>ERZ1370068.846-contig-10775_pt1 | contig 36311 bp, 64 predicted proteins | sample MGYA00561227_ERZ1370068 | MGnify/ENA primary metagenome ERZ1370068 (study PRJEB38410, sample SAMEA6850437) | metagenome | study: Metagenomic assessment of the ecological functions of the soil: analysis of the soil microbiota associated with the... | reverse complement strand
ACAGCCCAACACAAATACAACAGAGAGAGAGAGTGTTAATAGAGTGACAAATAATGATCTTTCTTTGTAGAGAGACTTATAGAAGAATCAGGAGGAACATCACTGGGACACACGGTTTCATTATTGCTTCATAACCCAGAAGACCACTGGCTCCCCACTCTACTATCAGAACAAATCTGAGAATACAGAACAGAGTAACTTCTGGCTTCCCCAAAAACAAAGAAGGTAAACACATGTAATATTAATATAACAATAAGCACAAAAGGCAAACATGCTGCTAAAGAAGGTGCTTTAGAGAGAGAACAGAACAAAACAGGCAGGCAGAACAACACATCATAACAACACGTGCCCCCACACACACATGATGTTTTTATAGCACACATACAGCCTGAAAGTATAGAGATTGATGCTTCCCATCACTGCGTGGTGTGGAGGAAAGATCAGCGCTTCGCCTTCCCCCGTGGACTTAACTGACTGGCTTGCCACGTGGACCGAACCCTGTAGAACCCACTCAGATAGCTTTTCTCCTGACAGCCTGAGCGTGCTGAGGTGTGGAAGGGGAAGTGCCTGCACTGGCCTATGTCTGTCCAGATTAAGATGCTGCAAATAATAGTGATCCTTTCTTATAGCTCAAGAACCCAGGGGAGAGATGCGCTGAATCATTAGATCTCCGCTGTCCAGCGGAGGAGCTGGTGGGGTCACGTGGTGCAATGAGCCGGTAAGGGTGTGGCCTAAAGATGTGGGAACTGCACTTGGGACGAATGAGATCCGGCACCTGGGCCGGTGACAGGCAGGAGGTGGACGTTGCCTGTTCGGCCCCTGAGCCTGGGAACTGTATGAGGAGGCCAGGACAGACTGAGGGGGCCACGCCGGTGGAACAGGTATCTGACCGGCGACTCGTTCTCGAATGGAACCTTCCTGGCTGCCGTAGAGCGAACGCGCGTGCGTGTGCAATAACGGCAAAGCGGTGGTCACGGTAGAATCCGCAAAAGATCACGCCGATAACGGCTGATGAAGGGTATGGCTGCTGATGAAACAGGCGTCAGCCAGCGGTGAAGATCACCTGGGGCAGATCCGGTGACCGGGGCCTGGCGGAGTCCCAAGCTGAGAGGCTTCTGGTGGAATCACAGATTTTGACTTGAGGTCCTCATTCAAATGAGAGCAGATGAAGGATCAGAAACCAAGATGCATCCCTGGGAGTTAGAGAGGTGGCAGTGGTAGACAGTGCGGCCACTGTGCACTAAAATTCTTTTCCATATCTGGAAAGGTTTGACTGCATGGCTAATGACTCCCACTGACGCCAGCCCATAGAGCAAAGGCAAGTATGATGGCAGAAAAGAACCAACTCATTTTGTCCCTGAACTTTAGAAGGAGATATGTAATATATATAAGATAAGTAGAGACGAAACAAAGTGAGAGGAACCTGGAACACGGTGGAAATACACAGCCAACTTCTTCCCATGGAGCTCCTGAGGCCCAATCCGTGGAAGGATCGGGCCAGGAGTCATGTCCCTGCCGCAGAGCTGAAGGTGCCCGGCCAGATCCGCCTCCCCCGGCCCTGGTTTAGATCTGATAGAGGCGCCGCAATAGGATCGTCTGATCCTGACCCACCATTGAGCCATGACGGCGGCTGGTGGGATAAAAGTTTGAACGAGAGCAGGAGCGTGCCGCTTGCTCAGATTGCGCAGGTGGTGGTATAAGAAGAGCGCATGCCGTCTGATCATGTGGCGAATTAAAAAGAAGAGCCTCCGTTCCCGGAGAATGGCCGAGCCGCGGTGGCAACCGTCATCGCACTGGCGATGCGTTTTTCAGACGTAGATCGAGAGTCGTCACCATGGTTTGTCGTTGATAAAAGAACCCAAGAGATGGCTTGCATGAATATCGCTGGCTGGGTAGAGGGCAGGTCACTTATGGCAGACGGGTCAGAAACACGGCCCGCTGGATCACTTGTCTGGTTTGAGCTGGTGGCAGCCTCAGCCATAGGCAAGCTGAGCTGGGATCCTGGAACTGGACCTTTAGCTGTCTCGAAGACGACGATGGTGGCTTCACAACAATGTTCTGGGCCGGGGTAATCCTCGAAGACGCACGGCGGGGTCGCCGCCCCAAAGCAGAGGTCATGGGGCGCGTCGACATGGCAAACCTGGCCCTTGAGCGCTTACAGGACGCCCGAACGATATCGTGGCGCTGAGGGGGGTGCCAACAGATGATCCCCGACCGCCGCCACCACTCCCGAGCGGCCCGTCAGCGGCTATGGTGAATTATATAACGGTAACGAGAGAGGTAGTAGAGACCTTGAAGAGTGGATAACGCCACCTGGTGGATCGAATGGTAATACAAGCGCGAACGGTGTCACCACCGCCGAGGTGCATCAGGATCCTTGTCCCAACCGCCTTCGGCCTCAGCCGGTCTGAGGCTGAGCGGGACGCGCCAAGAAGAGGCCGAGCGCAAAATGCCCGGCAAAGCCCGTGGAACAGAGCTGAGAGGATCGCGAGCCGACATGACGTGGTTTCAGCAACGTCCCGTCCCGGCACTTGGGTTGCAGCTATAAAAAAGGTGAATAGAACTCCACTTGGTGGTGCTCCAAGATCGCCTCAGTATCCTCGTGTCATGTGGTGGATGGCCGTGAGCTAGCCGCTCGGCGTGGCGGCTACCTCAAGCATATGGCTGTGCACAGGCAGGGATCAGCAGGGTCTGAACATGGTGCCAGCCATAGGGCGCTGTAGAGGAAGACGTGCTGCCAGAGTTTTTCGACGTGCACGGTATGTAAGCGAGCGTCCGCCACCTGAGAGGTGCCTTGGTAATCCCGACGCCGGGTCACCGCGTCCGGCGTCCTTCTCGATCTTCCACTTCGGAAAAGGCCGTGTCCTGGTCAGGTGGATCCCAGGTGACTGAAGCATGCGGTAGAGATCGGCAACGCCCACGGTCGCCAGGGGTGTAAGGTGCAGGCGGTGTTGCAGGATGTATCAAACACGCCTCGGCACTGGGAATATGTGGAACGCAGCCATGGAGTCAAGAATAACACACCGTAGCCAGTCGGTCTGATATACAGAAGACCAGTCCTGACATCGTGAAGTCGCGCGATCAGAAAGCCGACGTCGAGGGCCAGGACCGTGATCGTCGGCAGCATGGCGTTCCGGAGGGCGTGCTTGCGGATGATCAGGCGCTCTGGCAGCCCTTTGGCGCGGGCTGCCTGACGTGAGTCGGACTCGAGCACGTCCGAGCATGTATTGGACCGGGTCTGGCGCGGAGACGTGCGCCAACAGCGGCGGAGACGTCATCGTCGTCACCGGCAGCACCAGGTGCTGCGCCCAGGTGAACCCAATCGTCGCCCGGCCTACCGATGCCCGACGCGGGCAGGATCTCGAGAAGTATCCCGGCGAACAGCGACGATGAGCACGATGCCCCAGTGAAGAACTCGGGGAGCGGAGATGCCGGCGAACGCCGCGACCGACGTCGCGTAGTCGAGAAGCTCCGGTGACGAAGCGCGCCGATGATCCCGAGGCCGATCCCGATCACCGTCACCGAGACGCATGGAGAGCGCCGCCAGTGCCAGGCTGTTCCGGAATGCCGCGCCCGCGACGGGCGCGATCGGACGATCCATGACGAGCGACTTCCCCCAGATCCCCTGCACGAAGCGCTTCACCCACCGCCAGTACTGGACCGGCAGCGGGTCGTTGAGGCCGAGCTTCTTCCAGCGCCTGCAACGTCTCCGGGGCGCTGTGGCTCCCCAGGATCATCCAGGCGACGCTGCCCGGCAGCGCTGGGTGATGCCGAAGATCAGGACCGCTGAGCACGGCCAGATGACGGCCAGATAGGCGAGCCGGCGGACGATCGCACCGGAGCATCAGGAGCGTCCGGGCTGACTGGCGTCGGCATTCCGGCCATCCCGGGCCACTGGAGACCACCGGGGATGGTCGGGCCGGCGATGCGCCGCGCGTGGCGGCGGCGCTAGCCTGTCACCCAGGTCTCCTTCAGCCAGATCCGGAGTCCGGCCAGGCCTGGAAGCTCCTGCACCCGCTCGCGGTGGGCGACGATGTGGTTCAGCGCCCAGGGGATCATGACGGTCCCGTCCTCGTTGATGAGCTCGGCCAGCCGGCCGTAGAGTCTTGCGCTCCTCACTGATGGCGTCTGGCGCGCTTCGTCGAGCAGCTTGTACGACCTTGGGATTGCTCAGTGACCGCACGCGCCGCTCCAGGCCGCGGCGGTCTTGAACATCGGATAGATGTGCATGTCGGCGCCGGGGTCGCCGAAGAAGCTCATCGGTGTAGAACTCGCCGTTCCCCTCCACCTCGGCGCAGAAGAACTTGTCGATCGGCATCCGCTGGATCTTCGCAACTGACGTTGATCGCCTCCAGCATGTCGGCGACGACCTCGGCGACCGCCCGCTCGGTTGGCCGGCTCCACGCCGATGTACATTCGGCGCCTCGAGCCGTTCGCGTAGCCCGCGTCCGCCAGGAGCTTTTAGCCATGCGCGATGTCCGTCGGCAGGTTCTTGGACCTGGCCTCGGGCAGACCGGGTCGTTCGGCAACAGCGGCAGTGACCACGTTCTGCCCGTGTCCGCGGATGCACACCTTGATGAGCTGATCCTTGTTGCACGCGAGCTGATCGCCTTGCGGACGCGCGGATCGTCGAAGGGCTTCTTCTTCGCGTGCATCACCAGAGGGTCCCACGCGTTGGTGGCCACCTCGCTGAGCTTAATGCCGCGGGCCTTCCTCGATCTGATCGACGAGGTCGAACGGCACCTGCCAGAAGATGTCCGTGTCGCCCTTCTGATCGAGGTCTGCCGGGTTGCCGCCTCCGGAATCTCCTTCGAACACGACCTCGTCCCAGGTAGGGCAAGCCCTTGCGCCAGTAATCCGGTGTTCTTGACGACCACCTGCGCGATCACCCTGGATCGATTTCCTGAACCTGAACGGCCCGGTGCCGCTCACGTCCTGGAGAGGTTGTCCATTCTCTTCCTTGGCGACGATCGACGCCTCGCGTGACGACAACGGGGCATCGAGCTCCGCGTAGCCGAACTTCAGCCGGAAGCGCACCTGGTACGGGTTCGGCGTCTCGATGGCCTCGATCATCTCTGGGGCCGTTCGCAGCGTGCAGCCGGTCTTCGGATCCAGCACGTGCTCGATCGTGGTCTTCACATCCTCCGCGTTCATCTCGCGCCCGTGGTGGAACTGGACGCCCTTGCGGAGGTTGAACGTCCAGGTCCTGAGATCCGGCGACTTCTCCCACGACTCAGCCATGGAGCGGCTGCAGCTTGCCGTCGTAGTTGAAGTGGACCGAGTCTCGAAGACCTGAAGTTGGTGATCTGCGTACTCGTCGCCCGACACCTGCTTGGCGGGATCGAGGTTGCGGCGTGCCAGGTGGCTGACCCGCACGGTGCCGCCTGGCTTCGGCGTCTGCGCGAGCGGCACGCGCGACGGACTCGACGACCCCACTGCCGCCACCGCTGCGCCTGAGCGTCTCGATCACCTCTGTCGGGTCCGGCCGTGCTGATCACCGTCCATCGTCCGTCCTCCTCTCTACACCGGGCGGTTGCGTGCGGTCGTGCCCCGCGCGTCGTCGTGAACACCCGGCGGACCATTCCGCCGTCCTACAGCGTGAGACCTGGCTGCCGGCGGGGCTCACCTTGAAGATCCGTGGCGTGAGCGCCTCGATGAGCGCCGTGGCGGCCAACGGGGTTCGGCTCTAGGACCCCAGTTCGGGGGCCACATGCTCCATCACTGGCGTCCACTGCCCCAGCGGGAGCTGCGAAGCCGTTGCACCGAGTTCCAGGAGCTTGTCCGGCAGGAGCCCGCCCATCGTCACCGCGTTGCCCGTCCCCGGCGCGAACGTCCGATCGACCACGTCGATGTCGATGACACGTACGCACCCGATCGCAAACGACCAGGAGGCTGAACCGGCGCCGGGCTCACCGCCTCTGACCCCTCGCGCTTGCTTATGCCGCGACATGGGATGATCTGACGCCTGAGCGCCGGACGAACTCGACGTCGTCGTTCGGCTGCGGGCCGTTGATGCCGACGAAGACCGCCTTCGTTCGGACGATCCCGAACGAGTCTCCGACCTGGATCCAAGTTCGATAGTCCCGGGAAGCCGTCTGCGTACTTTCCCAGTACGGCACCATGGTCCAGCAGAGGCTCGCAAGATCGCGCTGTCAACGTGTTAACGTATCCCATCCGGCTGCCGGACGCATTTTTGGTGCCGGAGGCTCCTTCGGCGAAGCCGCAACGAGGATAGGCGACGACGCCGCCGCCCCTGAGGGACGACCGCGCTGCCGCGGCTCATCCGGACCGCCGACCACCGGTCACTGGACGCGCTCGGCAAAGCCGTGCCTCTGACGTCGATCGGCACGCGCATGGCACCGAGGCCGAGGTCGACCAGCTTCATCTCCGCGCCGGCGCTGCAACCGGAGGTCCGCACCGAGGTCGACAAAGCCGCCCGGCGTGGCGTCCACATCAGAAATCGCGAAGACGAACGGTACTTCCCCGATCGCCGCCATGGACTCGCCAGCGCGCACCAGACCGCGACACTCTTGCCGCGCTCGAACGGGACACCGAACATCAGACGGCGTGGCGACCCCGGCACCACGCACGTCCTCGATCAGGCGGTCGCGCACACCGAGGGAACGTGTGGCCTCTGAGGGGCGGTGGTCAACGGCCCCGCTGCACGCGGCTCCTCCCCGCTCGGGAGCAGCCCGGGGCGTCCGGCTCCGCCGCGTGCACAGACAACCCGCATACGGCCCGCCCAGCACGCCCAGCGAGGAGCTCTTCGGTGGGATTAGGCCGAATCGTCCCGCCGGGTCGCCCCGTGAGCAGACCCTCAACGAAGCCCATCGCCTTTGACTCGGATACCGCGCGAGCACCAGCACCCAGCGGAGCAGTGTGGTATGGTGGTTGATCACTGACCCGGTGGCCGGGTACAACCCCGGTGTCGATGAAGCCCAATGCGCCGACAACTGATTGCGGGGTAGACGTAGTCAGCCATGCCGGCGCACGCCGCCGCGCGCCGCGCGACCCTCCGCCGGCCCTAACCCGTGGACGTCGACGGATGGCCAGGCACACGCGCCCGCCGTTTCGCTCGATCGTAAGGGAGCTGCTCCTCGGGAGTCACCCACCCCTGGATGCCGATCCAGACCATGCTGCCGGTTGCCTACCATACGTCCGATCTCGCAGATCCGGCGGGCATTGGTCCCGTAGATCGCACCGAACCAGTGCCGCCACCTCGTCACTGAAGTCCAGATGCCCGTCGATGGGATGTACCTGACGCGCGCGGTCGGCTGCTGCCCCGGACCGCCCGGCGGGTAGCCAGAGACACGAGGGATAGCCATCGTAGCGATCGCCACGCCGAGGCACACCGAGAACCCGCAAAACGCGTTCGCACCACCGTAGACGCACGCCAGGCGATCCCCTCGGTCGTCCGCACTCACGTCCGAGGGATAGACATTGAAGTCGCCCACGTCGACCAGGGGGGACCCCCGGCGCGCGGGCACCCAGCGCGCCATCCGTCTCGACGTTGACCAGCCCGTCATCGGCCGCGTTGGTGAGCTTCCGTGAACGGGAGCGATCCCTCCCGGATGCCACCGCGGGCCCATCCGCGCCAAACCGGCTGAAGTGGGTGCTGTCGTGAGGCGCGCCACCGATCACCACGCTGCCCGGCCGGATGGCGTCCAGCCTCACGAGGGGCGCGGCGAGGAACGTCGGGGCGCTGGCGGGCGGCGCGTCCCGGCGACTCATCGCTCGTTCCCCGCCCAGGGTCGGACCACCGGGCCCGCCATCGGGAAGAGCCGCTGGTACAGGAACCGCAGGATCAGGTGCACGCCGAACCGCTGCCCGGTCTTCCCGAGGCTCATGACCTCGACCAGGGGGTTCAGCCCGCACAGGTCGAGCGCGCCGACAGGGAGCGCGGCCGAGCACGTCCATCGCCTCCCACACATCCACGTTCCGGAGCCGTCGAGCTGCGGGACCCCGGTCATCGCCACGTAGCCCCCGTCCACGGCGTCGACGTCCACGCTGGCGTAGATGTCGCAGCCGTTCCCGGCGACGGCGACCGCCTCCGCGGTGATGGCGGCGATCCCGCGCTGACGGACGTCCTCCGGCGTGAACACCCGGCCGGCGAGCTTGTGCGCGTGCTCCCACTCCTCGGCGCGCGTATCCGCTGGTGCCGATCCACGCCACGTTCTCGGGCCGCACGGCGCCGCTCTGTCGAGGAGCCGCCGGACCGTAGCGCCGCGCCAGACCCGGCCGTAGACGGGTCTTCCCCGGCCAGATCAGACGACTCGAGATCTGGATGTAGCCGATTCCGCCGCCACCGGAGCTCCGGATGGCGTCGCCATACCCGACGGCCAAGGGATAGGTAATGAAATGGTCGCCTCCGAGGAACACCGGGCAGGCTCGCCGCTCGACGATCCGGCGGCTGGTCTCTCCGCAAGAGCTCTTCCGTCTGCGTCCAGTCCACGTGGAGACGGAGAGATCGCCAGGTCGCGCAGCGCCCGGATGCACGACGGCGGGGTTCGACCCGCTGGCCGGAGTCGATCTCGATCTCCCGCGTCCTCGGTGGGGTCGGCATGGCCCCGGTAGACGACGTCTCGCGGTAGGCCCGGGGAGCGAGGCGGCCCCGCTTCCGCGGGGTGGACGTCTCGTACGGCACGCCGACGACCGCAACATGCCTGGCTCGAGGGTCTCGACGGTCCCACGCGGCGCGCGCATGAAGGTCAGGATCCCCGACGTCCGGAGCTGTGGACCCGTGCGGATGGGCATCGCCGCCTCGGCCTCTACTCGATCTCGAAGATCCGCGGCGCCAGGAGCTGGATCAGGGCCTGCCTGCGATGAGCGGGCTCCGGCCGGAGGGGTCGAGCGGGGGCGCGGTCTCGACGAGTCCATTGAGCCGATGGGATAGCGCGCCAGCGGCTCCAGGATCCTGGGCGCAAGCGTCTCGGGCCGTCATCGCGCCCATCGTGACCGACACCGGTGCCATCGAAGAATCCCGCGTCGATCACGTCGATGTCGAAGCTTTCGCGTTGGCGATCGAGTCGCAGCCCATATGATGGCCAGCTCGCCGGCCCGTCGCCCGATTCGGCCGGTCCGAGCGTTTCCACGATCCTCGCTCGTGAAGATGGTCGCGCCGAGTCGCCGCAGCGACTCCGCCTGCTCCGGAACAGCACGGGCCCTGGATCCCGGCGAAGACCATGCTGCTCGGCAACGATCGCGGGCGAGCTCGGAGATCCGCCGGGCGTTCGTCCCGTTGTTGTACTTGCCGTACGGCCCCGAGCTGCTCGGCGAAGTCCAGATGCCCGTCGATGTGCACGTAGCCTTACGCGCGCAGCGTGCGGCGACCTTCCTCGCGGAGCGCCCGCGTGTACCTGAGGCACGACGGGTAGCCGACGTAGTGATCCCCACCGAGACAGACCGAGAACCCGCTCCTGCCGGACGATCTCCGCCACCTCCCCGGCAATTCCGGTCGGTCCGTCGCGCATGACATCCGAGAGTGCACGTTGAGATCACCGACGTCGACGAGCCGACGCGCGCCGGGCCGAGAACAGCCGCCGACCCGTCGTCACGTCGACCAGACCTCCGACGGCGCGTTGGCGGAGGCGGTCGACGAGCGGCAGCGAGCCATCACGGATCCCGCGGGGCCCTCCGCGCTCCCCGGAACGTGGCCGCAGGCGTGTGGGGCGCCCTGCCGGATCGCCGTCATGCCCGCCCCGATGCCGTCCAAGTCCGGTCGAGCGGCGCCCGCAGGAAGGTCCGCTGGCCGGCGAACCAGGGCTGCGCGTCGTCGCCGTCCGCGTGCAGTGGGTCTCTCACGTCGGCATCGTCGATCACGCTGCCTTCCGTGGCGTCACGGGCTCACGGCGACGCCGGGACCGAGTTCGCCAGGAACTGGATCACGAGCCAGACGCCGTAGCGCTGGCCGGCCACCGAGTGCATGGTGACGGTGGGCGTCAGGCCGACGAGCCCCAGCGCTCCCGTCTTCGTTCCGCCGAAGGACGTCCATCGCTCGAAGGAGCTCGGTGTTGGTGAGCCCGTCGAACCGGGGCGTGCTCTGCATGGCGACATAGCCGCCGTCGAGCACGTCGAAGTCGATGCTCACCAGATGGCCGCGCAGCCTCCCCGGCACGTCTCGACGGCCCGCTCCTGACCTCGACGATGCCGTCGCGCCGCACCGCCTCGAGCGGGAAGACGGCCAGCTCCGTTCTTCTTGGCGAATTCCAGTCCTCCAGCCGGAGGTAGCCGTTGGTGCCAATCCAGGCCATGTTGCGTGGCTCGACAGCGCCCGAGTCGAGGATGCGACGCGCCGCGGTCCCCGCCACACGGCGCCCCACGTCGGATCGACCTCGCCGAGGTCGAGCTGGCTCGAAACTGGATGTAGCCGGCTCCCCGTCCAGTGCGCTCTCTGACCGCCGCCGCGAAGCCTTGCACGAGGGGGCGGTTACGAGCTGATCGCCGCCCAGGATGATCGGCGGCGCCCCACGCCCGACGATCTTCGCGATGGCCTCCCGAAGCGCGACCTCGGTCCGCGCCCACTCGAGTCGGGTACACCGTGAGGTCGCCGAGATCGAGCAGCCGGAGTCGCCGCGCCCGGCGCATGCGGTCCCCGGTGATGATCTCCACCATCTCGTCCTGCGCGAACGCGCTCGCGTAGTACTGCGACGTCTCGCGATAGGCGCGCGGCGCGAACCGGGCACCGATCCGCCCCGTGGTGGACAGGTCGTACGAGACGCCGGCGACCGCGACCATGCCCTCCTCGAGGTGCTCGACGTCGCCTTCCGGCGCGCCCAGGAATGTCAGGATGCCGGAGTGTCCGGATACGGCGGCCCGAGCTCGGGGGCAACGAACGGCTCCCGCTCATCCGGCGAACGCGCGCGGGGCGATCAGCTCGACAATCGCCTCCAGCTGCGAGCCGTTCCGACCGTCCCCGCTGGTCGAGACCGGGCGCGACCTCGACCACGTCCAGGGCGACGACCCGCCGCTACTGAGAGCTCGCGCATCAATGCCAGCACCTCGGCCGGCGTCAGCCCGCCGACCATCACGTCACCGGTCCCCGAGGCATATCCCGAGTCCACGACGTCCGCGTCCAGGCTCACGTAGACGGCGTCGCAGCCGGCGCCGGCCGTCGCCAGGGCGCGCGCAACTGTGGCGGGGCGCCGGCCGCGCGGGCGGCGTCGGCGGTGATCACGGTCATGCCGCGTGGACTGCGCGAACTCCCACTCGGGGTACGTCACGTAGCCGTGGGTCCCGACGAACGCCACGTTGCGCGGCTCGACCGCCCCGCTCCGACGAGGCGACGGATCGTCGCGCCGTGCCAGTCGGGGCCCCAGACATGGTCCCGATCGGCGAGGTCCAGCTGGGTGGACAGCTGAATGAGCCCGATGCGTCCACCCACGGCATCCGCCACGCCCGCCGCAAGGGGGAATGTCACGTAGTGATCGCCACCCAGGACAACCGGAAACGCCCGGTGACGCACGATCCCCGCGGCGGCGCGCCGGGCAGGTCTCGCGAGTGCGCGCCAGATCCATCGGGGAGATGGGCAAGTCGCCGACGTCGATCCAGCCGTCCCATCGCGGGCAGCCGCAGGACGCGGCCCGTGCCGACGTGAACCAGCGCCTTGCGGCTTGACGCGTAGAGATCGTACACGAAGTCGACGCTGGCCTCCCGGATCCCGCGCGGGCCCTGCCGCACCCCCTGGCGGGAGCTCCAGAGGTGCCATCGTGCGCGATTCCGGCGACCGCGACTGCACCCGGCGTGAGGGCGTCGATGTCGCCCACCGGCGCGCGCGCGAAGGTGTTCACGCCGGCGAACGACGGGAGCAGGTCTCGCCTATACATCAGTACCCTCCGGCGATCGAGTCCTGACGTCCCATAGGTGACGCTTCGACTCGTGGCCGAAGGGTCACGTGCCCAGAGATTGACCCAAGCTCACTCGCCAGATCAAGCGCGGATCGCCGCGCACCACGACGCCCTGGCTGGTTGCTCCGCCAGACGCCAATCAAAGACGTGCCCGATCTCTCCGAACACATGTGAGTCCTAGCTCGCGACACTCGATCTGGGTCGAGATTGACGGCGGCATGTCAGCTTCCCAGATGGTGTTGACAAGTTCTCGCGGAATTCGCCCTACTGTTCGGCGTATCGTTCGGACGAACGTTCCACGATCGACTCACCCATTCCAAATAGGAGTCACCATCGATGGCGGACGAGGGACGGCTGAATCTCCCGTTCGTGGGTCTCGTATCATTCATGCGAGGCCCGACTTGCACGGATCTGTCACGAATCGACGGGGACATTGCGATCCTCGGCGCGCCGACCGATGAAGGGACCCCTTGGGCGCCCGGTTCGCGTTTCGCCCCGCGGAAGATCCGTGAAATGTCGGTCCGTTACGCCGGCTTTGGCCCGGCGCAGAAGCGAGACGGGGTACTACGACATCGAAGAGGATCGGCGCTACCTGGAGTATGAGCGCGCACATCACCGGATCGTCGATTGCGGCGACTCCGACATCATCTCACCAACGTCAAACAGACCTTCGACAACATTACGCGCGATGTGAGAGGATCCTCAAGGCAGGCGCTTTCCCGGTGGTGATCGGGGGCGATCATGCCATCACATACCCGGTCGTCCGAGCCTACGACGAGCGACTCAACGTCGTTCATTTCGATGCCCATTTGGACTACTTCCCCTTCGTCCATGGCGTCCAATGGGGAAACGGAAATCCAATCCGCAACGTTGCCCAGCTCAAGATCTGCCACCACATCATCCAGGTGGGGATCCGTAGCCTGCCGGACGCCGCAATCCGACGTGCAGGACTCGCGTGCGAGGGTAACGATATCGTGACCGTTCCGGACTTCCGCCGTCGCGGCCATGCCGCCATCGTGGATCGCTTGCCGAAGAACGAGCCGGTCTACGTGTCGATTGACATCGACGTCCTCGACCTACCGCTAGTCCCCGGCTGCTCATCCTCTGAGCTCAATGGGATCACCTACGACGAGCTTCGCCAGACGCTGTTCGCGATCGCCAAGAGCCGGGAAGTGATCGGCTTCGACCTGGTTGAGGTGAATCCGCAGATCGATATCCCCTCGCACAACACTTCGCTGATCGCCGCCCAGACCATCGTCGAGTTCCTCGGGCGGATCGTTGAGCGCCGGGATACCGGAAGCGCCATCCGATGAAAGCCGCGACACGGATCTCCTCCGACGGAGGAGGCCGTCGGAACAGGCGTCGAATTGGAGCGAAGAACTGAGGCAGCGCCTGCGGCTCACAACTAGGGACGCTAGGGTCCCGATACGAGCGCGAGTCTACACTTCTCTGCGGTCCGAGCGCGACCGGACCTAAGGAGATGTCAGGCATCAGTTCATCAGACCAAGGAGCCGAGGCAGAAAAAAGAGAGACACCCTCAACATATGTGATCACTAACATCGTGACTACCAGGATCGCAATCAGGGGAAGCAGGGGTTTGACGTGATGCCTCCCCACCGACACCCACCGCAGCGGCGGGGACCACGGGCCAGCGGACGCGTCCACCGCTTGAAGCGCGAGCCCCAGGCGCGGACCGCGAGGAGCGCACGCGGTCCCGCCCGCGATTTCGTCGGGTACGGTGAGCGCCCCCGGTGGTCCGCTGGCCAGGAGAGCGCGCGCCTGGCCCTCAACTTTGTCGTTAACTACGAAGGAGCGGAGAACCGCTTCGAGGACGGGTGTGGCTCGGCGGGAGAGTACAGGGGAGACCTCCTCGATGGTTCCCGTGGACCCTCCTCAACGCGACCTCGCAAACGAGTCAATGTTCAGTATGGCAGCCGGGCGGGGGTCTGGCGTCTCCTACGCCTGTTCGCCGCGCATGACATAAAGGTAACGTTTTTTCTCGCCGCTGTGGCGGCCGAGGCGGGAATCCAGCCGTGGCGCGAGCCATCACGGCCCGAGGTCACGACATCTGCGCCCACGGTCACCGCTGGACGGAACACTTCTTGATGACTCGGGAGGACGAACGTCGCCAGATCGAACGGGCCGTCGCCTCAATCAGGGGCCAGCTCGAATCAGCCGCCGGCTGGGTGGTACTGTCGGTACGGCCCCAAGTGTCCACACCCGGGACCTGCTCGCGGCCTCGGGCCATTTCCTCTATGACAGTGACGCCTACAACGACGACCTTCCGTATTACGTCCAGGTACGGGGCCGGCCATGGCTCGTCGTGCCCTACGCACTCGACACGAACGATATTCAGTTCTGGCGCGGCAACCATGGGCACCGGTGCCAATTTCTACCGACTATTTGCGCGGTGCGTTCGATGTGCTCTACGAAGAAGGGGCCGACACCCCGCGAGTTGATGTCGGTCGGACTCCACTGCCGCATTGTAGGCCGTCCCGGGCGCGTCACGGCCTCAGCAGTTCGCTGACGTTCGCCAAACGCCACGACGGCGTGTGGTTCGCGACCCACCAGCGACGATCGCGCGGCACTGGCTGGCCCAGATGCCGCCGAGCCGGTCAGATCGTCCCACTCACGTCCAGACCTGCGACCGGAAAGCGGCAGGCCAGTTCCAACAAAGCGATGGGACTCAAACCTTATGCACTGCCTGGCATGCCAGCCGCCGGGCAGCGAGAAGACACCGCGAACGGTCGTCGACGTTCGAAGGCAACCGGAGGACGGCAGCGCTTAAGGGACTGACTACTAGCTAGCTCCGGCTGGGTTCCCTTCACGCTCGCGTCGGGAGAGTCTGCCGGATCCGGAACGGCCAGCCGAAGATCCTCGCGGCGCGACGGTGCGCACAATCTCCTCCGCGAACCGCGCATCCACCGTGCCGAACATCTCGGCCATCACGGGGCCAGATTCGACCACCGCCCCTGCGTGTGTGAATTGACAGCGCCCCACATCGCGCTGTCGCCCAGGTATGCCCAGTCCATCGGCACCGGGCCAGCCCGAGCAGATTCTCCTCGAACGTCACGGTCATCTGCTGGGCGAAATATACTCGCTCGGCAGCCGACAAGAAGTGGACGGTGGGGTCCGGGGCTTGCTCGCGGAACTGACGATCCATCCAACTGACCAGGAACGGGATCAACCGACCCGGCACGCCGCCGCCCGCTCGTCTCACCGGGTCCTGCTAGGCGGGCCTGACATCGTGTAGACGCTACGCTGCGCGCTCCGAGCAGGACGTCCCGACTCCAGATCAGCCGAATCCGGACGACTCGCGCTCAGGACGGAAGCAGCCCGCCGACGAACCACGGCCATGCGGCTCTGCCCTGGGCAACCAGCGTAATCAGCCTGATTCGTCGTCGACGTCGCCCGATCGAGTGCGAGCCGCCCTCACGATGGTCCGGTCCCGAGGATCGGACCTGAAGCACCCGCCTGACGGCCGGCCCCTTCCATATGGCTAGGCTACAATGGCGCCGAGGAACGTACATGGTAGCCGCTACGCCACGCGCGGAGCCGACGCCGCGGGCTCGGAGATCGGCAAGACGCGCTGGGAGGTGCCGCACCTCGAGGCCGGACGAGGAGGCTTGGCGCGGGCACCGAGGCCACGCTCGAAGCCCACCTGCCGTTCCGTGATTTCGAGCTCCGCGCGGCCGACGCCCGACGGCGGCAACCGCTACGTGCGGTGGCCCACGAACCGTCGGCCGCCATGGACCGGCGCGTGGACCTTTGCCGCACCCTGGTCGCGCTCGTCGCGCGGCTCGATGCATCGCGGGCGAATCGACCGGTGTTGCCGGATGCCGTCGCCCTGACGCACCGAGAGTTCCATGAGCGATCTCACGATCAGCGCGGTGATGGAAGTCCTCGGCGGCGAATACTACGGCGGCATGCTGGGGGTATCGCGCGCGTCGCCCGAGAACGCGACGCTCGGCTCCTGGTGTTCCGCGGGACACCGGACGACGTTGCCGCCGCGCATTTCGCGCGCGAGGTCCGCGGGTGGATCGCCGTTCATTCGCCCGTGGGCTGCCCGCCCTCGCCCGCCTGGGGCTGCCGCTGGTGACCGTCGCCTATCACGATCCGGAGGTCGGGTACCCTGCGGTTGTCGCCGACAACCGTCAGGGCGTCCAGGAAGCTGTGCGCCACCTGATCGCTCACGGTCACCGTCGCATCGCCTTCATTGGCTGGCTCGAGTATCCATGCGATCGCGGAACGGTACGAGGGTTATCGCGACGCGCTGGCCGAGAGCGGACTGCCTGCTCGCCCGAACTGGTCATCGACGTCGAGGACAACAACCTGCCCGGTGGCCGCACGGGCGCCAGACGGCTCCTGGAAGGCGCCGCCTTGCCGTGCACGGCGGTGGTGGCCGGGACCGACCTGACTGCCGTCGGCGTCATGGAGGTCTTGCAGGTGGCCGGACTCCGCGTCCCGGACGACGTGGCGGTTGTCGGCTTCAACGATCTGACGGTCGCGGGGCTCACCGAGCCTCCGCTGACCACGCTGCGCACGCGCTTCGACGAGTTCGGCCGGCGGGCCGCGAACCTCCTCCTCGATGAGATCAGCGGGATTGCGGTCCCGCGCATCGCGCATCGCGTGCCGGTCGCGCTGATTCGTCGGCGCTCGTGCGGGTGCGATACGGCGGACAACCTGGAGCCGCCGCCGAGCGCGGAAGCGCTCGCCGAGTGCGGAACAGCGCCCTGGCCGCTCACCTCGTGCGCATGGCGCTGTTCCCAGTGTCTTCGGAGCGGGCCCAGGTACCCGGAGAGATCTGGCCCGGCGTCGAGACGCTGATCAGCGGAATCGATGCCGCGCTCGCCGGAGATCCCGAACCCACCCCGACGGCATTGAGGCAGGCGTGGCAGCAGGCGGTGCACCTTACGCCCGACCTGGATGTGCTGCGGGCGATGAGCTCGCTCCTGTCCCGTGCCGGAGCGCAGCGCCTGGCCGCCGCGCCACCAGACCCGAATCGCGCTCACCGCCTGGCGGCGTTCCTCGCGCGCTCCGAGCTCGAGCTCGTGCGCGCCCGGCTGGCTTACGGGCATCAGCAGATGACCCATCTCGAGGAGCTCACGCAGAAGTCGCCCACCGTTGCGATGACGCTGCTCACTGGAAAGACCGGGCAGGCCCAGGGCTCGACTGGCTCCGGCTCACCCCGGCGCGCTGGGGATGTCTCGCGCTGTACGCCGACGCGACGCGCCTCCGACGAGCACACTGACGGTGGCGGGGACGTACCGCCTGTCCGGGCCGCCCTTGCCGGATCGAGGCACGCACTTCATCGCGGGCGCGTTCCCGCCGGCCGAGTGGTGCCCAGCGCCGGAATCCGCCGCCGGCACCGACATGCTCATGCTCGTGCCGGTGGGCAGCGCGTCACGCGACTGGGAGTCCTTGCCCTTCTCGGCCCGGTCGAGGCCCACGGTGGATACATCCTCCAGCGTCCGAACAACATGGCCATGTGGGGAGCCTCCTGGCCGCAGCGCTCGAGCGGGACGCCCTCGCGGCGCAGCTTGCCGAGCTAGCCGATGAAGACCGTGAAAGGGGCCGACCAAGCGCTCCGGCGCAGCGAGGCCACGTTGGCCGAGGCACAGAGACGGAGCCACATGGGCAGCTGGGTGTGGGACCGCGCGTCCGGGACGATTTCCTGGTCCGCCGAGATGTTCCGCTTGTTCGCTCTCGATCCTCAGCCCGGGCCACCGTCCCGAGAGGTCATCGACCAGCGACTTCACCCGGACGATCGCGAGCGCGTGCACAGCGTCCGTGCGAACGCAATCCGCGAGAAGGTCGACCTCGAACACGAGTACCGGATTGTCCTACCCGACGGAACTCTCAGACATGTGCAGGCGACCTGCCAGCCTGTGCTCAACGGAGCGGGCGACGTCGTCGAGGTGTTCGGCACCGCGAGGGACGTGACGGAACGAAAGCGAGCGGAGGACGCGCTCGAGAGGCACAAGCGGCGCTCGCTCATGTGGCGCGCGTGACGACGCTCGGAGAAGTGACCGCGTCGATTGCGCACGAGGTCAACCAGCCGCTGCTCGGCATCGTCAGCAGCGCCTCGTCCTGCTCGCGCTGGCTCGCCGCCCAGCCGCCGAACCTGCAACGGGCGCAGCAGGCGCTCGAGCGAATCATGAAGGCGGGCACCCGTGCGAGCGCCGTCATCGACCGCGTCCGCACGCTGGTCAAGCGCCAGCCGCTGCGCGCCGAGCCCGTCGACCTCAACGAGCTCGTCCGTGACGTGATCGCGATGGTTCGCCATGAGCTACAGCGGTCCGGGGTGTCGCTCAAGACACGCCTCGCGGACGAGCTGCCCGCCGTTCCAGGAGATCGCGTTCAACTGCAGCAGGTGGTTCTGAACCTGATCCTCAATGCGATCGACGCGACGCGTGAGATCGAGGGCCGTCCCCGCCACGTGTGGGTCGCGTCACGCTCCGAGGCTGGCAAGAACGTGCACGTGGAGGTCCGCGACTCGGGCGTAGGGCTCGCTCCGGATTCGCAGGCCCGAGTGTTCGAGGCGTTCTACACGACGAAGCAGAGTGGACTCGGCATGGGGCTCTCGATCTGCAAGTCGATCGTCGAAGCGCATGGCGGCAAGATCAGCGCGATACCCAATGCCCCTCACGGCGCGATCTTCCGGTTCTGGCTGCCCCGAGTGTCCGACGACACGGGCGTCGCATAACGACGCTGCTCATGCCTGCGCCGTCCGAGCCGCCGATCGTCTTCGTCGTCGACGACGACGCCCTGGTTCGCGACTCGATCGAGGATCTGTTGCAGTCGGTTGGCCTGGACGTCCGGGTCTTCGCCTCGCCGGGGGAATTTCTGCAGACACGACGGCCCGACGCGCCGGGCTGCCTCGTCCTCGACGTCCGACTTCCTGAGCAAAGCGGTCTGGACTTCCAGAGAGCTCTCGTGGGCACGGACATGGAGCTTCCGATCGTCTTCATCACCGGCCATGGCGACATCCCGATGACCGTGCGAGCCGATGAAGTCCGGTGCCGTGGAGTTCCTCACCAAGCCGTTCCGTGATCAGGGATCTGATCGACGCCATCCAGACGGCCATCGCGCGCGACCGAGCCCGCCGTGCCGATGCGCGCGTGCTCATGGAGCTCCGCCGACGCTTCGCCGCACTCACGCCACGCGAACGGGACATCATGCGGCACGTGGTGAGTGGGCGCCTGAACAAGCAGGTCGCCGGCGATCTCAATCTCAGTGAGGCCAGGGTCAAGGCGCTTCGGGGTCAGATCATGCGGAAGATGCAGGTTGAATCGCTGCCGGAGCTCGTTCGCATGGCCGACCGGCTCGGCATCATCGCTGCCAAGCAGGCGCCTCCACCACAGTAGAACCACTCCCTCCTCAAGACCAACGTCGCGCGCGCCAGTACGAACGTATCGCGCGATGTCGTGGTGCGGTCAGCGTTCGCAACCAAGTTCCCTCTACCGCCGCACGCTCGAGCGCAGTAGCGTCGTCTCGAGACGAGGGGCACATGGCATGGCGCAACGGCAAGTGATCGCGATCGTGGACGACGACGCCTTGATCCGCGAATCGCTCAAGGACCTGCTCGATTCGGCGGGCTACTCCTCCGTGGTGTTTTCGTCCGCGCAGCGTTCCGCGAAGTCGAAACGCCTCGACAGGTTTGCGTGTCTCATTACCGACGATGCGAATGCCAGGGACGACCGGCATCGAGCTGTATCAGAAGCTTATCGCCGCCGGCCACGCGATTCCCACGATCCTCATCACCGCGTATCCGGACGACACGGTTCGTGCTCGAGCGGTCAGAGCCGGGATTCGCTGCTACCTGCCGAAGCCGGTCACGTCCGATGCGCTGCTCCGCTGCGTCGATGAGGCCCTGGAGGCGCGCTGATGCCTGAGGATCGCGGGTTTCAGCTCGTCCTCGCTTTCGAGCGGCGACCCGCAGATGGATTTCTACAGGACGACACAGCGTGCGCTGGCAGCCGATAACACCAGCGGCGGGAGGGGCTATGGCGCAAGGCATGAATGGCGCGCTTGACGACTGCTTGAGACCGGGACGGTTTGAGAGTAGCGGTTGACGTTTCGCGGATGGTCCGCAGTTCCACCTTCAGGTGGGGATTCGCACATTGAGGTGCGAAGCTGCACCAACGCCCACGGTGGCTGCTCTGCGAACTGCGCCGCGACGGAAGGATCTCGCGGTGTACGGAGGCTCTGGCACGCCCACTGCCACATCTCGCGATAACCGTCGACTACCTCGAAAGGAGAGGTCCATGTCCAAAGTGCTACAACGGGGGAACCGCCATCCTTGCCGTGATCGCCAGCCTGGTTTTCGCCACGGCCGCGCTGGCTCAGATGCCGACATCGCCCTGGAAGAAGGCGGCACCGTTCCCGGAACCGGATGAAGAGCTCTACGGCGCTGCCGTCAACGGCAAGCTGTACGTGATTGGCGGCTGGGGCGACGGCAAGGCTCGGGGCGCCACCTACGAGTACGACCCGGCCACCGACAAATGGACCAAGAAAAAGTCGATGCCGCGGCCGGCCCACCATGCGGCTCTGGCCGCTGCGAACGGCAAGATCTACGTGAGCGGGGGCTTCGTCGCCCCGCAGGACACCACGATCCCAGTCGGCGCCGCATGGGAACCCATCGACGACGTGTGGGAGTACGATCCGGCGGCCGATTCCTGGAAGACGCTGGCGCCGCTGCCCGGCAAGCGCGGGGCCGCGGTGGCCGTCGAGGTCGGCGGCAAGATCTACGTGATCGGCGGCGTCACGACGGTGGAGGGGTCCAAGGACCCGTTCTTCACGTTCTTCGGACCGTCTCGCGTTCTCACCACCAACGACGTGTACGACCCGGCCACGAACAAGTGGGAGAGCCGCCGGCCGATGACCGTGGCGCGCAACCACGCGTTCGCCGGTGCCGTCAACGGCAAGATCTACGTCATTGGCGGCCGCACCGGCCACGGCTTCATCCTGTCCGCCACCAACACGGATGTGGTGGAGGAATACAATCCCGTGGCCGACCTGTGGAGTGTTCCGAAAGAGCGCATGCCGACGGCCCGCAGCGGCGGCGCCTGGGGCACGGACGGCCGCCGGATCTACGTGGCGGGCGGCGAGGTGACGACCCAAGGGATCGTCGGCGCGTTTCGAGCCATCGAGGCGTACGAGCCGGCGACCAATTCCTGGACCACGCTGCCCTCCATGCCGATGCCGCGTCACGGCGTCGCGGGCGCGGTGATCGGCAATCGCTTTCACCTGGTGAGCGGGATGATCCAGTCCGCAGGGGCGATGTCGTTCCTGGACCCGAATCTCGAGGTCCACACCGGTACGCACGACGTGCTGGAGCTGCAGTTCAATCCGAGTCCTCCGACGGGTGCGAAGATCGAGGGGACGACGTCTTCTGCGGCTCCAGAAGAAGCTTACACGCGCTACAACGTCAACAGCCCCGAAGGCCGGGTGATGCTCGCGAAATACGCGCGGGCGATCGAGATCATGCGGGAGTTGCCGGTATACGATCAACGTTCCTGGACCTGGTGGTGGAATACCCACTGGATCAAGGGCTTCCCGGCGTTCCTGTGGGACTACTCCAGGAAACAGAAGACGGAAGTCATCGCGTCACTCCCGCCGGAGTATCGCAAGCCGATGCCGAGGCCGTGTGGAACGGCTGCCAAGCCCACCCCTACAATCCCTCCGACCCCGAGCAGTATCAACAGTGGTACTTCCTGCCCTGGCATCGGCTCATGCTCTCTCAGTTCGAGCGGGTCATTCGCGAGGTGCTGCAGGATGAGGAGTTTACGCTTCCCTACTGGAACCCGGTCACCGGCAATCCCGACGATCTCATCGCTCCCTGCCGTGTTCCGGGACCCGGGCACCACGCTGTATAACGGCACGCGCTGGCCCTGGGTCAATGGGGGTGAACGGATCGATCTGCTCTACAGGGACTGGCTCACGCTGGATGTCCTCAACGAGAAGCAGTACATCGACTCCCCGACCGGCAGCCTTGGGTTCAATCCCAGGCTCGACGTCAATCCTCATTTCCTGACTCATCTCGCACTCGGCGGCGATATGGCCGATTTCGCCACGGTCGGCGGTGACCCGCTCTTCTATCTCCATCACGCCAACCTGGACCGGATTTGGGAAAGCTGGAACCGCCTCGGCAACAGCAATCCCACCGATCCCAAATACCTGAACCGCACATTCGCGTTCGGGGACCGCACCCGCAAGCGCGTGGATCTGCCGGTCAGCGCGGGTGACCGGACCGCGCAGCTCGGCTACGAATATGACAGCTATGACAAGCCGCCCCAGGCACGGCCCCGAGCCTCCAGCGATGCCGGCTCCAGCGATGCCGCGATCAAGGTTCTCTACGACCGTGTCCACGGCGGTCCGCATGGTGTGCACCATGCGCGGAGCATCCCGGGCTCGAGCGAGCATGGCCCGGACGCGATCGACATCACGGTTCGTTGACGGCGCCGGCCACACCGGGCGGCACACACCGGCACGCTTGCCTCCAGGACGCGGCGGGCATGACAATGCGCGACCCAACGGGTGCCCGGGAACCGCGGCAGCCACCGCGAGACCGATCAGGCTCCACGAGCCACGCATTGACCGCCCCGGTGGCGCCGCTGGTGTGGCCGGGACGATACAGGGTCGCCACGACTACTGCGGGGACCGCTGACGGCATTGTGATCACTGGGCCGCCACCAATCAGGACGACCGCCGACAACCGGCGATGGGGCCAGGTCCTGCTGGCTCGCGTCCTCGTCGCCGCGAGAGCGTGCCGCGATCGCCGCTGAGGTCGCCGAACCCGGGGGATCTGGCGTCAGCGGGCCTGCCTCGCGCTGGCGCTCCTGTTCGCCTCGCTGACATCGATCAGGCCGGCGGCCGCCGAGGATGCGCCGCCGCCGCCGCCCGCGCCTCCGATCGAGCGTCTCTTCGCTCCTGCCAAGGAGGCGATGAAGGACCTCCCGCCTTCTGGCGGGACACCGACCTGAAGCTTCATTTGCAGGAGCTACTACTTCAACCGGCGAAAATCCCGAAGGCCCCGAGAACGAGGCCTGGGCGTTCGGCGGCTGGCTCAGCTACAAGTCCGGCTGGCTCTTCGACGTGTTCGGGATCGGTGCCACCTTCTACGGCTCGGCGCCGCTCTACGCGCCGGACGACAAGGACGGGACGCTCCTCCTCAAGCCGGGGCAGGAAGGGTACTCCGTCATCGGCGAGGCCTACGCCGCAGTCCGGTACCAGGATTACGTGCTCGTGAAGGGCTACCGGCAGCTGGTCGACCAGCCCTACATCAACCCCATTGACAACCGGATGACCCCGAACACGTTCGAGGGCCTCACCGCCGGCGGCACGGTCGACGTCGTCCAGTACTTCGCCGGCTATCTCTGGAAGATCAAGCCCCGGAACGAGGACAACTTCATCTTCATGTCGCAGCAGGCCGGCGCCGCGGGAGCGATGACGGCGTCATCCTGGGCCGGCTTCGGGCGACGCCCTTGGCGGGGCTGCGCATCGACGCCGCGGAGCAGTACGGAATCAACACGTTCAACACGGTCTACCTGGAGGGCGACTACCTCCGGCCGCTCGACGAGAACTGGAAGCTCCGCCTCGGCGCCCAGTTCACGGACCAGCGCGCGGTGGGCGATGAGCTCGTGGCCAACGCGGCGAAGAGGAACTGGAGCACGCAGCACGGAGCCGTGCGGGTCCAGGCGCTCTACCGGGAGCTGACGCTCACCTCCGCCTTCTCGATCACCGGCTCGGGGAACTCCATCCAGTCCCCCTGGGGCAACTCCCCGAACTACACCTTGATGATGGACCGGGACTTCAACCGCGCCAACGAGAAGGCGGTACTGTTCGGGGCGGCCTACGACTTCTCGAAGCTGGTCGCCCAGGGGCTCAGCGCCACCTTCAACTTCGCCGCGGGCTGGGATGCCATCGATCCCAAAACGCGGGCGAGCGCGCCGGACCAGCGAGAGTACAACCTCACCGTCGACGCCCGTCCGCCCTGGCTCCGGCCCGCCTTCGTCAAGGGCTGGTGGCTCCGCGTGCGCGGCGGCATCCTCGATCAAGAGGGAGCCAGCCTCGGCTGGCAGGTCCGCGTGATCCTCAACTGGGAGCGAGACCTCTTGTGAGGCCCCTCGCTCGCCGCACTCGTCACTCGAGTGCGCGCCCGCCGCGCTGCGGTCGACCCGGCGTCGCGCGCGAGCCCGTGTCCAGCTGAGTTGGTGTTAAGCTCGCGACATACCGTGCGTCCGAACAGGAGGCCCGATGACACAGAGTGGCCGTCGATCGGTCCGGAGTGTCGTCGCCATCACCGTGATCGTCGGCATTGGCGAGCTCGCTGGTTGGTTGCGCCAACCTCGGTCCGGTTACGCCCGTTGCGGTCGTCGGACGTCAATTCGGTCAGCGGCACGTGGGAAGGCATCGTGTACCTGCCCCGCTCCGAGCCCGGCTCCGAGCGGAACGACGTCACTCTGACGATCCGGGACGACGGTTCGTTCGACGTCGTGTCGAAGAAACTCCTCGGGGCGTCCCGCGGAACGGGTCGCATCGTCATCAGCAACGGACGTCTCGTCTTCGAGGGCGCGAGGGGGCTGCGCGGCGTAGGAACGGTGCTTCGAAATCCTGCGGGCGACGTCCTCATGAAGATCGAGGGGACACTGGCCGACAACAGCACCCTGTCGGCGACGCTCTGGCCCACGCATTAGCGATCTAACCGGCATCGCGGCGGCCGGCATCGAAGGGCCAGCATGAGACGACACGTCGTTGTCATCGCGCTCGTGCTGAGCCCAGCCGGCTGCGCAACCATCCGGGCCGACCAGATGCCTCCGGCGTGGCCGGTCTATCTCCGAGTACCAGTGGCCGGCTGATTCTTCTGCGAAAGACCGTTCGGTCAAGGGGCTGCGATGGTCTCCGAGGCTCTTCTAGGACGCAATCGAGAACGTACCGACTCTGGCGGCAAGGCGTTCGGCTTCGTTGTCGGTGCAGGGTCGCCTTCAGCGGGCACGCGAACTATTGCGCTGTTGTCCTGCCTGCCTAGGTACTCTGGAGATGTGCCTCGCCACCCGTTCGTGCGAGAGTGGAGGTCGCCGCCATATGCCTGAGCAGACGCTCCAGTCCATTGCCTAGACGCTGGGACGGTCGCACCGGGGCAAATCAACCCGGGTCTCCCGGTGGTTTTCCCCAGGTGAACCCACATCGCCGCCGCCGTCCAGCAGGCCCGCGTGGACCAAGCCAGGTGGGCGGAACCATAACGCGGCGCAGTCTCAGACAACCCTGCCGGATTCGCCTCCCAGCACAACGACGTCGCGACCGCGTTGCCCCATCTCGGCAATCGCACGCGCCACCATCCGGGCGATCGGGGTCCGCTTCACCCGCGCATCGTCGAGCACGCACCGTGGGACGAGGAGTTGGTGACGAAGCGACCGCGCCGTCATGCACGCGGAATAGGGTGGCGATCGAGGCCGGTCGCGGATGAACGGTCACCGTGGTATTGGGAAACGCCGCGTGGAGCGTTGTCAGGATGACCTCGCGGTCGGTCGGCAGAATGTCAGGTCCGGGAACGAGCATGTCGGGACCCTTGGAGGGCCTTCACGCTAGCGCGGTCTCGCCGGTGCGATCACACGCGGACGGGGGCACCTTGATAAAGCCGCTCTCACACGCATCACAGAACCAGACCTCCATCGAGGGCGTGGCCCCAGTGTGCGGGGCGTCGAAGACCTCGGCCCCGCCGATGCGCCGGACGTGGTTACTGCGGCAGTCGGGGCATCGAGCTTCCGTCGTCCGCTTCATGGGCGTGTCGCTATCACTAGCGGCTTTCGTGCGCTCCATCTCCCACGCCGCGAAGCAGCGAAGGTGGAGATGGAACAGGTCCACGTCGGGCGTGGCGCCTTCCTGCCCGAACTGTAGCTCGTACTCCAGTTGGTTGGGCCTGATGCGCTCCCCGCACATCGGACGGGGCACATGGACCCCCTTGCCGCCCATGTGCCATCGGGATCGCGCCGTGAACCCGGGGCGGTTCAACCTTCTGATCGGTGCGTGTCTTGCGCATCCGAGTCATCGCGGCTATCCCTCCAATGCATACTTGGGGGTCGAGGCCGGTACTCATGGAACCAGATTGCACCCAGTCAAGTCTTGACCATTCGGCGACATTTGATTGACTTCGGATCCCGGCGGTATGAAACAGCTGCAGAAAACCAAGCGATGTTCCCGGCCGCGTACGCAGGGACGGACGCCTTCTGGGGATGGCGGGTGTCCAGCGGGGCGGGCGTGCCGGTCCGTCCATCCCCTCCCTCTAGCCGCGTGTCCAACGGGGCTGCGGTGCCGACGCCTCCATCCACCCCCTATGGCCGCACGCTTCAGGCGCGGGTGGTGCGCGTCGTCGATGGGGACACGATCGAGGTGCAGCTGTCGGACGGCCGTCGCGAGAAGGTTCGGTATATAGGGATCAACACCCCGGAGATTCATCATCCGGACCAAAGGGGCGCAACCCGGTGGGGCTGAAGCCCGCGAGATGAACCGCCGCTTGGTTGAGGGTAAGACCGTCGACCTGGAATTCGACGTCCAGCAGCGCGACAAATATGGCCGCCTCCTCGCCTACGTCCGAACCATGGACGGCACGCACGTAAACACCGAACTCGCGTTCAGAGGGGTTCGCGGGAGCGGCCACCTACCCGCCGAACGTCCGGTATGCCGAGTACTTCCGTGCACTCGAGCGGTCGGCACGGGATCAGAAGCGTGGACTATGGGGAGATCCGACGGTCACGCAGGCGTCTACCACGCTGGATGGCACCGTCGAAGCCCAGGGACTCACGAGTGTTCCATACCGGGGTGACCACACGAGCTACGGTATCCACTCGTCGTCCTTCAATGGAGACGCCGCAAGCTCCAGGAACGGTCCAGTCAAGGTGCGTGAGTACTATCGGTCGGATGGCACCCACGTCCAGTCTCATACACGAAGCGCGCCGCGGCGGCGTTAGCCACACGACAGGGCCGAGCGACCGACCGGGCGTCGCTTACTCTTCGACTATCGAAGTTAGCGTAACCGATCCACCAGTAGATCCGTCGCAGCCACGCTCCGAGGTGCCGCGGTGCCGTACGGAAGTGCTCCGGTCGTTCCGTGGATCGCAACGCGGCCAACTTCGGGCGATGCGATCGGCCGTGATAAGGGACGGCGGCGGCCGCAGGAAGGCGGCGCGCCATTGCGGGAAGGTGCGCTCCAGAGCCCGACCTCGTAGAGCGTATCCCGGCCTTCGATGCCGTCGACCACGGCGCGCGGCGGGCCGGGCCGGCGCTGGTGCGGCACGGGCAGTTCAAGTCTCGGTGCCCAGTACGGCACAGGGGCTCCCAGCGGCGTAGAGGGTTCGGCGTTAGGTCGGGCTACCAGATCCGCACGAGGTCCCACCATCCGCCAGGGACCAGGACGAGGATGTACTCCGTCGTGCAGCCACACCAGTCTGGGACGAAGAGCGTCTGACCAGGGTGCCAGCCGTGCGGCCGGAGGTCGCTGGTCCGGAAGCGCATCGGGCGACGCTCGCGCCCACAAGTCCAACAGGCATGCGTCGGGCGGGGCCGGCCGGTCAGCGTCGAGCCAGGTGGGTGGAGTCATGCCAGCGGCAGAATTTCAACAGCGGCGACGGCCTTTCGGTTCACAAGGATGCGAATGTTGTTGCTACTCGTATCGGCCGGGAGGACGTAAAACAGCTGGCGTGTCCCTTCGTAGGTCGGCGCGAGTGCAACGAGCTGCTCCCGTCGCGGAAGGTAATTTTCAGCCGCTTTGCGCCGGTGGCGCGGGGTCGCTCGACCCGATTACTTGGTGGTCCCGATGCGTGCGGTCACCCTCCAAATCCTTCACGAAAAAGAGCGCCTTCAATTCGGACAGTGGCACGAGTACGGCGCGGTGGTCCCGCGTCATGACGTGACAGGTAGGTCGGTCCAGGGCAATGCTGGTGCTCGACCCCTTGACGAGCCGCCCGTTCATGAAATGGGCCACGACCTTGTGCTCCATTAGCGGACGCGACGCATCGGCGTCACCTCGCGGCCACAGTTCCAGCAGCCCTGGGTTGAGCGGGGTGTGTTTGCTCCAAGGCGACCCAAGACTTACGGCGCGGGCGAAATCCGCGTGCCCGTCGCCTGACCGACCCCAGAGAACCCGGTCGAGACGCCGAAGGGGTTGAAGAACTCGAAGTGGTAGCCGTCCTCGTCGCTCGTGAACTCGGTCGCCGCGTTGTTGAGGCTAATTGTGGCCGTGGCCTTCAAGGTGCCGAGGAAGGTGCCGTTCGGGTCGAACTTGCGAAGCTCGATGGTGATGGCGAACGTGTGGCTCCCGATCTTAGCCCAGGCACCGTGGCCAGTGCTGATGGTCCCCATCCGTGATGGTGGCGACGAGGCCACCTTCGTGGGTGAAGGTGACCAGCGCGCCGTACCAGTCCGGTAAGGTCGGAGTGCCCGTGCCTCCGGCGATGGACACGCGCCAGAGCCTTCGAGCGCCCCCTTTGACGCCCCCACGGTCTCGGACGGGGTCGCAGCCCCCACGAACAGGACGGCCAGCGCCACGATCACGCTTAACTCGACTCTCGGTCTAGCCATTCGATCCCTCCTCTTCCGGCTAGTCGTAGGTTTTTCAACCTCGGGACGGTTTGGGAAAGCGCGGCAAGCGGTGAAACGGGATCGGTCCAAAGCTGTCGCGGTATTTCGCTTCTGGAAGTACCCACACTCGCTCAGGCTTCGCTCCGCTGGAAGATGGAGGCTGAGATGCCCAATCCTTCCGATTCGGTGCGGTTCACCGGCTGCGCCTCGGCGGCGAGCGGCACAGCGAGGAGGCCGAGGGTGCCCGCGATGAAGGCTCGCCTGTCCATTACTGGATCACCTCATCCGCCCGCGCCAGCACCGCCGGCGGGATCGTGAGACCGAGGGCCTTCGCGGTCTTGAGGTTGATCACCAGCTCGAACTTCGTGGGCTGCTCGACGGGCAGGTCGGCCGGGCTTGGCGCCTTTGAGGATCTTGTCGACGTAGGTGGCGGCCCGCCGGAACTGGTGATGGAAGTCGGTTCCATAGGACATGAGGCCGCCGGAGCCTACGACGAACTCCCGCTGAGCATAGATTGTCGGTAGCCGGTGCTTGGCCGCGAGTTCGACGAGGCGGGTTCTGTGCACATAGAAGAATGGCGAACCCAAGACGATGAGCGCCCCCACGTCATGGTTTCGTCGCGTCGGTCGAACGCGGGTTCGAAGCCGTCCGCCCGCCCCACCTTCAGCGTGTGAAGACGCACGCCCAGAGACCGCGCCGCGGCCTCCGAGGTGTTCACTTGCTTCGGATCACTCGCGGGATCCCAGAGGACGGCTACGCGAGAGACCCGGGGCAGGGTCTCTTTCAGGAGTTCCATCCACTTCCCGGGCAACTCGCCAGAGAGGGACGTCAACCCCGTGATGTTTCCGCCAGGCCGCGCGAGGCTCGCGACGAGGCCGGCCCTCACGGGGTCGCCGGAGACCGGCATGACGATGGGGATCGTGCTGGTGGCGCGCTTGGCCGCCTCCACGGCCCTGCGCCCGCGACGATGACATCCACCTTGAGGCGAACAAGGTCGGCGGCGAGGCCCGGGAGCCGTTCGTCCCGTCCCTCCGCCCATCGGTATTCGATGCTGACGTTGCGCCCCTCGCTCGTAGCCGAGCTCGCGAAGCCCTTGCCGGAACGCGTCGAGGAGAGGATCGGGCGGCGAGCCAGGGCGAAGGATGCCGATGCAGGGGATTCCTTCCCGCCGGCTGCGCGTCTAGCGACGAGCGGCGCGACGAAGAAGCTAAGGCCAACCGTGCCTGACGAAGACCCGCCGGTCCATCACGGGATCACTTCATCCGCCCCCGTCGCACCGACGTGTGGCTCACGCCGGATAGATCCGCCGGTAGACGCCAGGCGAGCCCTCGTCGAGACGCATGGACGGCCGCACGCGACGAGACCAGGGATTCGACTCGCGGGCCTGGAGCCACGCCGCGCTCTCTGGGACCCCGGCATGCGCGAACTCATAAACGGTCAGGTACTTGGGCTGGCCGTCGATGACGACGAAACGGCGCGCTCGGATCACCCCGGGCACCGTCAAGTAGGCCGGAATGGTACGCCGTGTTGTACCAGTCGTTGAACTCCTCCTCCAGGTGGCCGGGGATGTCCATGCGGCCCATCTGCAAGAAGGGCGACGGTCCCATCGCCAGCTCGATAGGGCTCGTCCGGGCCGGGAAGATCTGGCGGTAGGCCTGGAGCAGGAAAGTCCGGCCGATCTGGCCGCCGGAGATACTGCTGGCGCCATGGGGACGGACTTGTATCGCACTTGGTCCAGGAAGGCGGCCGAGCGCAGGACGTTGGGTTCCTCCAGTTCGTACATCGACAGGTACTTCGGCCCACCCTGAAGCGCAACGTAGCGCCCGGCGCTGAGGAAGCCTGGAACGCCCAACAGGTTGTTGATGTGCTCCTCGTTGTACCAGCGATTGAACTCCGCTTCTCGCTCGGCGTCCACGTCCGTCCAGGCCATGAGAAGGCCGGTGCCCGCGTCTTCGCCATCACGTGTCCTCCATGTGCCCTACCCCGAGCTGGCCGCGCGGAGTCCTGTCAATAAGAACGAGACAGCGGGCTCATGAGATTAGTGTAGGGGCTCGAGCCGGTTCAGGGTGAGTTCCTAGGGGCGGTCCCAGCGCCGCCTCCGCCTTCTCCAGCCAGAAGGTCATGCCCATCTCCGCGGTACATCGTCGTCGCGGTCGTCAGGTGCTCCTCGGCCTTCGCGTCGTCCCCGGTTCGGCGGTACAGCTTGCCGAGGCCGAGGTGGCAGTGGGCGACGAGGGGACGCATGCCGAGCTTGTCGGCCAATGCGCGGGCCTCGTGGTAGTGCGCTACGGCGTCCGCGCAGACGGGCGGCTCCCGACTGGCCGCCACGTCGCCGAGGAGGTGCAGGGCGTCTGGCCTCCGCGTCGTGCACGCTCAGGTGCTGACACATGCCCAGGGCTTTTCGTGCGCACCGCGAGGCATCTTCCAGCCGCTTGGCCGACAGGTACGCCTGGCCCAGCGTGATCACTGTGTAAGTGTCCAGAGCGCCGGTGGACTCTCCGACGGCGAGCGCCTCCTCGAGCCGGGCAATCGCCTCCGTGGTGTGACCGCCGAGCGTGTACGCCGCCCCCAGGGTGGCAGCGCAGAACTCAACGGCATTGTCGACACCCCGCTCGCGCGCCAGCGCGAGGCTCCGAGCACACAGGTCGATGGCCTTGCCCACATCACCCCGCGAGCAGTGCACGCGCCCCAGCCGACTGAGCGTCCACACGATGGGGGCCGGTGCCCCAGGTCCTCTGCCATGCGATGGGCCTCTTCCCCGCGCGCGATGGCCTCCTGGTAGCGCCCGGTCATGGCCAGCACCCGCTCGAGCCCCTCGAGGACCCGGCGCCGGATCCAGGCGCGATCGGCGTCGCCAGCGTGCACCGGCAGCGCGTCGAGCGCGAGCAGAGCCTCGAACAGCAAGGCCTCGCTCCGGCGCAGGTCACCACGGTAGAACTGGACGGGCTCAGTTCCATTCCGACGAGGGCGTCCAGCCGAGCGTCTCCGACCTCCTGGCCAGGGCCAACGCTCGCTCGCCAAGCGCGATCGCCCGATCGGTCTGGCCCCTCAATGCGCAGAGGCGTGAGCATCCGTGCCAGCACATCGGCCAGACGCGCGCGGTCGCCCATCTTCTCGGCGAGGGTCGCGGCCGTGCCCAGGTGCTCGAGGAGCCGCGGGTAATAGTCGAGAATCACGAGCGGAGTCCGACAGATCGTGACAGATGAGATCGATGGCCCGCGCGGCATTCTGGGCGGTGTCGGGCAGTCGCGTCAGCGCCTCCGCCGCCTGCTCGAGGAAATTCACCGCCTGGACGAACGCCGATCGGGCTCTAGCATTTCGGCCGGCCTGCCAGAGGTGAGGTCACAGCCTTGTCCCACGCTTCGCCCCGCACCGCATGATGGGCCAGCCGCTCCGCCCGCTCACCAAGGCGGCCCGGCGTACTGGTGCTCCATGGCCGCGACGATCGCGGTATGAAGCAGACGGCGGCGATCATGGAGGAGCTGCCGTAGGCGACCTCGTGTGTCAGGGCGCTTGAACGTACTGATGTCCGGAACAGGCGCGTCTCGTACAGGAACTCGGCTGCCCTCGAGCCGGGCGAGACTTTCACGCAGCGCCGTGTCCGACTCGGCGGCAACGGCCTCGAGCACGATCCCGGGCACGTCCTTGCCGATGGCAGCTGCTGTCTGGAGGAGGCGTTTGTCATCCGGGCTGAGCCGATCAATGCGGGCGGCCAGGATCGCCTGGACGGTGGCGGGGACCTGAGATCGTCTCGGGGGCCCGGGCGAGCCGATAGCGGCCCCGTCGCGCCGACGAGGACGCTCGTCTCCACCAGCGTCCGGTACGCACTCCTCCAGGAAAAAAGGGATTGCCTTCGGTGCGATCGATCAGCAGGCGTCTCACAGAGCGGAGATCTGGGATCGCTCCCGAGGAGGCCAACGAGGAATCCTCGGCGCCCTCGCCGGGAAGCGGGTCGATGCGGAGCTGCGTGTAGTAGGTCTTGCCGCCCCAGCCGTGCTGGTACTCGGGCCGGTAGCTGACGAGGAGCAGGAGGGGCGCGGTCCCGAGGCGCTCCACCAGGCCATCCAGGAGGGCTTGGGTCTCGCCGTCGACCCAGTGGAGGTCCTCGAAGATCAGCAGGCAGTGGCTGGGCCTGTGCGACCCGCAGCAGCAGTCGCCGCACAGCATCGAGGGTGCGGCTCGCGTCGCTGCCCCGGGTCAAGCGCCTTGCCACGCGGCGTCGTCCACTGGCACGTCGAGCAGCGTCAGCAATGCCGGCAAACTCCGGCTCGAGGGCGCGGTCGAGGATGGGGACCTTGCGCGTCACCTTTCGCGGATCTCGCGCAGATCGTCCCGGTCCTGATCGTAAAGTAGCCCTTGAGGAGATCGATCACGGGCAGGTAGCTCGTCGCCTTGCCGTAAGAGGCCGAGGCGCTTTCGAGGATCAGCCAGCCCTGCAACCGATGCGAGTGGGTGAGCTCGTAGACAAGGCGCGATTTACCCACCCGGCTTCGCCGACGATTGCGGCGCAGCTGACCGTGGCCGCCGCCGGCGAGCGTGTGGGCGCGGCCGAGTTGTCCCAGTTCGGCGCTACGGCCGACGAACGGGTGAGCCCGCGCCCGGCGGCCGCCTGTAAACGGGTCCGGGCCCGCCCCGATCCCGGTCACCTCGAAGACCTCGATGCGGTCGGCCAGCCCCTTCACGGGAACGGGGCCAAGCGACTTCACCTCGATGTAGCCTTCCGCGAGCGCCAGCGAAGCGGGCGTGATCACGATCGCGCCGGGCTCGGCTAACTGCTCCATCCGGGCGGCCAGGTGCGTGGTCTGGCCGATCGCCGTGTAGTCCATGTGGAGGTCGCTGCCGATGGCGCGGACAACCACCTCGCCCGAGTTGAGGCCGACGCGGATCTGAACCGTGACGCCCTGCGCGCGGCGCAGCTCCTCGGCGTAGCGCCGACGAGCCGTCCTGCATGTCCGAGCGCCGCATAGCACGCCCGCACCGCGTGATCCTCGTGAGCGAGCGGCGCCCCGAACAGCGCCATGATCCCGTCGCCCATGACCTGGTTCACGGTGCCCTCGTAGCGGTGGACCGCCTCCATCATCCGCTCGAGGACGGGATCGAGGAGCTTCCGGGCCTCCTCCGGGTCCCGGTCGGCCAGTAACTCCATCGACCCCTTCAGGTCGGCGAAGAGGACCGTGACCTGCTTTCTCTCGCCCTCGAGAGCGGCCTTGGACGTCAGGATCTCGCTCGGCAAGGTGCTTCGGGTGTAGCCTCGGGCGATGCGAAGCGAGACGTCGCCGTCGGTTGTGCCGAAGTGGCCGCAAGAGGAGCCCCGCAGCTATCACAGAACTTGCTGCCGGCCTCCACCTTGGCGCCACAGGCCGCGCAGACAGCGGCAAACGTCGCGCCGCACTCCTCGGCAGAATCGTGCGCCGTCGCGGTTCGCGGCCTGGCACCGGGGACACGTCATGGCCGTGGCGGCTCGCCTCCGCTCGGATCGCTCGCACTCCCATTCGTCAGGCCGACATGGCAGCGTGAAGCGTGAACGTCGACCCCTGGCCCACGTGGCTCTCGACCCAGATCCGCCCCCGTGCAGCTCCACGAACTTCTTGGCCAGCGTCAGCCCGAGCCCCGTGCCCTCCTGCTTGCGGGCGTCGTCCCGCCCGACCTGGCGGAACTCCTCGAAGATGGCCGCCTGATCCTCGGGCGCGATCCCGATCCCCGTGTCGCTGACCGCGATGGTGATGGCGCCATCGGCCGCCGTGGCGGTGAGGCCGACCCGGCCCCCTCCGGGGTGAACTTCACCGCATTGGAGAGGAGGTTCAGCAGGATCTGCTTCACCTTCCGCTCGTCGGCGACGATGTCGCCCACCGCTCGTCCACCGTCTGGGTCAGCGTGATCCCGTGCCGGGTCGCTCGCTCCCGAACCAGGGTCAGGGCATTGTCCAGGGCGGTGGGCAGATGGAACCGCACCGAGCTCCAGCTCCAGCCGTCCGGCCTCCACCTTGGACAGGTCGAGGATGTCGTTGATCAGGGAGAGGAGGTGCCGGCCCGAGGACAGGATGTCCTGCAGGTACTCGGCCTGCTTCTCGTTCACCTCCCCGAACATCCGCTCGGCCAGCACCTCCGGAGAAGCCGAGGATCGCGTTCAGCGGCGTCCGGAGCTCGTGGGACATGTTGGCCAGGAACTCCGACTTGTGGCGGCTGGCGGCCTCGAGCTGCCGGCTCTTGTCCGCGATCTCGCTGGAAGAGCCGTGCGTTCTCGATCGCGAGGGCCGACTGGCGTGGCGAACGTCATCGAGCACGCGCACCACCTCGGCGCGAAGTCGCCGGGCGTCTTGCGGAGGACGGCCAGGACGCCGATGACCTGCTCCTCCCGGAGCAGCGGCACGCCGCCAGGAGGGCGCGGTAGCCCGCCTGCGAGCAGCGGCGCCCCGCACGGGACTTTCGTAGACGCCCGCCACCGCGATGTCAGGGATGTGGACCGGCTCGCGCAGTCAGGGCTGCTCGGCCTGCCAGCCCTTGACCCTTGGGGATGGCGTGGCGCGCGCGATCGGGTCCAGGACGGCCGCCTCGTGGGAGTGGGCGAACGCGGCTCGCGCGGAGCCGGAAGCCTTCGAGGCTTCGATCGTACTCGTAGATCGTGCAGCCGTCGGTCCCCGCGAGCTGCTTCGCGCGGGTGACGATCGTGTTCGAGCACCGTGTCGAGATCGAGCGTCGAGCTGACCGCCCGGCTCACCTCGCCGAGCGCCGTGAGCTGCGCCACCGAGCGCGTCAGCTCGGCCGTCCGCGCCCGCAAGCTCGCTTGAACAGGCGCACGTTCTCGATGGCGATGACAGCCTGGTCAGCAAAAGTTTGGAGCAGTGCGATCTGAGCGTCGGAGAATGGACGGACCTCGAGGCGGCCACCAGTGATCGTCCCGATCGGGTGGCCGTCACGCATCATCGGCACACCGGGATCGTGCTGCGGTTGCCAAGGCGTCTGGCTGATCATCCGTCCGTACCGTCGGCGTCGGCCTGCACGTCCGGCACGTGGACGCACCGCGCCTGTCAGGATCACGCGGCCCGCCAAGTTGATCTCGGCTCGGAGACATCAGGAAGATCCGCCGCATTACCTCCACGCCTTCCGGGAAGCCGTGTGCGTGCGCCGAGGTGCAGGAGCTCACCGTCATCGCAGCGGTTGACGACGCTAAACCCGCCTCCGCCAGAGCCGTAAGGCGCTCCGGGCGATGGTATCGAAGACAGGCTGCAGCATCGGTCGGCGAGCTCGCGATCACCCGCAGGATCTCCCCGTCGCCGTCTGCTGCTCGAGCGCCTCGGTCAGGTCGCGGTTCCGCGCCTCGAGCTCCGTGAACAGCCGCACGTTCTCGATGGCGATCACCGCCTGGTCGGCGAACGTCTGGAGAAGCGCGATCTGCTTGTCCGTGAAGAGCCGGGCCTCGGCCCGGCGGATCACGATGGTCCCGAGCGGAATGCCTCCTCGCGCAGGAGCGGCGTGGCCAGATAGGTGCGGTGCCCTGCATATGCTCGTGCGCGCGCCCGTGCCTGCGTTTCCGGGAACTCCGCCTCGGGCAACGCCCGCAGATCCTCGACGTGAATCGTCCGTCGCTCCGATACCGCCCGGCCAGCCACCGAGTCACGCGTGGCGGATATGGTATCCCCGATGCCTGCGACCACCGGCAGCGTCCGGCACTGGCAACGAGCCGCAGAACGTTCCTCCGGTCGAAAATGAGCGAGTCGATGCCACCGCAGACCCGCGCGACTCTCGCAACGACGTCCAGGACGTGCAGGCGTCTGGGTCGGCGCACCGCTCGCGATGACCGCAAGATCTCGCTCGTCGCCGTCTGTTGCTCAGCGCCTCTTTCGTCTCGTTGAATAGCCGGACGTTCTCGATGGCAGCAATACGTAACTGG
>ERZ1370068.6851-contig-5808_pt1 | contig 36315 bp, 58 predicted proteins | sample MGYA00561227_ERZ1370068 | MGnify/ENA primary metagenome ERZ1370068 (study PRJEB38410, sample SAMEA6850437) | metagenome | study: Metagenomic assessment of the ecological functions of the soil: analysis of the soil microbiota associated with the... | reverse complement strand
CAGGGCCACCTTCCCGGTCGTCTTCGGGTTCGAGCTTCTTGACGAGGTGATCGACGTCGCGAACTTCTCAGCCTGCGCGCTCGGTTGCCCTCGTCGGCCCGCCCTTCGACTGAATGCGTCGGGGCGCCTTTGCCTTCCCGGATCGTTCGGCGACGTGGATTCCGTGGCAGCCCGCGCTTGCTCGTGGACAGCGACGCTGATCGCCACACCGCGATCACCACTGCTGCGGTCGCCGCGCGACCGCCCACCACGGCCGGATCTCGCGAGCCTCCGGGCAAAGAGATGGCATGCCGGCAAACGCCGCGTCGCGGGAGTCGCAGTGCGCTTGCTGCGTCGGTGCCGGAAGCCTGTCGCCCGCGAGGCCCCGGCGCGCGATGAGGTCCGTCGGCGTCTGGTGCAGCACCAGCGTGGGTCTTTCGCCATCATCCGCGCGAGTATCGCCACCAGTTCATCGGGCACGGTCGGGTTCCCGGTCGAGCGGTTCCTCCTGTTGGTGGGCACCCGAGCTTTTCGCGGGGTGCCTTCGGGCACCGGGGGCCGACCGGCAAAAGGCGGTGTAGAAGCTGTGCAGCCCAGCGAATAGATGTCGCTACGGACGTCGCGCGCTGTGGTCGAGGCCGCCTGCCCGGCGAGATGTAATCGAACGTGCCGGCGTCACGCCGCCGTCATAGACGCCGCCGTTGACGAGTTCGGAGCCGAGTTGCCGCGCCAGACCGGCGTAACAGGACGATCTGCGGGTTGTCGGAGTGATGAGGATGCCTGATTTGCTTGATGTCGCGGTGAACGACCTCGCCGGCCGCGTGGTTCAAGCCCGCCGCTGATTCAGATCATGGTACTGACGCGACCCGAAGCGGCTGGTAGCACCCCGCGGCGGTCGATCATTTGCCGCAGGTTGATCCCTTCGACGAATTCGAAGGCGATGAAGTGCAGCCCCTGATCCTCGCCGCAGAAGTAGACGCGCGCGATGTTTCCGTGATCCAGGGCGGCGGCGGCGCGGCCTCGCTTGAGCCGCGTGATCGCTCTCTGGGGTCGTATCGCTTCCGGCGGCAGGATCTTCGCCGCGACGACGCGGCCTAATTCCGTGTCGCGGGCTTTCAGCACCGCAATTATGCCGCCGCTGCCGACTGCCTGATCAACCAGCGCTGAGCCGGTGCCCTGCGATCGACGGGCGCTTCGCCAGTAACAGGAAGCGGAACAACGACCGCCGCTGCTTGCAGCCCGCCGTTTTGGTTCGGTGATGACGGTGGGCGAGTCGTCGCGCTGTTGGCGGCTGGGCCGTTGGGGTAAGGAGGTACGCAATAGATATCGGAACCGGGCGAACTCTCGCGAACCGTCGAGCGAACTATGGCCGATGCGCTAACGACGCGCTGGGAATTGAACCGGGCTGTGGGGAGTCGCGTTCGCCGGGCTGCCGCTCGACGACGGGACCGCCGCGGCGTTTTTCGCCGAGGACGGTCGTCCGTCTGGTTGTTCAGCAGCGTCGTTGGCATTTCGACTACCACAGCCGCGGGCAATCGCCCGCACCGGTTCCAGCAGCGCGGTTCCGCGAAGGGTAGGGGCGGCGAACAAGCTCCTGCTGGAGCCAGCTTCTCCCTGCCCGGAATGACAGCGGGTAATCCGGCCCGCGCTAAAGAAGCCGCCAACGGGGCGTGACGGGATCAACTATAGCCTGATTCGCTACCCGTGTCAATTCTCACGCTCTTCCCGGAATTGGGGCGATAGGCCATGCTCCCTGATCGCCGCGGGTGTTGTGGGACGCAGAATTCATGCCGTCGGCACATTCCGGCCCGTCAGGTTAATGCCGATTGCGGGCGTCGGGCGGACAGCTGCGCCGCAGAGTCCGCTGAAGTCGGCACAATGACTGGGAATGATTCCGTCTCACTTTCGGAGCGCCCATGTTGGTGCTGGCGGTTGTTTAGCGTTTCTCCTCTGCTTCGCTCTGCTCCCCTCCCACACAGGCCGATGACAAAAAAGACGCCAAGAAGGACAAGAAGGAGGCGTTCAAACTTCTTTTCCACAAAGAGCAGGGCCGATCGACCTGACGAACACCGAGCGCAAGAAAGCGGACAAGAGCCTCGAACCGCTGACGATGAACCCAAACTGATGCAGCGGGCGCGCAACATGCCGCGAACATGACGCTCAGGAGAAGTTGAGCACGAACTGGACGGCAAGACCCTTCCGGCAGATCGTGCGGACACTGGCGGCGCTGAGGAGCGTGATCGGCAGAACATCGCGCAGGGTCAGGAGAGCTGAAGGAAGCGCTCGGCGTCGTGGATGGACTCCGCCGCCGCACCGCAGAACATCCTAGAATACAGTGAGCACACCGAGATCGGCGTCGCGCGGTAGCGGAAGCGAGCAAGAAGGGGGGAGTTGTACTGGGTGCAGGTGTTCGGCAAGCAGTGAGCGGGCAAGATCATGACGGAGAGCACAAAAACGTCTGCTCGCCCCTTAATTACGTTGTGAGGCACGGCCATGCGCTGTTCTCGCTTTGTCAGCGCTCGTTGCGCTAGTTTCGCTCTCGATCGTCCAACCCAACAGCGTCCTGACGGGCAACACAGCAGGTGATCAGAGACAGGTGATCGTATCGCCTGATTCGCGATCAGGACGAGTTGTTCTCAAGATTGGAGAACGCATCTGGGCTGCTGGCCTGGCGAAGGAGACCCGCCGCCCAGATTGGAAATCTCGTTCCCGAAGCAGGACGTCGTTGCCTTATTCCATGGTGCGGATGTCGAGTCCGGATTCGTTGAAGGTCTCCGTCGTGTCGTGCTTCGGGAAACGATTCGTCTTTACGAGAACGCCGCTACGTCGCAGCGGGACTGGGTGATCGCGTCGTCGCCTTACGCGTTTCTCGTCCTGCCTCGTTCTTGAGGAACCGGTGGTCGTGGTTGAAGGAATACGCGGCGACTTCGGGAAGACGTCGCATTGGGAGCCGCGAGCGATCCGCACACCGGAAAAGCCAAGTAAACCGCGGTGCCGCTCGCCTTCGCTTCAGAGCTCGCCCCCTCGCTCTCCATTTCCCTCCGCGACTTGACTACACTTCCAACAGATTTCCCTTTCTGAACCATACTGTTCCGATCGGGGTGGTAGAATAGCCCGTGCCTCTCCGGCCGGTTGGGCGGACTGGGCGAAACGGTTAGCGCTCGTCCCGCGGTGTGCTGAAATAACTCCATATGAAGCTGTCACCTCCGTCTTCCCCTCGAAACGGACGCGTCCTCCCGACCGGCGGGTGGTTCACCCCTCCTCGTGCGCGTTCGTCATCGGCCTGAAGTCCGGACGCACGGCGCCACCTGCGACATCCACGACGCGGTCGCGGCCAGTGCGCTGTTCGCCGCCGGGTGCATGATCGCCGTTCGACACCGCGCGAACCGCCCCGTGGCTCACCGGTTCGCCGCGCCTCGGCCGGGCGTGCGTCATGCGTTCGCGTGGCTCCGCTACGACCACGGCATTGACCTCCGCGGTACGCCGCCGCTGCCCCGGGCGCGCACCCTGGCGTCGTGTTCCTCATCGCGGATAAAAGCTGTTTCGTCGGTTGGAAGCGTTTTCGCGGCCGCCGCGTGGGCCGCGTTCCCCACGGGCTGGCGGGTCGCGCTCTACTCGTCGTACACCCTACCTCGCCATGATCGCGCTCTGGAGCGTGCTGCTCCTGGTCATCCTCATCGGCATCTTCGTCCCGGTCGCGGTGCTCGACAAATGGCTGAAGGGCTGGCTCGGCGACACCGACCGCCGCGGGCCGAACTCACCGCCGTCGTCGCTACGTGGTGATCGTCGCCACCGTCGCGTACTTCGTACCGCCGGTGCTCGCGCTGTGCCTGGTCGTCGCGTACGGTGTGCTCGCGTATCTGCCGCGCGCTGCGGACGCGCGGCGTTGTTGTGATAAGGTCGTCGCCCGACCGGCCGGTGTGCGGTGCCGCTCAGGCGGGGCGCTGGCGGTCGTCGTGGACTGACGCTGGATCGCATTCGACGTGCTGCTTACCGCGTGCGGCGGGGCGCTCGCCTGACGCGTCGCAGCCTGACGGACGCGATGCCCTGACCGCGCTGCTCGGCACCGTGGCGGCGTGGATGATGCCGGGGCTGCTCGCGGTCGTGCTGGCGAAACTCTACACCGCAACCGCAACGACCCGGGCGCCGCACACTGCCGACGCTCCACACTTCCGGAGCAGATGCGGTCGCGGTGAACCGCGCCGTGACCCTCGGCGCGCGGCTGGGGCTGACCAGTGCCGCTCCCCCGACCTCGCGCTCCAGGGGGAAGTACCTGGATCGAGGTCGTTACACCGAGCGGTCGGAGGCGATCGGTCTCGACCTGCACCCGGTCGCTGCGGTGCGGCCGCCACCGACCTGGAGAAGAAGAGAACAAGGTAGGAAGGAGCGGCCTGACCGCCGCGACGAGATCATACCCGCGCCAACTGTTCCGCGGCCTTCAGAAGCTGCTCCAGCCAGCGCGAGCCTTCTTCAAGGGCCCGGCGGGCGGGTTCTGGTCGCGCGCCGCACTGGTTCGTCGAAGGCGTCGGCCGCGAGGATGCGGACGCGACCTCCGAGGACGCTTCCACCACTGGTCGGCCCCGCGTACAGCCGCGTGTTGCCGACCCCGGGCGCCAGCACGCACGCGAAGCGCGCGCCACGCAGATCGACATGATCTTCGTGAAGACGGTGTCACGTTCAAAAACCCGAACGCGCTTCGCGTGCTGACCGAGCTGTACGACGTTCACGCCGGCCAGCGGCGCAGGCGGAGGAATTGCACTTCCGCGGCCTACCCGAGGTCCGCGTGATGATCCACGAGTACGAGCCGGGCAACCCGGGTTCCAGCTCGGACCTCTACCCCGAGTCTGAAGTTCGACGACCTCTCGCGGGTGCGGGTGCTGCACCGTCTTCCGCGACCGCGGCGGCCAGCAGAGGAACTGATCGAGCCGCCGTACGACTTTCGTGGTCGCCGGGCGTCTGTCGGGCGCGCTGAGCTGACGCGGAAACGGTGCCCCCTGTTCTTCGCGGCCCGGTCGGACGCTGCCCGCGCGGCCGGTAGGCCACTTTCTCGCGCCCCGGTTCCGTGTGGTACCATCGGCGACAGTTCCCTTCCCAAAGGTGCCGCCGTGCCTGCTCAACCCGACGAACACCTCTCGACCGTGCCGCCCTGGCAGCCCGACGGTGGCAATTCGCGCGCGACTCTCGCTATTCGCCGACGTCCCGCAGGTCGCTCCGGTCGCCCAGGGGCCTCTGATGGTCCTGCGCCGGGCTACGAGATCCAGAAGGAAATGCCCGCGGCGGCAATTCAGCATCGTGTACGCGGCCTGCCACGCCGCTGACCGCGAGGCGGCGACTTTCATCCCCACGCCTGGCTCGAACCCGACGATCCGCCGCTTCGACACCGAGTGCGCATGCTCGCCCGGTTGCTCGCACCCCGCGATCCCGCCCGTGTCTGCCGTCGGCCGGTTCCCTGACACCGCCCGTTCATGGTCATGAAGCGGATTCACGGCCGCGACCTCGGCACGCTGCCCGCTGGCGCCCGTCGCCGACCACGGGCTGACGCACTTCCTCGCCGCGTTCGAGCAGATCTGTCAGGCGGTCGGTTTCGCGCACTCCAAGAACGTCATCCACCGCGACCCGCCGTCGAACGTGCTCATCGGCGAGTTCGGCGAAGTCCGCGGTGGACTGGGACTGGCTGGGCGAGCCTGACAGCGGTCCGTGGGGCGTGGGCGTCGATCACCGGGCGGCTGGTGTCCGGCGTGGACAGACCGCGCCCGCTGGGCACGCCGGCCTACATGGCACCCGAACAGGCCAAGGGCGACTGACCGGGTCGACGTGGTCGGACGTGTCGCGCTCGGCGGCATCCTCGCCGACATCCTCACCGGCAAGCCGCCGTTCCACACCGACACGCTGTCTGCGCGCTGACGCTTTCGGGCAATATGCTGTGACCGACTGCCGCAGCAGATCGGACGGGTGTGGGGCCGACCCGCAACTCGTTGCGATCGCGAAGCGGTGCCTGCCGCCCGAACCGCAGCACCGGCCCAACGACGGCAAGCGCTGGCCGATGCGGTCGCAGCGTACGCCGGATCGCGCGCGGTTGCGGAAGGCCGAGGGGCCGAGCGGCTCGCGACCGTCGCGAATAGGAGCAGGAGGTCGAGACGCGGGTCGCGGTCGAGGCGGAGGCCAAACAGGCCGCCGAGGATCGCGTCGCAGCCGCCGAGGATCGCGTCGCGGCGGCCGATGCGTCGCGAAGACCGAACAGGCAGATCGTGGCGGCACTGCGCAAAGGCCGGTTCAGGCATTAAGATCGCGAAGCGCTGTCAGGTTGCTCCTGCTCGGTGTCGCCGCCGGATGTAGTCTGCGAGCCGAAGTCAGCTGCCGCGCCGCGAACCTGAAGGGCAGGGGAAAGACGAGGTCGATCCGAAACCGACGTTCCGGACACGCGCGACGCCGACATGCCCGCGCCGCACTGAATCAGGCGGTCGAGCGTGCGCAAGCAGCGGAAGTTCCGCGAGGCGACGGACGCGATCACCCAGGCGGGCAAAATTCCGCCTCCGTGCCGGACGACGTCCGCGACGCCGTGCGCGCGAGAAGGACGACACGAGCTCGCGGCGAACTCGACGACATCCGCGGAAAGCACGCGATGGATCCTCAACCCCGTCGGCGACGCCGGGCGGGCTGGCCAACGGGTCGCTGACGCGTACGCCGCCCTGTTGCCAGCCGCGGGCTGGCGTTCGGCCGCGGCGAGACGGTCGCGGTGGCCAAGAAGATCGGCGACTCACCGATCCGCGACGAGATCCTCCGGCGCGCTGGACGACTGGGGCGCTGCACGAGAAGACCACGGAGGCCGCCGAACGGGTGTTCGATGTAGCGCACTGGGTCAGCCCGTTTTGATCCGGCGTCGGTGTTCCGCGACCTGGCGACGCGCCGCGATCCGAACAAGCAGGTGCAGATCGATCAGGTGTCGGAGTCGGTGCCGGCGACGCTTCCTGATCGCCCCGCGTCCTCGCGCGCAGAAGGGCGGCGACCCGTCCCAGTTGTTGGTGGTCGCGCAGGCCAAGCACCCGCTGACTTCGACGTCGCGCTGACGCTGGCCCTGTGGCACCACACACGCACGCGCGTGGGCGCCAGCGGATCAGATGGGATCTCACCTGCGGCGTGCGGTCCACCAATACTGGGTCGCCCGCGCGCGTGCCCCGACCATCCGGCGGTGCTGTCCAACCTGGGGCTGCTGCTGAACATCAATACTGGCGAGCTGCTGGCCGCGATGGCGGCCCTGAAGTCGCGGTGCTGCACCCGAACGACTACATCATCTCGCTACAACCGGGGTAACCTGCTGGGCAGGTGTCGGCCTGATGGGCGAGGCCCATCAGGAGTTCCGCCAGGCGGTGCAGCTCAACCCGAACTTCGCCCCGGCCCACGCCGGCATCGCGCGCGGTGCTGGGACAGCCGAAGCGTAGTAAACGAGCGGAGCCCGTTTCCGGCAGCGGTTGAAGGTGGCGATCGAGGCCTTCCAGCAGTCGCTCAAGATCGACCCGAACCAGCCGGTCGCGCTGACCGATTTTGGCCACGTGCTGGTGCGCTGGCCCGACAACGCCCCTCCCGCACCTCAAGCAGGCGATCAAGCTGTTCCCGCGGTACGCCCTCGCGCACCACGGGCTGGGTTTAGCGCTGAGAAGATGGACGCGGCTGGGCGCAGGCTTGTTCAAGGAGGCGGTCAAACTCGACCCCCCAAGCGATACCCGGAGTTGGCGAAGAAGTACCCGCCCGAGGAGGCGAAGTAACGCGCGGTCGCGCTGCCGCTCACTTCGTGGTGATCTTGCACTTCGGCAAGCGCTCTTCGAAGCTCCGCGATGCCCGCTTCGGTCGCGAACGTGCTCTTCAGTTCGAGCACTTCGAGGTCGGTCAGAGCGGGTTAGTTCTTTAGACCCGCGTCACCCACATGCGTGTTCGACAACCGCAGCGTCTTCAGTGTCTTGATCGTTGCCAGTTCCCTTCATCCCGCCGTCGGCCACGCCCGCATTCTCATGCAGGTCGAGCAAGGCCAGCTTTTCAGAGCGGCCAACTCCTTCTCACCCCGGCGTCCGTGACCTTCGTGGTAGAGGCAGAGGACGGTGGAGGTCCGGGAACGCGGCCGCGAGTTCCTTCACTCCGTCGTCGCCGATCCGCGTGTGACCCAGGTTGAGCATCGGCAGTTTTGAGCTGCGGACAACCTTTGATGTTTTATGTCGCGCACGCTGCTAAAGCCGTACAGGTCGATCGCGAACGCCCTGCGGCACTGGGAGCTTTTCTCGTCATGTCTGGCTCCCACTTCCGGCTGATCGGCACCCAACCCGCCTTTGGGCTGGGTCTTCTGATCGACGGGGTAATACTCAGGCCGCCGTCCACGGTCCCGTCGGTCCAGCCCACGCGCGCACCCCGGCCTCTCAAGTCCACTTCGACCGTCGCCTTCGGCAGCATCTTGCGCGTCCTTCTTCGGCTGAGCCGAAGCGAGCGCCACCGCGACCACAACCACACCCAAACTGCTGAATGCGAACGGCGAGCGTGCGTGCATGGCGGTGAGTTCCTTGTGGCGGGCGAACGCGGTTAACGACCGGTCGAAACCATCGAACAAGGTGCCGATTCAGCACCCAGATACCCAGATACCAGATACCCAGATGTCACTCGTTGAAGTGGGCATCTGTGGCCTGACGCATGACTGTCGGAATACAAAAAACCGGCTTTCGCCGGCGAAGGTTTCTCACACCCTGTTGCTCAGCTCGTTCACGCGGCGGTCGAAGTCCGGTATCATCTGCGCGAACGCCACGCCGCGACGGAGCCGCGTCCCGCATCCCGAACATCGCCCAGGTACACCACGCCGCCGAACTCCGCGTTCACCTCGTCCATTGCCGCGGAGACGTCCTCGGCCTTGCGGTCGTCGCGGTCGAATAGCGACGGCGTCGCGGCCCGCGCCGGAACCAACCTGCTCACAGCGCCCCGTCCCCACCTGAACGGCTTTCCGCCCCTTCGCGCCCCACAGCTTCATCGCAGCGATTACGAACGCGGGCGTGTCCCGGACATCGCGGCACGCGAACGCCTTCTTCCACCACCTCGGACCGCAGGTTCATTGCCCATGAAGCTCGCGCCGACCGAAACTCGCCCCGGCCCAGTAGTTGATCTTCCGCAACCGCGCCGCGGCCTTGTGAACGAGTCGCATCAGCACGCCATACGCGCCTTCCGAGTGCAATTCCGGCGGGAGGATGCGAGTGGCTCACGGTTTGTCGTCGTCGGCGTGTCGGGCACGTCCTCCTCGCCGTGCAAGAGGCGATACCACCGCTCGCCGAGCAGTTTGCTACCCCACACTTCGAGAGTGTCTTCGCGGGCTAGGCAGAACTGCTCCACCGTGAAGATGCCGTAGAGCTTGAGTCGGCGTTCGATGCGCGGCCCGACACCGGGAAAGTCGGTGAGTTGCAACTCCGCGAGAGTTTGTGCGGCATCTCGTCGTCTTTGAGCAATCGTGAGGCCGCGTTGGGTTTGCATGTCAGCAGCCACCTTCGCGAGCATCACGTTAGTCCGATGCCGATCGAACAGTATTTCGACGCCCGCGAGGGCGTAGATCTGCGTTTTGATTTTGCCGGCGATAACGGTCGTGCAACGTCCGAACGTTCCGCTCTCAGCCCCTGCCAACCGACATGCCATTTCGTCGATGGACATCACATGCCCAATGGGACGACCTTTCGCACTCGCCGCTACAACGCGTTGTGCATGGTGACGTGCGCTTGTGGTCCGCGACGACGCAGACGATTCCAAGTACGTTTGCGGGCCTCCCAAACCGGCGTGCCGGTTTTGACGCCGGCGGCTCTCGGCGGTAGCACGCGGCAATGCACGCGGTGGTCTCGGCCTTCGTCGGAATAACCCGCGACAGCTTTGTTGCGTGAAGTTCGGGACTGGCCCTGCTGTTCGACGGACGCGAAGAACGAGTTCATGTCGATGAACAGGTGTCGGAGCGGCACGGCGTAGCCTCCCCGCGAACGCCCGCTCATAGTGAACAGGCGCATATTAATATAGCTGCGCTATTGCGCGCGTGGAATGCAAATCGATTTCGCGAAATGTGCCGGAAATGACGGCAGAATCCCGCCCGCAAGGGCGGTGGTGGCACACCAAATCAGCGACACCTCCTGTTCACAGCGCCACACCTGCCGCAGCGACCACTGCCCTTGCGGGCGGGGTTCACCAAATCCCATCCAATCGTATCCTTCCCAGTACAACCGGTCGGCCCCGTCTCATAACGGTCACCCGCCATGCCGCAGAAGGTTCACGGTCCGTCGGCTGCCAGATGAACGTGCTGGACAGCGAACTCGTCATCGGGCGCAAGCGCCGCCACACAGATGACCACTGAGTCACCCGCCGACGCCGATGCTTCAACACCTGCTCCGTCCGCGAACACGCCGAGGAGAAAACGTTACTCGCGCCCTCGGCCGCGCTGCATCACAGCACAGCCGTCCCGCAACCCGGACACGGCTATCGGCTGCATCGGCGCAGAAGGACCAGGGCTGATCCGCAACGGCGCCCCCTACGTGGACATGGTCGTCGGTACCGGGCAACTCGCCCGGTGCCGGAGCTGGTCGCCGCAGGTGCCGCGAGACCGCGCAGCACGCTACGCGCGGTCAGCCTTGGCCGCGCTGAGGCGGCGGCACGAGAAGTCGACGCGAGTTTCGGCTACGACCCTGCCACGACCCTCGATGCGGCCGACGCCGTTCCAGGCGTTACGTCCGCATCCAGATCGGCTGCGACAAGTTCTGCACCTACTGCGTCGTCTCACGACGCCGCGGGCCGGAGCAGAGCCGGCACGCCGGACCATCTGCGTCGCCGAGGTGCACGCAAGCTGCGTCGATCAAGGGGTGCAAGGAAGTCACGCTCGATCGGCCAGACCGTGAACAGCTACGAGTACGACAACGGCGACCGCGCGACGCTCGCCGTCAGCGACTTGCATCTCGCGCGATGCACGACACGCAGGGTATCGAGCCGGATCAAGTTCGTGACTGAACTACCCGAAGGACATGACCGACGACCTGCTCGACGCGTGCGGCTGCCGAAGGTGGTGAGTACCTGCACGTACCGGTGCAGTCGGGCTGCGACGAGGTGCTCAAGCGCATGAAGCTAGCACTACGGCGGCCTACTACCGCGAGATGTTAGCGCGCTGCCGCGAGCGGGTGCCGGGCGTGGCGGTGCGTCGAGCGACTTCATCGTCGGCTTCTGCGGCGAGACGGAGGAATCGTTCCAGAAGATCGATGTGAGCTGGTGCGCGGAGCGAGGTTCAAGAACACGCTTCATCTTCAAGTACAGCGGCGACCCGGCACGAAGGCCGCACTTGACACTATACCACCCCGACGACATCCCCGAGGAGGTGAAGAGCTGCCGCAACGCGACCTTCTTGTCGTTCAGAACGCGAACAGCCGCCGACCACCGCGCAAGTGGGCAACACGGTGGAAGTACTGGTCGAAGTGGCCGAGCCGCATGTGAGCAGCGCGAAGGCGAGCCACGACCATAAGGAGCGGGGATCACGCAGCTCACCGGGCGCAGCATGGCGGATCACATTGTCGTGTTCGGACGGCACCGATCGACTGATCGGCCAGACGGCTCGTGTGGCGATCGACGACGCTTCGCCGTTCACGCTCTACGGCAACGTGCTCACCGACCAAGGGATCGCGCAGGCGAGTGCCGCTGCCGAGTCGCCGACGCGCCCCGGCAAGTTCTCGCTTCCGCTCGTGTGAATACCGCTTTCGCTATGATCGGCCCCGGCCCCGGCCGCGAACCGCCGGAGCGCGTCGCCCGTGAAGCTGTACCGCGTGATGAAAGTCGCCGCTGACGAGAAACCGGAAATCGGCACGCGCGGGAGTATGCTCGGCGTTCGTCCGACGGATCCGAACACGACAAACGCGCATCTCGTATCGATGTCACGGCCGTGAGCGGCACGACTTGGTACATCCGGGCGAAGGGTTATCTACCTGCCAAACGGAGTTGATACGCGGAGATTTCGACCCGACTGCGCGCTACACCGGAGACTCGCGCTCTGCTGAGCTCGAAACCAGGTTGTGTTGTTCTTTACGCAGGTTTGCACGGTCTGGCCCAAGGATTGGAGCAGATTATAGAAGCAGCCGATCAACTGCGAGACGACACCTCAATCTCTTTCGTCTTGGTGGGTGATGGCCCCGTGAAGCGCGCCCTGGTTACCGAAGCAGAAGCTCGAGGGACTGACCAACATCAAATTCCTCGACGCCGTCCCCCAAGATCAGATGCCCGCCCTTGTTGCCGCGGCGGACATTGTCGTGGTGCCATTAAAGCTGCACATCCCCGGCGCTGTGCCTTCCAAACTCTATGAGGCGCATGTCCTCCGGGCGGGCGCTAGTTGTTATCGCCCTCCGGAGAGGCTGCCGACATCGTTTCTCGGAACAAGGTTGGCGTCGTCGTGGCCCCTGGGGACAAGTGCCAAGGCCTTTACAAGGAGCCTTTGGATTTTGCTCGCAATTTGTCCTATCGCGAAGAGTTGGGAGCGGAGGTTCGCTGCCGCAACCAGTGATGCGGGCCAGCACCACGCCGCGATCGACATATTCGGGCTTCTTGAGTCCGCCTGAGGAGTCGAGCACGTGGTCGCCAAGGTCGGATGGAACGTTGACGTGCACTGAGCGCGCCACTGTTGAAGCCGAGGAGCCGCGGATTGATTCCTCGGTGATGGAAATCTCGATGCGGCCGATCACGCGCGCATTTTCGCGACCAGCGCCTTGTCCGCGGGATCGTTTCCCGGAAAGGTCTCGTCGCGCGCGAGGTGATCGAGGCGTACGCGCGATGCAAGCGGCTGGGCGATGGCCAACCCGGTCGGCACGGGGCCGTACCGGCTGAAGTCGTGGCGGCGCGGCGCAGCAGATCGTGCTCGAGGCCAATCCCGAATTACCGCGACGAGACGTTTCCCGACAGCAACGATCCCGCCGACCAGCGAGCTGGTCGCGAAGATGCGCGGCAAGAAGCTGCCGATCGTCGGCCGCATCGAGATCAGCATCATCGAGGAGTCGAATCCGCGGCTGCTCGGCGTTCAACAGCGGCGCGCTCGACTACGTCAACGTGCCGTCGGATCTCTCCGATCACGTGCTCGACGCTCCGGGCGGCTGAAGCCCGAATACGCCGAGCGCGGCGTGCGTGCTGGCCCGCATCACGCAGCCCGCGCTGCAGTACGCGTACTTCAACATGGAGGATCCGGTGATCGGCGGCTACGGCAAGGATCAGCATCGCGCTTGCGGCGCGCGATCGCGATGGGCTTCAACACGGCCGGCAGCTGATCCGCGTCGTCTACCAGGGCCAGGCGATTCCGGCGACGCAGCCGATTCCGCCCAACCTGCCCGGACACGACGACCAGCTGGAACGTCGGCGTCGAGTACGACGCTGCAGGCGGCGAACGCGCTGCTCGACAAGTTCGGCTATGCTCGACCGCGACGGCGACGGCTGTCGCGAGCAGCCCGACGGCAAGCCGCTGATGCTGACCATGGCATCGGCGACGTCGCGCGCGCGACCGCGAGTTCGACGAGCTCTGGCAGAAGAGCCTGAAGGCGATCGGCATCCGCATCGAATTCCTCAAGCAGAAGTGGCCGGACCTGATCCAGATGGGCAAGCACGGGCAAGCTGCAGATGTGGCGCGTCGGCTGGATCACCACCTTACGCGCGAGGGCGACGCGTTCGCGCAGCTGCTCTACGGCCAGAACATCGGGCAGACCAACTACGCGCGCTTCGCGCTGCCGGAATACGACGAGCTGTATCGCGCGTCGCGCCGTTTGCCCGACGGCCCCGAGCGCAACAAGATCTATCGCCGGATGTCGGAGCTCGTCGCCGCGTACAACCCGTGGTGGCTCGGCGTCTACACCATCGAGAACACGCTGGTCCAGCCGTGGGTGCAGGGCTACAAGAAGCACGCCTACTGGGAGCATCCGTGGAAGTATCTCGACGTCGATGCGGCGCAGGCAGCGGGCAGGCAAGTAGTCCGCGTCCCGCGACATCGGTGCACGCGTCGAGTGGCGTAAATGCGACAGACGGCGTCGCCGAGCGGCGCGAACGGCAGCGCGATGCGTCTTGCGCGATCGCGCGGCTGCTTCGCGTACACTGCGAAGCATCTCGATCAACGACACCAGGGAATCTCCTGCCATGACCAGAACGCCGACGACCACCGTCACCGCGAATCGCAATCGCGGCGCGCGCGTTCGCATGGGGCATGTTCCTCGGGCGCGCATTTCTCCGGCCTCGCGTCGGGATGACGCTGCCGCTACCGCTGTTGCACTAGCCTGCCCGTGCGGATTCCCGCCGGGTATGGCGGGAACCGAAGTCCGGGCTGTGTTTTCCCTGAGCCTCGTTTCCCGCCGGTGCCGGATGACCGGCGGCCGCGCGCTTTGCGCTGCGGCCGGAGGAACAACGCTATGACCATAACGATCAACCAACGAACCATTGTCTCCGCCGCACGCTTCCGCGGCCTCTGGCTATCCCGCGATTTCCGCAAGCTGTGGCTGTCGCTCACCATCACGTCGTTCGGCGCGCAGATCACCAATCTCGCGCTGCCGCTGACGGCCGCGCTGCTGCTGCAGCGCCACGCCGATGCAGATGGGCATCCTGGTCGCGCTCGGAGACGCTGCCGTTCGCGCTGTGTCAGCCTGCACGCCGGCGTGCTGCTCGACCGCGTGCGCAAGCTGCCGGTCGTGATCGTCGCCGACATCGGGCGCGGCGTGGCGCTGCTCGCGATCCCGATCGCGGCGTGGTCTCGGCGCGCTGTCGATCGAGATCCTGTTCGCGCGTCGGCTTCCTGTGCGGCGTGCAGAACGTCGTCGGCGGCGCGGCCTACCAGGTGCTGCTGGCGCAGATGGCCGGCCGCAAGCGGCTGGTCGAGGCGAACGCCAAGATCGCGCTCGGCGAGACCTCGGCGGCGCTGATCGGCCCGGTGCTCGCCGGCGGTCTCATCCATGCGCTGACCGCGCCGTTCGCGATCGCGCTCGACGCGTTCACGTTCTTCGTCTCGGCGCTGCATGCTGCGCCGGATCGACGCCGCAACGACGTGCCGCACGACGCGGCGACGGCGGGTGTCTGGCGCGAGATCGGCGAGGGCCTGAAGCTCGTCTGGAGCAACCGCGACGCTGTTGGGGCTCGCCTGGCTCGCCGGCGCTGTGGCAGTTCCTGCACCACATGCAGATCGCGGTGCTGATCCTGTTCGCGACGCGCGAGCTGTCGGCTGTCGGCGGGCGCGATCGGCGTCGCCTTACGCTTGCGGCGGCCTGGGCTGCGTGCTCGCGTCGGCGTTCGCCGAGCGCCTGTCGGCGCGCGTTCGGCGTCGGGCCGGTGATCGTGCACGGCCTGATCCTGACGGCGCTCGGGTGGCAGGCGTTCGGACTGATCGGCGGGCCGCGCGTGGATGGCGACGCTCGCGCTCGGCGCGCGCGATGCTCATCTTCGACTTCGGCGCGCGTCCTGTACGGGATCAACTATCTGGCGCTGCGCCAGGCGATCACGCCGGACCGGCTGCTCGGGCGGATGACGGCGACGATGCGCTTTCTGACCGTGGCGCCGGCGCCGCTCGGATCGCTGGTCGGCGGTGCGCTGGCGACGGGCATCGGCTTGCGCGGGACGCTGCTGACGGTCGGCGTGCTGGGCTTGGTGCTGTCGGCCGCCGCGGTGCTCTGGTCGCCGGTGCGGCATCACCGCACGCTGCCGGCAACCGCCGCGGAATAAAACCCGGATTCGCGCCGCAATGCAGCGCAATCGCGATGCGTGAACGATCCCGTTGTTGCGGTGACTTTATCGCGATGGGACGGATCCATGCCCTTTACGCTGATTACTCGACCGGAGGAGCTGCATCCGGCGGGTCCCGTCATAGCGACAAGAAGCGAGTGCCAGCAACAGCGCTGTCGGCGGCTCCGGAACCGCTGCGCACGCGGCTCGGCGTAAAGGAAGTCATCCATAACCACCAGATCGACGCCGCCCGTTTCGTTGGGTCCCAGGGCGGTGTTTCCCGACGTGATCTGCACGTGGCCTATAATCTCGCCCGCGTTGAACTGCACCCCAGGAACGACAACGACCCATTGGCCACGGTCCCGACCGGCTGCGAAGAATGTACCAGCGAGTGGTTGCCTAAGTCGAAAAACTGGATGCTGGTGACGTTCGCGAGGTCCACATCGGTGAAGACGGCGCCAAACGCGGTGGTGAACGCGGGCGTGACGGACCCCGGCACGGGAAAAGTTCACGTCGAGAATGTCGCTTCCAATGGCGGTGAAAAGTCGCTGTGCGGCTGAACGTCTGAAAGCTCTGGCGGAATACGTCGCGTTGATGTTGTCGAATCTGACAGGCGCTACTCCCCATTCGCGCTGACTTCGAGACCCGATCCCCGAGGTGCCGAAAATCACGCCGCGCGGTGAATTCACGTTGAAGAAGTTCGCCGGGCAGGCCGTTGGGCGCGGAAAGCGCGTCCGGCACGCCGTCCCAGTTGATCTCTCGGCGGCCCGTCCCGAAGCTGCCGGTCACATTGAGGTTGATGCGCGCCGAGCCGCCGTTCTGAAGGCGTCGACCGTAGTCGTGGATGCCTGCCGGGTTCACGCCGGAAGCCGAAAGGTGATAGGCGCAGCATGTGCAAGCGGATATCGCCGACATGGCCAGCACCGCCATTAGCAATCGCAGCAGTCCCTTCTCATTTGAGCCTCCGTTTGTACGCGCTGGATTTCGCTACCTTGGACCGCTTGTGGAGCACAAAACATGCCGGTCAGAGAAATCCGTTATTTGTCAGCAGAGGTTGAAATCGGCACGCGCGAATCGCGTGGCGGCGCTGTAAAGTAGTTCGACGCCGGCACCGGCTCTATCCTTGAGCAAGTTCGGGGATTACCTTGTATGCCGACGTCCCTTCGGTTTTGCCCACCCGCGGCGAGTCGGCAACCCGGAAGCTCGTCTCCGAGTCAGTGCGATGTCTGCGGGGTTCCTCAGGCCGGCAAACGGGTGCACCTAGCTACCGCTGGAACGGATAGACGCTTCCGAGGCGCATGATTTGCGTCAATTCGTCCAGGTGCGCGGCGGCCTTCGTCGAGCAGGGCAGGATCGCCGAGATCGGCAGCGCTCAACGCGGTCCCGGTAATGGCGACCGATCCATGCGGCGAGCGACGCATGCAAGCCGGCGTCGAGCCACACATTTGCGCTAATCGATTGCCGCTCCGGCGCGCTCAAGCGCACGCGAAGCCGCAGGCACGCAGGCCCGCCGCCGTTGCGCATGCTCTGCCGCAGATCGAAATCACGAAGCTCGCGTATCGGCCCGGCGCCGCTCGTCAGTCGGCCGAGATACGCGGCCACGGATCTTGTCTTCCAGGCACTCGGCTGGCGCGACGAGCAGCATCGATCCGTCCTCGCGCGGCATGAGCTGGCTGTTGAACAAATACGTCGCGACCGCGCGATCCGACGCCGATCTCGTCGTCGCGCACGACGATTGCATCGAACGCGGCGCCGATCCTGTCGCGCACGCGTGCGAAGAATCGCATCCTGCATCACGAACGCGCGCTCGTGGCAAAGAGCACGCCGCCGGTTCCCACCGCGATGACGTCGTTGTGAAACACGCCGGCGTCGATCGCGTCCGGGTGCTGCTGGGCGAACACGATGTGCGGCCGGGTCGAGACCGTGGCGCCTCGCGACGGCTTCCGAAGCTTCGCGCGTCTGCCGTGGCCGGGATAGCGGCGCGGCGCGCGGACTGCGGCATCGAAGCGCGACGCGGCCGTAGACGAACATTTCGATGCCGCGCGTCGGTGTCGTCGGCGACAAACGCGCGTGTGGTTGGCAGCGCCTTCGTCGCCGAATTGCGCTGTGGCGGGCAGCGGTTCGTGGACGGCGAAGCTTGTCGACGTCGGCGAAGATCGTCCGCAGCACGCGGGTGGTGGTCGGCGTCTCGAGCGCGCGGTGGAAGTGCGAGGCAAGGTTGGCGGGAGTGAAATGAACGCGGCCGTCGGCAGTGTCGCTGGACGGGCTCACCGTCGCTGCGTTGGCGGCCCACATCGCCGCGGCCGACGAGCATGCGGCGAGAAGCTGCGGTGCTTCGCGCGCCGCGCGCGCGATGACGGCCGCATCGCTGGCAGCGGCGAAGCCGAGCGCACGCAGCGCGTCGACCGTCGGGCCGCTCGTGCGGCGGCAGCACGGCTTGCGCATAACCGGCGATCGGCGAGCGCCTTCATCTTGGCGAGCCCCTGCAGCGCCGCCTGGCGCGGATTTGCGACCGAGGTTCCTGTTGCGCTCGGACGCGAGATTGCCGTTCGGCGAGGCCGCTGTAGTTGTGCGTCGGGCCGGGCAAGCCGTCGAAGTTGACTTCCGCGCGTGCTCATCGAACGATCGCGGGGCGCAGAGCGGCACCGCGCGCACGCGTGTCGACCTCGGACACGCCGAGTGTCAGCGCCGCATGCGGCATCAGCGGGAACTGCGCGATGCGCGCGGGAGCCGGGCACGGGACCGCGCGGAAGCGGGCTCGAGATCTGCGGTTCGCGACCAGCCACAGCACGTCGTCGGTGAGGCTGTCGGGAACCGGATCCTCTTCGCCGATGCGTGACCGGAAGAGCTGCGATCTGGCGGCACGGCGCGGATGTTGTCGCGAAAGCACTCCAGCGTGGGGCCGGCGTCGAAGATGTCGACGTAGCCTTCGTAGCGAAACCCTTCCGATTCGAGCATCGCGCGCGCCGGCAGCGTGTCGGCGTGCACCTCGCCGATCGCGGCGCGGGCGTCGGCGGGCAGCAAAGTCGTGTAGACCGGATGTCGCGGCATCAGCTCGGCGATGAACGCCTTCTGGCCGATGCCGGTCAGGTAATCGGCGCGCGAATACTCCATCGCGAAGAAATGCCGGCCCAGACCTTCCCAGAACGGGCTCTTGCCGTCGGCGTCGAGCTTGCCGCGCAGCTCGGCGATGATCTTGGGCGCGAAGCGGTCGCGCGAACTCGGCGATGAACAAGAGCCGCGCCTTCGGCGAGCAGCGGTCCGTTGCTGGCCGTGGCGATAGCGCGCGTCGAGAAAGAGCGAACAGAGCTCGCTGTGGCCGGTGTGATCGTTGGTCAGGAACAAGGTCGGCGACGCGGTGTAGACATCGAGCTCGCGCGAGGCGTGCACCTGCGTGCCGACGTGGTAGTTGTACCAGGGCTCGGCAAGACCTACCGCGGCCTCGATCGGCGCTGATGCCGACGACGCTGCTCGCTGGCGCCGTCGACCAGCACGAACACGTAGCACGTCGTCGCGCTTCGCGGCGGCGCCGACGAACGACGCGAGCGACGCGGCTCGATGCGCGCGCCGAGCCGCTCGGCATTGGCCGGCAAGGTCGTCAGTCCGGTGCCGCGTGCGCTCGGACAGCGCGAGCAGCGCCTGCAGGTCGTCGCCGCGCGATCGGCCGGACGTAGAACATGAGTCGGCGCCCGGTATCGCAAGAGCCTGGTCAACCCGGCGGAGGTCGGGGCCGAGCTGAAGCTGGCGCTTCGCCGCCGAGCGTCGGGCGAGGCTTGCCGAGGGCAGTTTCGAGTCGCGCCAGACCCTCGAGGATTTCGTCGAGGCTGATGATGAGCGACGGCGCGATGCGCACGACGTCGGGCCCGGCCATCAGCACGATCGAGGCCCGCGTCGCTCGGCCGCGCGCATCACCGTCCGCCGCCTTGCCCTGCCACGGCGCCTTCGAGCTCGCAGCCGAGCCACACGCCTTCGCCGCGGATGTCGGCGAAGACCTCGCGCCGCGCATTGATGGTGCGCAGGCCTTCCATGAACAGCGCGTGCCGCGCCTTGACGCCGTCGAGGACCTCGGTCGGTGTTGACGACGTCGAACACGGCGCCGGCGACCGCGCACGCGAGCGGATTGCCGCCGTAGGTCGTGCCGTGCACGCCGACCGAGAACGCGCTGGCGATTTCGGTGGTGGTCAGCATCGCGCCGATCGGGAAGCCGCCGCCGAGACCCTTGGCGCTGGTCAGGATGTCGGGGACGACGCCTTTTGCATGTAGGAGAACAGCGCGCCGGTGCGGCCCATGCCGCTCTGGATCTCGTCGAAGATGAGCAAGCGCATCGTGCTCGTCGCAGAGGCGGCGCGCCGCGGTCAGGAATTCCGGCGTGCCGGGGATCATGCCGCCTTCGCCCTGCATCGGCTCGAGGATCACGGCGCAGATGTCGTCGCCGCCTTCTTCCGCGAACGCCGCTTCGAGCCCGGCGACGTCGTTGTAGCGGATGTGCGTGAAGCCGGTGGGATTGGGGCCGAACCCGGTTGAGTACTTCGCCTGACCGCCGGCGGTGACGGTGAACAGCGTCCGGCCGTGGAAAGCGTTCAGGGTCGAGATCGACGCGGAATTTCTCCGGCGCCGAAATGATCGTGCGCATAGCGGCGCGCGAGCTTCAGCGCCGCCTCGTTCGCCTCGGCGCCGGAGTTGCAGAGGAACACGCGCTCGGCAAACGTCGCGTCGACCAGCTTCTTGGCAAGCCGCAGCGCCGGCTCGTTGGTCATCCAGTTCGAGACGTGCCAGAGCGTCTGCGCCTGCTCGGTGAGCGCCTTGACGATGCGCCGGATGGCAGTGGCCGAGCGCGGTGACCGCGACGCCGCCGGCGAAATCGATGTACATACGGCCCTTGCTGGTCCCATACGCGCGAGATCCTCGCCGCGCACCGGAACGAACGGCGCAGGCGCGTAACAAGGCACCATGCAGCTCGTCGAACATCGCCCGCGTCACGGGCAGCGAAGGGTGTTTCTCAGCCGCGGGTGAAGCTTAGGGGCGACCGCGAGAGGAGCGGAGGAAGGGGGACGGACATGGCGGGGTCGCTCGATAGCGTCAATCAATAGCGTTAATCAGTTTGCGATGCTCAGTCGCGTTAATCACGCGGCGGCGATGACCTGGATCTCGATCTTGCATCCCGATGCGGCGAGCTTTGCCTGCACCGTTGCGCGCGCCGGCGTCTGTCCAGCGGGAACCCATGCTTCCCAGACCGCGTTCATCGCACCGAAGTCGTTCATATCCGGCAGGTAGATGGTCACCGAAAGGATTTTCGTCTTGTCGCTGCCGACCTCGCCCAGCAGGCGATCAGATGCTCGCGAGCACTTGTCGGGTCTGCGTCGTGACGTCTGCGCTCATATCGTCAGCGACCTGACCGGCAAGGTAGATCGTGCCGTTGTAAACGACCATGTCGGCGAGCCGCTTGCCCACGTGGTAGCGCTGGAGCGCCATGTTGCTACCCTTGTCTGCAAAATGAGCTACGCCCCATTGTAGACGAATTGGCGCCCTCGTTGTGCATTCAAGCCGTTGCGCGCGATGCTCTACAAAGCTTCCACAATTCTGCGCGGCAACGACGGCGAAGCGAGGGTCCCGCGCAGAATGATTTGAACGAAAACGACAATGCTACGATCGTGCTACGGCTCAGCGAAAGCCGCGCCGCGGATAGCTCCAGCCGAGGTCGAATACTGATCGCTCGAACCCGCACGCAGTGAGCGTGAGGGCAGCACGCTCAGAAGGCGAAGTACGGCCCGACTCCCCCGGGAGTGTTCTTGCCCTCAGAGCCGTAAAGATATTGCGTCCGAAGAAGAAGGGCAGTCCCCAGGCAAATCCGGCCGGATCCGGATTGGGCGCAGCGATATTGCTGAAGGCCATGAAACTGGGGTTGGCGCCGAACAATTGATCACCGTTGCCGACACTGAAGCTGATGGTGCTCTGCGCCCGGTTGGTCCCCTGCAAGGTCGCCGAAAGATTCTGTATCGTCGCGGGACAGTAGAACCCGGCGCCGGCTTCCGTGCAGATCGGGTAAAGGTTGGAGCCGAAAAAGGGCGCTCGAGCCTGCTGTCGATGTAGCTGTTCGCGTAACTGACGTTACTGAACATGGTGGTGATGTTGCCCGTATTCGCATCGACGCCAGGATTGTGGCGTTGCCCAGGCCATTGTTCGACTGCGTGCCGATGCCGAAGATCAACGAACCCGTGGCGGTGGCCGCACCCGCTGCGGGGAGCGCGGGCAACTGGATGAGGACGCCATTGTTGTCGGTGCTGAACATCGCGACCGGATTCTGCAATTGCTGCGCGAGAGCCACCTGCGTGGGCTGGCAACCCGACGCCGGGCACGTGTAATAAGCGCCGGAAACCGCGAATTGGGCACAGGCGCTGCCGCAGTCCTGCATGAACACGCCTACACCGAGCAAACCGTTGGCGCCGAACGTGGTCACGGTGTTCTCCGGCGGACCGCTGCTCGAGCATGCCGAGGGAATCGACGTGAAAGCGGAATCGCCGATGATCTGCACCGGCAGCGAGCTCGCCTGCTCGCCGGCGATCCGCAAGTCGGCCATTTTCACAGGACCCCAGCTGAACCCGTCCGCGAACTGTACGCACTCGACAACCGGGTTGCCGCTGGCATCCTGCTGCTGCGGCAGCGACAACGACGCCGAAAGCACCGAAGACAGGATACGCAAGCCCGTCGATCCGGTATCGACCTGGATGTGGTCGATGGTCTGGCAATTCGAACTGCTCCCCGGCGCGCAGATGGTGATCGTGATGAACGGGATAGTTGGGTATGCTCGCGGGTCCCGCATCGACGGTGATGGGCTGCACGTTTTGCGGCGTGCTTGGCGGCGAATTTCCGCCGTTCCCACCTCCTCCCCGCACCCGACTAGGCATCCCACCATCACGGCGAGCGCAGCCATCGTCCATCGTTGCATTGGCATATTCCTCAGCGAATTTCGTCTATGGCGACACCTTGCGGCACAGCTTGTGGAACGTATGCCTTGCCGACGAAAGCCCGCATGTGCCCACCTGATTGCACGATCAGCCCCGGCTGCTCGATCAGCACCGGTCCGCGCCGGTTGGCGTTGCGCGGCGAGCTCCGACGTACTGGTCGAAGTAGGCCCCGAGCACCTGACGAAGGTCCGGCATGGTCGGACCCGACCAAGCAACTCCGAACACGGTGCCCGCCGGCGAGGTGAACTCCCGCACGACGCTGCCCGAGGGTGCCTGAATCTCGTGCACCGTGTACTTCTGCGTTTGCGACACGACCAGCTTGCCGTTGATGTGCGCCCGGTCGGCCACCACGGTGGCGGCATCACCTCCCAGCGCAGCGAATGCCGGTTGCGCGACTGTCATTGCCAGCGTAGCGATGCCGGCCAGCACGACCGCGAAAGCCATGTGTGCGCGTGCTTCGTTAATCATTTCGTCCGTTTCGGGAGGTTCCAAAGTCGGTTGCTGCTGTCGGTGCCACCGCTCGAATCCCATGACGAGTGGGCCAGATGTACCGCTGCATGATCTCGGGAGGGTTGCTGTCCCCGGGCGCGGTGCGATTGCGATGTCGACTCGGCAGCGTGCGGCAAAGTTTCAATGCGCTTTGTAAGAGAGTATTTCACTTCGTCGCCCAGGTGGGACAGTCGCGCGGCCGCGCTGGCGCAACAGTATTCCGACCAGCACCAGCGCGCTGATTTGCTTTAGGATGTTGCTCAATTGCAGCATTCGTAGACGAATAGCGGCTGCCTTCGTAGGTGCGAATGCTCGCACGCAGGCGCCCGCCGGCGTCGCGTGGATATCCCGGATGAACGCCAGATTCTGCTTGCTAGTCGCCGCGCTCGCGCTTGCTGCGGCGGTGGCGCTCGGCGCGTTCGGTGCGCACGCGCTCAAGGTCCGGCTCGCCGCGGAAATGCTAGCCACCTATCACACCGCGGTTCAGTACCATTTCTGGCACGCGCTGGGCATGCTCGGCGTCGGCGTCCTCATGAGCCGATCGCCGGACGACTCAGGGCTCAGGTGGGTCGCGTGGTTGCTGATCGCCGGGCTGCTGCTCTTTTCAGGCGGCCTATGCCTGCTCGCGCTGACGGGTGCTAGCTGGCTCGGGGCGAGTGACGCCGTTGGGCGGTGTGGCGTTCATTGCCGCGTGGATTTGGCTTGCGTGGTGGGCGTGGCGGCTTTGAAATCAATATCGTCGTCCCCGCTGAAAGCGGAGACCCAGTGGCTTTCGTTCAAAGACACTGGATTCCCGCTAGCGCGGGAATGACGATATTAGACTGCAATTCGATCAATCGACCTTGGCTCCGGAAGCCTTGACCACCTTTGCCCATTTTCCACTCGGCACGAATGTGATGGGCGAACTGCTCCGGCGTACCGCCCGCGGTTTCCGCGCCTTGGCTGAGCAATTTTTCGCCGGGCGTCGGCACTCTGAAGCCATTTGTTGATCTCGGCGTTGATCCGGCCGACGATCGGCGCCGGCGTGCCGGCGGGAGCCAGCACACCGAACCATGAGCTTGCCTCGAAGCCGGGAAGTCCACTTTCGCTGATGGTCGGGACATCGGGCAGCACAGGTGCGCGCTTTAAGGACGTCACCGCGATCGCGCGCAGCTTGCCGGCCTTGATCTGCGGCAGCGCGGACGGCAGGTTGTCGAACATGATCTGCACCTGACCGCCGATCAGGTCGACGAGCGCCGGTGAGCTGCCCTTGTACGGAACGTGCGTGATGTCGACCCCGGCCATGGTCTTGAACAACTCGCCGGAAAGATGAATCGAGGTGCCGCTTCCCGACGACGCGAAGTTGATCTGTCCCGGCTTATCCTTGGCCAGCTTGATCAGGTCGGCGACCGAATTCACCGGCAGCGCCGGATTGACGACCAGGACATTGGGCACGCCGGCGACCAGCACCACCGGCACGAAATCCTTGACATGGTCGTACGGCATCTTCGAGTACAGGCTCGGATTGATGGCGTGCGTGCCCACCGTGCCCATCAGCAGCGTGTAGCCGTCGGGAGCGCTCTTGGCGACCAAGTCGGCGCCGATGTTGCCGGCGGCTCCGGGACGGTTATCCACGACCACGGATTGTCCGAACGCCTCGGTGAGCTTTTGCGCCGCGGCGCGCGCCAGAATGTCGGTCGTGCCCGCTGCGGGGAAAGGCACTACCAGCCGGATCGTTCGGTTGGGATAGCCCTGCGCGGACGCAACCGTAGCGATACAGGCGAACAGGGCGCCGAGCGCCCATCGAGCATGCCGCGCATGATTTCTCCTCCATCAGTGTATTGCGCTGGGTTTGCGTTTAGACGTCGCTAATCGACCTTGGCGCCCGATTGCTTGACGATCTTTGCGTACTTGGTGATTTCACTCTTGATCAGCGCCGCGAACTGCTCCGGCGAGTCCGGCGCGGGCTCGGCGCCCTGCTGCGCGAAGAACGCCTTCATCTCCGGCGATCTTGAGAATGCGAGTCACCTCGGCGTTCCACTTGGCGACGATCTCCTTTGGCGTACCGGCCGGCGCCATGAATCCCCACCAGGTATAGATGTCGAATCCCGGCAGGCCGGTCTCGGAGAGCGTCGGCAACTCCGGTATCAGCGACGAGCGCTTGGCCGTCGTCACCGCCAACGCCTTCAGCTTGCCGGCCTTGAGCTGCGCGGCGGAATTGGCGAGGTTGTCGAACATCAGCTGCGTGTCGCCGGCCAGCAGCGCCTGCAGCGCAGGCGCCCCACCCTTGTACGGAATGTGAACCATGTCGACGCCGGCTTCGGTCTTGAACAACTCGCCGGCAAGATGGCCTGCGCTGCCGTTGCTGCCCGAGCCGAAGGAGAGCTTGCCCGGATTGGCGCGGGCATAGGCGAGGAGCTCGGGCACGGAATTGACCGGATACGAGGCATTGAGCACCAGCACGTTCGGCGTCACCGCCACCAGCGTGATCGGTGCGAAGTCCTTGACCGGGTCGTAGGGCATCTTGGCGTACAGGCTCACGTTGACGGCGTGCGTCGACAGCGCGCCCTCGAGTATGGTGTAGCCGTCCGGCGCGCTTTTGGCGACAAGGTCGGCGCCGATATTGCCGCCCGCGCCCGGCCGATTGTCGATGACCACCGGCTGGCCCCATGCCTCGGTCAGCTTTTGCCCGATCGCGCGGGCGACGACGTCGAGCGAGCCGCCGGCAGGAAATGGGACGACCAGGCGGATCGGTTTGGTCGGATACGCCTGCGCGACTGCGGCGGCGGGAACCATGGTTGCGGCAGCGAAAGAGCAGCGCAGGCAAGAGTCGGGCGACGAAATTTGCAAAATACGCAGCAAAGGACACTGGAACCTCCGCGACGATACCGAGCCTGATTCTAGCAGCAACACCAGTCGCCGGATTTGCCCTGCCGCGTCGAGCGGCGCATAATTATCTGTTGCTTTTTCGCAGCCCATCCCGCCGTCCCGCATGAACAAAGCTGTCATCGGCGTTGCCGCAATTCTGATTGTTGTCGCCGGCGCCGCCGGTTTCTGGCTGGGCCGCCCGAGCGACGCATCCAAAACTGCTGCCGCTGCTGCCGCCCCTGCCGCGTCGGCGCCTGGCTCGGGACCCGCGGTCTCGGTCGAGGCCATCAAAGTGGAACGATTGGCTCTGCCGCAGGGCATCACCGCGGTCGGCAGCCTGCGCTCGGACGAATCGATCACGCTCCGACCCGAAGTCGCGGGACGCATCAGCGCGATCCAGTTTCGCGAGGGCGAGCGCGTGGCCAAGGGCGCTCCGCTGGTCAAGCTGGATCCGTCGGTGACCCAGGCCGAGCTTCAGCAAGCGCAAGCCAACATGGTGCTGGCGAAGGCGAAGTACGATCGCGCCGTCGACCTGCAAGAGCAAGGGCTTTATCTCGGGCCAGGCTAAGGACGAGGCCGAAAATAATCTCCAAGTGGCGCGAAGCCGCGCTCGCACTCGCGCGAGGCAAAGCTCGCCAAACTGTCGATCGAAGCGCCGTTTGCCGGAATCATCGGCCTGCGCTCGGTCAGCGTCGGCGATTACGTCAAGGAAGGCGCCGACATGGTCAACCTCGAGGCGATCGACCCGCTGAAGGTCGACTTTCGCGTGCCGGAGATCTACCTGTCGCAAATCCGCGTCGGCCAGTCGCTGCAGATGACGCTGGATGCGATGCCGGGCAAGACCTACGAAGGCAAGGTCTTCGCCATCAATCCGCTGATCGACGCCGCGGGTCGCGCGGTGGTGATCCGGGCGCAGGTCCGCAACCAGGACACGACGCTGCGCCCGGGGATGTTCGCGCGCGTGCGGCTGTTGACGCACGACACAGCAGGACGCGCTGGTCGTGCCCGAGCAGGCCATCGTGCCGCAGGGCGACGAGTGGTTCGTGTACCGCGTCGTCGACGGCAAGGCGCATACGCGCGAAGGTCGAGATCGGCCAGCGTCGCGATGGCAAAGCCGAAGTAATGAAGCGGCCTGCGCGACGGCGACGTGGTCGTCACCGCGGGCCAGCTCAAGATTGCGCGACGGCGTGCCGGTGCAGGTCGCCGCCGATTCAGCGCCGCGGCGCCCGCGGCTCGCCATCGCGCGCGCCCAAGGCGGACGCCGCGCCGCCGGTCGCCGAAGTCCTGACGCGCGCGGGCTCGATGCTGCTGCCCGAGATATGCATCAAGCGACCTGTCTTCGCGACGGTGCTATCGCTCATCATCCTGCTGGTCGGTCTCATTTCCTATACGCGACTGTCGGTGCGCGAATATCCGCGCATCGACGAGCCGGTGGTCAGCGTGCAGACGACTTACCGAGGCGCATCGGCCGAGGTTGTCGAGTCGCAGGTCACCAAGCCGCTGGAGGATTCGCTGGCCGGGATCGAGGGTGTCGAGGTCATGACGCTCGCAGAGCCGTTCGAGATCAGTCAGATCAACGTTCGCTTCACGCCTCAAGCGCGATCCCGATTCCGCCGCGGCCGATGTTCGCGACAAGGTCGCGCGTGCCCGCGGCAAGCTGCCGGACACCATCGACGAGCCTGATCATCGCCAAGGTCGAGGCCGATTCGAACCCGATCATCTACATCGCGGTCGAGGCGGGTTCCCTGTCGACGCTCGAGGCTTCCGACTACGTCAAGCGTTATATCCAGCCACGGCTTTCGGTGCTGCCCGGCGCTGCCGACGTGCGTGTGTTCGGCGAGCGGCGCGTGTCGATGCGCATCAATCTCGACCGCACCCGTCTTGCGGGATACAAGCTCACGGTGCAGGACGTCGAGGACGCCATTCGCCGCCAGAACGCGGAGATCCCCGCGGGCCGGATCGAATCGACGGCGCGCGGAATTCACCGTGGTGGCCGAAACCGATGTGAGCACGCCGGAGCAGTTCGCCAACATCATCGTCGCCAACGTTTCGGCAGCCTATCCGGTTCGCATCCGCGACGTCGGCAACACTGCGATCGGCGCGGTCGACGAGCGCACGGTGTCGCGCTACAACGGCAAGCCGTCGCTCAACATCGGCGTGATCAAGCAGGCAGTCGCCAATCCGCTCGAGCTCTCGCAACGCAGTGCGCGCCGAGGTCGATCAGATGAACGCTGCGCTGCCGCCGGGCATGAAGCTGATCGTCTGCGTACGACACCTCGGTGTTCATCGACCGCTCGATCGGCTCGGTGTTCGAGACCATCATCGAGGCGATTCTGCTGGTGGTGCTGGTGATCTTTTTCTTCCTGCGGAGCCTCCGCGCGACGCTCATCCCGCTGGTGACGATCCCCGTGGCGCTGGTCGGCGCATTCGGGCTGATGTACGCGTTCGGATTCACCATCAATACGCTGACGCTGCTGGCGATGGTGCTGGCGATCGGGCTGGTCGTCGACGACGCGATCGTCATGCTGGAAAACATCTTCCGCCACGTCGAGGAAGGCGTGCCGCGCAAGCAGGCCGCGATTCAGGGCGCGCGGGAGATCGGCTTCGCCATCGATCGCGATGACGCTGACGCTGACCTCGGTGTTCGCGCCGCTGGCGTTCGCCACCGGGCGCACCGGGCGGCTGTTCATCGAGTTCGCGCTGACGCTGGCCGGCGCCGTGCTGGTCTCGGGCTTCGTCGCGCTGACGCTGTCGCCGATGATGTGCTCGCTGCTGCTGCGCCACGAGGAGAAGCACTCGTGGCTCTACAACCCGATCGAGCGCTGGCTGCATGGCGATGACCAATGGCTATCGTCGCGCGCTGACGGCGACGCTGCACGCGCGATGGATCATCGTGGCGGTCTGGGCTCGGCGTAGCGCGGCGCTCGGGGCGGTGTTCTTCATGGCTGCTCAAGTCGGAGCTCGCGCCGCTCGGAGGATCGCGGCGTCATTCTCGGTCTGGTCTCCGCGCCGCAGGGTTCGACGCCGCAGTACACCGCCGATCAGTTGAAGCCGATCGAGGAGTTCTACGCGACAGATCCCCGAGGCGGCGGCGTATATCGCGATCGCCGGTTTTCCCACGGTCGTCGACGGCGTCGCGGTGCTGCGCCTGAAGCCCTGGGAAGAGCGCGACGAAGAAGCAGCAGCAGATCACCGACGAGTTGCGCCCGAAGCTGGCGTCGATTCCCGGCGCGCTCGCGTTTCCGGTCAACCCGCCGTCGCTCGGACAACCGTTCCGGTCGACGCCGGTCGAGTACGTCGATCATGTCGCAGGTGCCCTACGCCGAGCTGCAGCGCGTCGTCGACCGCTTCCTCGACGAGGCGCGCAAATATCCCGGGCGTGCAGAACCTGCAGACCGACCTGCGCCTGAACACGCCCGGAAGTGCGCGTCACGATCAACCGCGACAAGCTCTCCGACATCGGCATCGCGGTCGACACGGTCGGCACGCACGCTCGAGACCATGCTCGGCGGGCGCCAGGTCACGCGCTTCAAGAAGGACGGCGAGCAATACGACGTGATCGTGCAGGTCGCGCCGGTCGACCGCTCGACGCCGGCCGACATCAGCGACAGCTACGTTCGCGCGCGCGACGGCAGCATGGTGCAGCTCTCGAACCTGGTCGACGTGCGCGAGAGGCGTCGCGCCGCAGTCGCTCAATCACTTCAACCGCCTGCGCGCGGTCAAGATCACCGGCACGCTCGCGCCGGGCTTCGCGATCGGCGAGGCGCTGCAAGGCGATGGACGACGCCGCCAAGCGCTGCGCTGCCGCCACCGCGCAGACCGACCTCGACGGCCAGTCGCGCGGAGTTCCGCAAGTCCGGCGGCGAGATCTACTTCACGTTCGTGCTGGCGCTGATGTTCATCTATCTCGTGCTGGCCGGCGCAGTTCGAAAGCTTCGCGCAGTCCGTTCGTGATCATGCTGTCGGTTCCGCTGTCGATGACCGGGCGCGCTGTTCACGCTGTGGCTCGCCGGCGGCACGCTCAACATCTACAGCCAGGTCGGGCTCGTGACGCTGGTCGGCCTCATCACCAAGCACGGGATCCTGATCGTCGAGTTCTCCAACCAGCTGCGCGCGAAGGGCGAGGCGCATGCTCGACGCCGTCATCGATGCCGCGACGCTGCGGCTGCGGCCGATCCTGATGACGACCGGCGCGATGGTGCTCGGCGCGGTGCCGCTCGCGCTCGCGCACGGGCGCGGGCGCCGGAGTCGCGCACGCAGATCGGCTGGGTGATCGTCGGCGGCATGGCGTTCGGCACGCTGCTGACGCTGTTCGTCGTCCCGACCGCCTACACGCTGCTCGCCCGGCGCAGCGGGCGCACCGTGCGCTGGACGCAAGGTACGGTCGCCGGCGCCGCATCCCGCATGCCGGGCGCTGCCGCGACTGACCGCGCGTAGCGCCAGGCGGCCGACGCCACCGCACGTCGCGGTTTGCAATAGAATCGTCACCCTGACACGACCACAATCAGAGCATCTGTCCCTGAGGAGGAAACGATGAACGCAACGTCCGAGCGGCTCCTGCGCGCTTCGCGCTGGCAGCTGCGCTGTTCGGCCTGCGCCGCGCAGGCGCAGCGGTCACCGGAAATCCAGTGGTGGCACGCGATGACCGGCGCCAACAACGACCGCGTCAATGCGCTCGCCAAGCGCTTCAGCGACAGCCAGAGCGAATACAAGGTCACCGCGGTCTACAAGGGCAGCTATCCGGAAGCGATGGCGGCGGCGATCGCCGCGTACCGCGCGGGCAACGCGCCGGCGCATCCTGCAGGTGTTCGAGGTCGGGACCGGCGACGATGATGGCGGCCAAGGGCGCGATCAAGCCGGTCTACGAAGTGATGGCCGAAGCCGGCGAGAAGTTCGATCCGAAGGCCTACGTGCCCGCGGTGGCCGGCTATTACACGAATGCGAAGGGCCAGATGCTGTCGTTCCCGTTCAACAGCTCGACGACGGTGTTCTGGTACAACAAGGACGCGTTCGAGAAGGCGGGGCTCGATCCCAACCGCGCGCCGCAGACCTGGCCGGAGGTCGTCGCCGCGATGGCCAAGCTCAAGGCGTCGGGGCACGCCTGCCCGTTCACGACCGGCTGGCAGACGTGGACGCAGCTCGAGAGCTTCTCGGCCTGGCACAACGTGCCCGTTCCTCACCAAGGAGAACGGCTTCTGCCGGGCTCCGACGCCAAGCTCGTGTTCAACGGCCCGGTGCAGATCGCGCCACATCGCGAACATGCAGGACTGGATCAAGAAGGGCTACTTCGTCTACGGCGGTCGCAAGAACGAGCCGGAGGCCAAGTTCTACAGCGGCGAGTGCGCGATGATGACGACGTCGTCGGCCGCCTACGGCACGATCAAGCAGAACGCCAAGTTCAAGTTCGCCGAGTCGACGCTGCCGTACTACGCCGACGTGGCCGGCGCGCCGCAGAACACGATCATCGGCGGCGCCAGCCTGTGGGTCATGGGCGGCAAGAAGAAGGACGAGTACAAGGCCGTGGCCAAGTTCCTGACGTTCCTGTCGCAGCCGGACGTCCAGGCGGAGTTCTCGCAGGCGACGGGGTACCTGCCGATCACGATGGCCGCGTACGAACTCACCAAGAAGTCCGGCTTCTACGAAAGAATCCGGGCACCGACGTCGCCGGTCAAGCAGATGATCGTCAAGACGACCAACAATTCGCGCGGCGTGCGCGCCGGCAACTTGCCGCAGATCCGCGACGTCGATGGACGAGGAGCTCGAGGCCGTCTGGGCGGGCAAGAAGACCGCCGAAGCAGGGCCTCGACGACGCGGTCGAAACGCGGCAACGAGATCATCGACCGCTTCAACAAGGCAAACGAGGGTTAGTACGTCGCCCGCTTGCAGAGTGCGGTCCGAAGCGGTCGACGCCTAACTCGCCGAATCAAGCGTCGCGTCGCGGCGCGACGCTCAATCGGCAGCTGGCCCCTGAATAGCCGAGCTCGATGGCCACCGAATGGAAAAACGCGTCCGCTTCGAATCGCGCTGGCTGCCCTACGCGCTGATCGCGCCGCAGATGGCGATCACGCTCGTCTTCTTCTTCCTGCCGGCCGGCGCAGGCGGTCTATCAGTCGCTGCTGCGTGCAGGACGCGTTCGGCAACACCACGCAGTTCGTCTGGTTCGACAATTTCAGGGACCTGTTCCGCAACGACGAGTACCTCGCGTCGTTCAGGGTGACCGCGGTGTTCTCGTTCCTGGTCGCTGTGCTCGGCCTGTCGATCTCGCTCGTGCTGGCCGGTGCTCGCCGATCGCGTGATCCGCGGCGCGACGATCTACAAGACGCTGCTGATCTGGCCGTACGCGGTCGCGCCGGCCGTCGCCGCGGTGCTCTGGCTGTTCCTGTTCAACCCGACGCTCGGCGTCGTCGCGCACTGGCTGAAAGGCTTCGGCATTCCGTGGGATCCGCTGCTCAACGGCACGCACGCGCTGATCATGGTCGTCGATCGCGGCCGTGTGGAAGCAGATCAGCTACAACTTCCTGTTCTTCCCTGGCCGGCCTCCAGTCGATCCCGAAGTCGCTGATCGAGGCCGCGGCGATCGACGGCGCGGGTCCGGTCAGGCGCTTCGTGACGATCGTGTTCCCGCTGCTGTCGCCGACGACGTTCTTCCTGCTGGTCGTCAACATCGTCTACGCGTTCTTCGACACGTTCGGCATCATCGACACCGCGACCGGCGGCGGGCCGGGGCAAGGCCACGCAAATCCTCGTCTACAAGGTCTTCGCCGACGGCTTCAAGGGACTCGACCTCGGCAGCTCGTACGCGCAGTCGGTGGTGCTGATGGTCATCGTCATCACGCTCACCGTCGTGCAGTTCCGCTATGTCGAGCGCAAGGTCCAGTACTGAGCAGCCATGATCGAGAACCGCCCGATCCTGACGTTTCGTTCCCACCTGATCCTCGTGATCGGCGTGGCGATCGTCGCGCTGCCGGTCTACGTCACGTTCGTCGCGTCGTCGCTTGCGGTGGACGAGGTCCTGCAATCGCCGATGCCGCTGCTGCCGGGATCGCACCTGATCGAGAACTATACGAAGGTGCTGAGCCAGGGCGCGTCGACCAACGTGACGACGGCGCCCGTCGGCCGCATGATGTTCAACAGCCTCGTATCGGCGCTGGTCATCGCCGATCGGCAAAATCGCCATTTCGCTGCTGTCGGCGTTCGCGATCGTCTACTTCCGCTTCCGCTTTCGTGCGCTCGCGTTCTGGATGATCTTCGTCACGCTGATGCTGCCGGTCGAGGTGCGGATCCTGCCGACGTTCAAGGTCGTCTCGGACCTGCACATGCTGGACACCTACGCCGGTCTCACGATGCCGCTGATCGCCTCCGCGACGGCGACGTTCCTCTTCCGCCAGTTCTTCCTCACCATTCCCGACGAGCTGGCCGAGGCGGCACGGATCGACGGCGCCGGCCCGATGCGCTTCTTCTGGGACGTCGTGGTGCCGCTGTCGCGCGCCGAACATCGCCGCGCTGTTCCTGATCCTGTTCATCTTCGGCTGGAACCAGTACCTGTGGCCGCTGCTCGTGACCACCGACGAATCGATGTACACGACGGTGATCGGCATCAAGCGGATGATCGCGGGCGGCGAGGCGGCCACCGAATGGAATCTGGTCATGGCGACGGCGATGCTCGCGATGCTGCCGCCGGCGCTCCTCGTGCTGCTGACGCAGAAATGGTTCGTCAAGGGCCTGGTCGATACGGAAAAGTGACGCGCATGTCCGCTCAGTTACCAAAATGAGCGGAAACTGACGGTGAAGAGAACATGGCTAAAGTCCAACTGCGCGACGTTCGCAAGAGCTACGCTGACCGACGAGGTGATCCACGGCGTGTCGACTCGACGTCGCCGACGGCGAGTTCATCGTCATCGTCGGGCCCTCGGGCTGCGGCAAGTCGACGCTGCTGCGCATGGTGGCCGGCCTCGAGGCGATCACCGGCGGCGAGATCGTCATCGGCGACCGCGTCGTCAACGACGCTCGAGCCCGAAGGATCGCGACATCGCGATGGTGTTCCAGAACTACGCGCTCTATCCGCACATGAGCGTGTTCGACAACATGGCGTACGGCCTGAAGATCCGCGGGCTCGCGCAAGGACGACATCGAGGCGCGCGTGAAGCGCGCCGCGGAGATCCTCGAGCTGGCGCGCTTGCTCGAGCGCAAGCCGCGCGCAGCTCTCGGGCGGCCAGCGCCAGCGCGTCGCGATGGGCCGCGCGATCGTGCGCGAGCCGGCGGTGTTCCTGTTCGACGAGCCGCTGTCGAACCTCGACGCCAAGCTGCGCGTGCAGATGCGCTTCGAGATCCAGAAGCTGCATCGCCGCCTGCGGCACGACGAGCCTCTACGTGACGCACGACCAGGTCGAGGCGATGACGCTCGCGCAGCGGATGATCGTGATGAACGCGGGCCGCGCCGAGCAGATCGGCACGCCGATGGAGGTCTACGAGAATCCGGCGACCGTCTTCGTCGCCGGGCTTCATCGGCTCGCCGGCGATGAACTTTCTCGACGGCAAAGAGCGACGGCAACGACGCGCGTGGCGCTCGACGGCGGCGGCAGCGATCGCGGTCATTGCCGCGAAGCTTGCGGCGGGACGCGAGCTCACCGTCGGCGTCCGGCCCGAGCATCTCGCGCCGTGCAAACCGAGCGAAGCGAACCTGGTCGGCAGCGTCGAGATGGTCGAAGCGCTCGGCGCCGATACGCTCGTTCACGTTTCGGTAGCCGGGCCGCACGGCCATCGCGCGGCTGCCGCATGGAGCTCGGCGGAGATCGGTGAGCCGATCGCGCTGGCTGCAGCGCGCGATCGCGTCTACCTTTTCGACGCCGGAACCGGCGCCCGGATAGCCGCATGAGGCCACCCGAGGCGGCGTCTAGTGATGGTGATGGTGCCGACGCGCCGCTCCAGCCTGGGCAATCCAAGGATGAGAGCAGCGGCTTCATGATCGCCTGGGCATACCCGCGCTACATCGCGCATCGCGGAGCAGGCAAGCTCGCGCCGGAGAACACGCTCGCCGCCATGCGCGCGGCCATGCGCTCGGACTACCGCATGGTCGAATTCGACGTGCAAGCTCTCGGGCGACGGCGTGCCGTTCCTGCTGCACGACGACACGCTGGACAGGACCACCGTCGGGCCGCGGGCGCGCGGACGCCTTCAGCTTGGGTCGGAGCTCTCGAAGCTCGATGCCGGACGCTGGCATTCGCCGGCGTTCGCCGGCGAACGCCTTGCCGATGCTCGAACAGGTCGCGCGCTGGGCGATCGCCAACGACGTCGCCTGCAATATCGAGATCAAGCCGGTGCCGGGCTGCGAGCGCGCCACCGGTGTCGGCGGTGGCGCTCGACGCGCTCGCGCTGTGGCGGGGGCGCGCCGGTGCAGCCGCTGTTGTCGTCGTTCTCGGAAGAAGCGCTTGCCGCCGCGAGAGCGCCGTCCCCGAGCTCGCCGCGCGCAATGCTCTATGAGCACATTCCCGCGGACTGGCAGGACCGGCTTGTCGCGCGCTCGAGCTGCGTTGCGCTCGACGCCGATTACCGCGAGCTCGACGCCGCCATCGTTGCCGCCGCTCACCAGGCCGGCTACAAGGTGCTGACCTACACGGCAAACGAGCCGGCGATCGTAACGCCGGCTTGCGGGCTGGGGCGTCGACGGCGTCATCACCGACGCAATCGATGTCGTCCGGCCAGAGTAGAGATCGCCGGACGCGCAATCATGCGCGCCGGTTCGCGAATCATGCCGTCGCGCGCGCGGCGGTGCCGCGCTGCAGTCTCGCGCTCATCGATGGGCAGGTTCAACAATCCCGCAACGACGCCGAGCGCGATCGCCAGATACCACACCACGTCGTAGCTGCCGGTGCGGTCGAACATCAAGCCGCCAAGCCACGCGCCGAGGAAGCTGCCGATCTGATGGCTGAGAAAAGTAAAGCCGGAGAGCATGGCGAGATAACGCACGCCGAAAATCTGGGCGACGATGCCGTTGGTGGGCGGCACGGTTGAAAGCCACAGCAGGCCCAGGGCGATCGGCGAATGCATAAACCGTCAGCGCGGAAAGCGGCAGCAGCAGGAACAGCGCGATCACGATGGTGCGGCCGAAATAGATCGCGCGACAGGATGTACTTCTTGCTGATCTTGCCGCCGAGCCAGCCCGGCGGTATACGTCCCGACAATGTTGAAAAGGCCGATCAGCGCCAACGCGGTAACGCCGACACTGTGCTGGCAGGCCCTTGTCGAGCAGATACGACGGCAGATGCACGCCGACAAAGATCACCTGGAAACCGCAATACGTAACTGAACGAAGTACAAT
>ERZ1370068.11254-contig-9884_pt1 | contig 36328 bp, 40 predicted proteins | sample MGYA00561227_ERZ1370068 | MGnify/ENA primary metagenome ERZ1370068 (study PRJEB38410, sample SAMEA6850437) | metagenome | study: Metagenomic assessment of the ecological functions of the soil: analysis of the soil microbiota associated with the... | reverse complement strand
CTACACAGCGTTCCTTCTTCACTAACCTGGGCCAGCACTGATCGAAGCCGCGGCGGCGCTGCCCCGAATAACGACGGAGGCTCGCCGTGAATCGCTACTCGCTGGCTTTGCTCGCTCTCTTGGTCGTCCCAAACTCCGCGTTGGCTCTTACGGTGACCAGCAGCGCCGATAGCGGCGCTGGGACGCTGCGGCAGGCGATCCTGGATGCGGCGGCGGGCGATACGATCGACTTCGCCGCGGGGATTTCGCCGATCACGCTGACGAGCGCGGAGCTGTTGATCAACAAGAGCCTGACGATCAGCGGCCCCGGCGCGAATCTGTTGACTGTGCGACGCAGCACTGCCGGCGGAACGGCCAATTTCCGCATCTTCCACATCGCCTCCGGCGCCTTCAATGTCACGATCTCCGGCCTGACGATTTCCAACGGCAACATCGCGGCCAACGGCGGCGGCATTTCGAATGAGAGCACGAGCCCGGTGCATATCGCCGATAGCACGGTGAGCGGCAACACCGCCGCCGGCGCCGCAGGCGGCGGCATCGAAAACTGGCGTCAACTCGCCGCTCACTTTGACGAACAGCACGGTGAGCGGCAACACCGCCGGCTTAGGCGGCGGCATCTTCGACAGCCACTCGGTCACGTTGACGAACAGCACGGTGAGCGGCAACAACACCAGCTAGCTCCGGCGGCGGCATCTTCTGCAACGGCTGCACGCTCAAGTTGACGAACAGCACGGTGAGCGGCAACAACGGGGGCGCGGGCAACAACGGCGGCGGCGGCAGCCTTCACCGGCCAGGGCACGGTCACGTTGACGAACAGCACGGTGAGCGGCAACACCTCCACCGGCAGCGGCGGCGGCATCAACGCCGGCAGCGGCACCGTGAGTCTCAAGAACACAATCATCGCTGGGAACACTGCCGTGGGAAGTGCCCCTGATCTCGCTGGCTCGTTCACCTCGCAGGGCTACAACCTGATCGGCAAATCCGACGGCAGCCAAAGGTTTTGCCAACAACGTCAATAACGACCAGGTAGGCAGCAACGCTACGCCGCTCGACCCGAAGCTTGGCCCTTGCAGAACAACGGCGGCCCAACCTTTACGCAGGCATTGCTCACTGGGCAGCCCTGCCATTGACAAAGGCGCCGCCGCCACCGACCCCACCACCGGCAGTCCCATCACTGCAGATCAGCGCGGTCTCACGCGTCCGCTTGATGACCCTTCGATACCAAATGCCTCGGGAGGCAACGGCAGCGACATCGGCTCATTCGAGGAGCAGACACTGGCCCCACACACCGACGCCGACTCTGACTCCAACACCAACGCCGACACGAACACCGACACCGACAACAACGCCGAGCCCGACCCGAACGGCAACGCCGACGTCCACCACAACCTCCACCGCCACACCGACGGCGACACGGACCGGGACGCCGATCCCGACCGTCACCGGCACGCCGACCGTCATCCCCACGCCCACCGAAGCGAGCGGTGATCTCGTACTTCTTACCGAAATCGCTCGAAGCTCAAGCTCGCGGGCGCCGGCAAGGACACCCTGACGGCCGCAGGTTCTTTCGACGACGGCAATCTGCCGGCCGATCTCACCCAGCCGGTGACGATCGACGTCGGGGGCTTCTCGCGGACGGTGACCTTGACGGCGAAAGGGCCGGAGGCGTTCGCGTTCAAGGACGCCACCTTTTCACTCGCCGTCAAGACGCACCTCAAGGGGCTCGAGCCGGGGATCGTTCAAGCTGAAGGTCAGCAAGACGACGCTCGCCGGACTGATCAATGCGGTCGGTGTGCCGTCGGGCTGCACTTCCACGCGAGCGGGCTCCCGGACGCGCTCGGCATCGTCACGCTCACCAACGGGGCGTTCGCCCTCGGCAAGGTCCGCGGGGGATCTGGTCGCACCCGCCTTCTTCCCGTCCAAAGCGTCGATAGCGGCCAACGACGCCAAGCCCGATGCGCTCTCGTTCAGCGGCGGCTTCGGCAACGCCGGACCGACGCCCTCCGCGCTCGGCGACGTCCACATCGCCCTCGGCGATACCTTCGACCAGATGATCGTTGGGAGCACCTTCACGCGCAAAGGTGACGTCTTCAGTCACAGCGAGAAGGGGGCCGGCACGGCGCTCCTCGGTCAGCCTCGACTTCGGACGCGGCATCATGAAGGTCAAATCGAAGGGCATCGAGGTCGGCACCTTCTCGGCGGTGACGGCGGATTTCGTCGTCGACCTCGGCGATGGCGATCTGCCGGTGCGCACGACGGTGCGGCTCGGCGGGGCGGGTGCCAAGCGCGCCCACTAACCAGCTAACGCTCCGCGCTGGGTAGTTTCCGTCCATTTCCAGCCAAAGTGTCCGTTTCCACCGGATGGCTGCTCGTCTCCGAGGTTGGTGCCCGACCGTGGTAGCTCACCGCACGCGAGATGCTCCGCGTGATGCGCTGCCCGTCCTGTGACCACGACAACAGCTCCGAGCGCGCTGCCGCCTTCTGCGGCGAAGAAAGCAAGGGCCAGCGATGAAGCGACCCCGCAGATTCCCGCGCGGATGGAACGCGGGCGGCGTCGCAGCGCGTCCTCGCGCACTACGAGCAGCAACCTGAAGACGAAGCCGTTGCCGAGGATGAGGCCGCCTTTGGGCACGTCACTGCAACGACGATGCGTGTGCCCGTCAAGCCGGTCCCGAAGGTTCGCAGCTGATCGTGAAGCAGCGCGTCCGTCGCGGCCGCGCCGTCGGAGATTCGACGGCCCGCCTCTCTGACGGGCGATCCGCCTATGTCTGAACCCATCCGACTTTCGCCACCTTCGCCCTCTCGTAGCTCACGCGAAGTGTGTGAAAATCGGGGATCGAAAACGGAAAGCGCCGACCAGCTGATCCACCGGCCCTCGGACAGCTCCCGGAATTTTAGGTGGATGTGGACAGGTGCCGTCACCAAGAAGCGCTTGGCACACGAGTCGTGCGAAGTGCGCGACCCCGTGCCAGGAGAGCATGGCGCCGCCTACCCATTGACCGCGAACGACTGCAGGACAGCGATTGCTGAAACTTTCAACAATCGGAGGCACGTGCATGGCGACGGTCAATTTCAGCGGTACCGACGAGGTGAAAGGTGGCCTCTCGACGCCGCCTTTACCGGCGAGAACAAGAGCGCCGTCATCGCGCGCCTCATGCGGGGGCCGTCGAAGCAGAAGCGACGCCTCCAACGACGTGTCCGGGTGGCTGAGGCGCTGATGGTCCTCCGCAAGAAACCGCGACCGGTCACGAACGCAGCCGTACGGCGCGCCCGGCGCAAAGATCCGTCCGTGAAAGACCGCGCGTGACGATGCGCGCGGTCGTCGATGCCAGCGTCATCGTGAAATGGTTGCTTCCCGCGCAACGCGCGAGCCCGACACGCCGTCCGCCCTCGCGGTGCTCGACGCCATCACCGTCGGCGCCCTCGAGCCACTGCCAACCGCCGCACTGGCTCTGCGAGGTGGCCGCCGTCATGGCGCGTCTCTCCCGCGGACCGCGACACGCGCAGCGGTTCAACTCCTGCACGCCATGGAGCTGCCCGTGCTGGACGAGCCGCAGCCGTAGTATCGAGGTGCGCACGCTGGCCGCGCGTCTCGACTCATCACGTCTTCGACACCCCGTACCACGCGCGACGACGCGCTGCGAGCCAGACATGGTGTGCATCACCGCCGACGAGGTCTACTACCGCAAGGCTCGTGGCGTGGGTGGATTGGTCTTGCTCCGGGACTACGAGGCGCCCGGCATCCGCTGACCCTCGTTCACCAGACTGGGCGAAACGCTCCCCGGTGCCGGCGGATCCTCCGGCGGGCCCGCGAAGCACTGCACGATCGTCATCCAGTCGGTACGCGACCGGGCCGCGTGACGCGGAGCGCCGTGTCGGCGACGTTCCGTCGCCTGCGTCACGACCTTGCAGAAGTCGACGGCGCTGCCCTCGACGCGGTTCGCCGTCTCGTCCTCGTTCCACATCCACACGGCGCCCGACGGCGCCGGTGAGCCGCACCTGCGGCACCGGCGCCGGCACGGCGCGGCCGCGGTTCATGTAGGCCCAGCCGAAGGTCGCGGACGCCCGAGGTCGGCGATGTTCTTGATGCGGTCGGTGTGCGCGCACTCGCGACCGAGGAGATCGTAGACCTCCTGGCTGTGCGCCCCACGTCTCCATGAGCCGCGCGCTGATGCTCGAGCGCACGCTCATGTCGGGACCGGCCCAGCGCGACGCGCTTCTTCGGGATCGGCGGCGAGGAAGCGCTCGGTCATCGCGAGGTAGAACTCGCGCCACTGCTCGAGGCGGTGCGCGGTTCTTCGGCTTGCCGTCGAGCCAGTCGGCCTCGATCGCGCGGAGGCGCCGGCCGTTGGCGAGCTCGGCGAGGAGCTTGGTGCGGAACTCGTCGAAGGCCCGCGCGTCGGCGAGCGCGAGGTCGGCGGCCCAGTTCCAGGCGTGCAGGTGGCTCACGACGTCGTGGATCGTCCAGCCCTTGAACTGCGTCGGTGCGCGCGAAGTCGGCGTCGGAGAGCGTCGCGAGCACGCCGTAGAGCGCCTCGCTCTCGTCACGGAAGTCCAGCGGTTGTTGGAACATGAGGCTCTCCTTACGCGGATTCGGCGGGCGCGCGCAAAAACTCGACGTGGAAGCGCACCGGACCGCGTGCGGCTCGACGTGATGGCGGACCTCGGGGAACGACGATGCCGGGTGCAGCCGGGGCGAGCTCGACGCCCGTTCGAGCGGCGCGTGCACGCGATAGCCGGAGGCGGCCCTCGCTCACCACGATGCGGCCCAGACGCCGCGCCTTGGTCGCGTGATCCTTCCGGAGGCCGCGCCGGGCATGTGTCGTCTCGCTGAAGACCTCGGTCGTCTTGTACTGCGACGACGACGTCGGGCAGTCTCGAAGGCGTCGCAGCGCACGCAGTCGAGCTGCGCCGAGCTTCGCTCGGCGGCCCTCGTCGTCGTGACCACGCACGCTCGACGAGCGGCGGATCGTGGCGCACGTGCTGAGCGGTGACCGCAGTCGAGCAAGCGCCACCCAGTGACCGTCGGCGTCGGTCGTGAATCCGATCATCGGGCGCTCCATGACAACCGCGGCCGCCGGCCGATCAGTCGGCGAGACAGGTCGACAGGCGCTCGTAGGCGTTCAGGAAATCCTCCTTGAACTCCCTGCACGACCGCGCGCACCGACTTGCTCTGGTTCATGAGCCCGACGCCCTGCCCGACCCAGTACGTCGCGAGCTCCTTCGCGCCCGGGTGGCCGCCCTCGGCGAGCTTGTCGACCTTGCGGAGCGCCGGCTCGCTCACGCATCGACTGCAGCGGCATCGGCAGCGGCGTCGGCGCGTCGGGGCTCTCCCACGCGTCGGTCCACGGCGAGCGCAGCTGGCGCGAGTGCTTGCCGGTACGCGCCCGCGAGCGCACCGTGTCGCGCGAGCTCGCCGCGAGCATCTTCTCCTTCACGACGCGGATTGGTCTCGGCCTCGTTGGTGGTGAGCCACACCGAGCCCGTCCACGCGCCCGCGCGCCCATCGCCATGCAGGCCGCCATCTGCCGGCCGGTCACGATGCCGCCGGCCGCGAGGATCGGCACGTCGCGGTACGGCTGGATCGCCTCGTACACCTCGGGCACGAGCACGAGCGTCGACACGTCGCCGCAGTGGCCGCCGGCCTCGCCGCCCGAGACCACGAGGATGTCGACGCCGGCCTCGACCTGGCGGATCGCGTGCTGCTTCGTGCCGACGAGCGCCGCGACCGGCACGCCGTGCTTCTTGCCCGCGTCGAGCATGATCTGCGGCGGCACGCCCGAGCGCGTTCGCGATCAGCTTGATCGGGTGGCGGAACGCGACCTCCATCGACTCGCGGCGCCCGCCTCCTGAGAGGTTCGTCCCGAGGCTCGATCCTGGCCGCGGAGCGCGTCGTTCAGGTCGTCCGGACGTCGATGTCGTAGCGCGCGAGGATGCTCGCCGCGTAACGCCTTGTGCTCCTCGGGCACGGCGGCGAGCAGATCGGCGGTCGTGAGCGACTGCCCTTTGCCGACGACCTTGTTCGGCACGATCAGGTCGACGCCGTAGGGCTTGCCGCCGACGTGATCGTCGATCCAGCGCAGCTCCTCTTCCAACCGGTCGGGGGCAGGCTGACGGCGCCGAAGACGCCGAAGCCGCCGGCGCGCGACACCTCGACACGACGTCGCGGCAATGGCTGAAGGCCGAGCAGCGGAAACTCGATTCCCAACATGTCGCAGATCGGCGAGCGCATGGACGTCCTCCAGAGGAAAACTGCCAATGCGCTGTCGCATCTTCGCGCGCCGGCAATGCCACCGTCGCCCGCCCGCCCGAAAGCCGAAGTTGCAGACGGCGGCCGTTGGGAAACGCGCGCGGTGGAGGTGTCGACGGCGGGGCTACGGAGCCGTGCGCGCGTGGACGAGCGGCGTCGGGCGGACGACCGTCATGAGCCGCAACGTAATCGTTGCCACCCACATCGGTCTGCTGAATCAGGGCGCATGGAAGTTCCTGGCCCGACGCGCCACGTCGCGCACGGCTTCAGCATGAGCGCGCGTCCTCGACCGAGATCGGCCCCCGCCGTCGACACCTCCACCGCGCGCCGCTACCGCCGCAGCTCGTCGGACATAGGCGCGCGCGTTCGCAACGGGGTCTCGACATCACTCGTTCGCCTGGCTTTCCCCTTCGCGACCGGCGGCGCTGGGAGCGGACGGTGGAGGGCTCTGCCGGCGGGCGTGATCCTCGGTCAGGAGCGCCACGCGGCGGTCGCTTTCGGCACGACGCGATCCGCGCCAGAAGCCCCATGACGCGCCCGTGGACAGAAGCTAAGACCGATGGGGGTGGCACCCGGGAAACGTCGCGGCCTATGCTCTATCCTCTCGCCGGCGACGTCGCCGTGGACTCGCGCGCATCGCGCTCCGCAGCACCCGCCGACGACGAGCCCTCCACACCGTCCGGCCCCTTCCCGCCGGGTCGCCGCCGCAGTAGTCGATCTTTATCTCGATCTCGAAAGCGCCAATCGCATTGGCACCAATACAACTCCCTGATAGGGTGCCCCTGCATGCCGATGACTCCGCAGGCACCCGCTGCGACCACCGCCGCTCTTCGATCACCTGCGCCGCACGTCCGAACGCCGCAGAGCCGTCGGCGTCGCGGGAGACGCGCCTGGCTCTACGGGCGCGCAGCGTTCTCCGGCTGCGCGCGCTCGCCGGTCCCGAGCCGCTGTCGCTGAATCAGGTCGGCGGCCGCGCACCCACACCCACCAGAGCACCGTGTCGGTGCGTCGTGAAGCGTGCTGTCGCTCGGCGCTCCTCGTCCGCTCGGCCGCTCTCGACGGTCGACGGGCGCGCGCAGGTCCAGCTTCAGCTGACGGCGCGCGGCCGCGGGTCCTGCAACGCGCGCCGCTCGCCGCCCAGACCGCTCTGATCGCCGGGCCTCGACGCTCTCCGCCACGGATCGCGCCGGCTCGCCGACGTCGGCTCGGTCGATCGCCGCGATGGGCCTCGCAGCCGCGCCGCCGGCGATGTTCTTCGAAGAGTGACCATGGTCTCACGAGATCGAGGACGCCGTCGACCACCGAAGGCCTGCCGGTCGCACCGTCGCTCGGGCCGACGCTCGCGCAGATGGCGATCTCGCGTCGCGCGGCCGCGCTCGTCGCGCGACGCGCGACGCCTGGTCGCCGCCTCGCAGCGCGTTCTGCGCTCGTCGCCGGCGTCGTCGCGCAGCTCCTCACCCGCATGATCGCGGCTCGGTCATCACAACGTCCGCCTTCTACGGCCGGCTCGACTGCCGTCTGTCGTCTTCGCGCCGACCGTAGCTTCTCGGCCCGTGGGTCGGTGCTGGCGCCCGGTTGCGGGCGGCGTGAACGTCGGTAGCTTGATGGCGCGTTTCGGCTCGGCGGCGATCCGCGGCCACGGCATTCCCAGGAGTGCGATGGGAGCAGGAAATCCTCCCAACGCGAGCCGGATCCCGCCCGCATGACGTTCTTGAAACCGATCTCGGCGTGCGATCGCGATCGGCACCGGCGGTCCGTTCGGCGCCGAGGGTCCGATCATCGCGACCGGCGGCGCGCTCGGCTCGCTGCTGGGCCAGGTGCTGCCCGCACGTCCGATGCGAGCGGAAGACGCTGCTCGCGGCCGGTGCCGCGCGCCGGCATGGCCGACGACCTCGGCAGCCGGTCTCCGCGGTCGCTGCTCGCCGTCGAGCTGCTGCTCTTCGAGTATCGGCCGCGCTCGCTCAATGCCGGTGGCCCTCGCGGCGACGGTCGCGACCGCCGTGCGCAGCGCGTTCGTCGGAGATCGGCGCCCGCGTCTTCGCAATGCCGGACGTGCGCGGCCGGCGTCCGCGTCCGCGCGCTCGCGCTCTACGTGCTGGTCTGAGCGGCTCGCTCGTCGGGCCGCGTCGGTCGCCGTCACGCGCGGTTTCGTCTACTGGATCGAGGACGCGTTCGCGCACCTGCCGATCCACTGGATGTGCGTGGCCCGCGCTACGGCGTGGTCGTCGTCAGGCCGTCGGTCTGATCGCGCCGCAGCACGATGGGCGCGTCGGCTACGACAACATCGAGCGCATCGTCTCCGGCGATCTCCGTCGGCACGCACGTGCCTCGTCCTCTGTCGCGATTGAAGCTCTGTCGCTCGTGGTCGATCGCGCTCGGCAGCGGCACTCGGGCGGCACGCTCGCACCGCTCTTCACGATCGGCGGCGGGCTATCGGCTCGACGCTCGGCAGCCTCGCTGTGTGCTGGCGGCGCCCGCGGCCGCCGCGTCGTGCGTCGCCGCGCTCGTCGGGCATGGCGGCGATGTTCGCCGGCGCCTCGCGGGCGCTCGCTCGCCTCGGTCGTCTTCGCGTTCGAGACGACGCGCGCAGTTCGGCGCGCCTGCGTGCCGTCGCTCGCTCGGCAGGTGCACGGCCGGGCTTCCCGTCTCAGTGTCTCGGCGATGCGGACGTCGATCATGACCGAGAAGATCGAGCGCCGCGGCGTCGCGTGGTCGGCGAGTGCCACCGCCGACTTCCTGACGCAGATCACGTCGTCCGCGACGTGGCGCTCCGGCCGGTCGTCACGCTCCAGCGCCGGACGACACGGTCGCTGGCGGTGCGCCTGGCTCGCCTCGCACGTGCGCCGCTCGGATCATCACGGCTTCCCCGGTGCTCGACGCGACGGAACGGCTGATTGGCGTCGTCACGCGACCGCGACGTCTGCAGAACGCCGCCGACGCGGCGCCGCCTCGCCGATCGTCGTGCGGCCCCGTCGCCGTCGATCTACGACGACTGCTCTGCTCCGCGACGCCGCCGACCGCATGGCCACCGCGCCGGCATCGGCCGACTCCCGTCGTCCGCCGCGACCAGCCGGCGCGATCGGTCGCTCGCATCGTCACCCGCGGCGATCTGGCCGCTGCCCGACGCGTACGCGAGCGCCTGACCGCCTGGGCGCGCGCGTGCCGAAGCGCTGGGCGTCAGTTGCTGGTACTGCTCTGAAGCAGGTAGCGATTGATCGGGTTGTCGGTCGACGCGACCGCGGCCGCCATCGCCGTCTCGATCGACCACGGTGACGCGACTGGAGCTCGCACGCCGATCGTGCCGATGATTCGGCCCTCGATCGTCGCGTACTCGGCCTGACGCAGCAGCGTCGGCGGGCGTCCGACCGGATAGCCCTGCGAACGGCAGCCCGACGCTCCCGGGAGTTCACGATCAGGATGCCGTTGTGCTGGCGCGCCATCTGGAGATGCGTGTGGCCGCCGGCCATGATGGTGCCGCGCCGGTGCATCAGCATCTCGTCGACCTCCTCGGGCGGCGTCGTCGCGAGCAGATCTCCGTGTGGGAGCGCAGCGTGCCGTGGTAGAGCACGCAGCGTCGCGTCGTCACCGAGCGGGATCTCGAGGTTCGGGCTGAACGTGCGGAGGAACGCGACGTCGTCGTCGGAGACGGGCGCGGCACCACTCGACGCTGTCCACCACGACCGGGACCTCGGTGTAGCTGTGGATGAGGTCGCGGTTCAGCATGAAGTCGTCGTGGTTGCCGAGGATGCGGCGGGTGGTGCGCTCGCGCAGGAGCTGGATCACGGCATTCGGTTGCGGCCCGAGCGTCGCGACGTCGCCGAGACAGATGATCTCGTCGCAGCCCACCCGGTCGATGTCGGCGAGCACGGCGCGAAGCGCGACCTCGTTGGCGTGGAGGTCGGAGATCAGCGCAATCCGCATGGTCTTATAGATGCCTCGGCGCCGACTCGCCGGTCCAGCACCCGAAAAGCGGACGCTTCCCTCACTGAAGCCGTGGCTCGCCGGGCCGCAGAGCCCGCGCGGTGCGTAGCCTGATTTCTGCGGCGGAGCATTTCATCGCGGGTTTGGCGTGCTTTCAATGCAGGATCACTCGGCGCTGGCTCTGCCCTGCCGCACACGTCGCGGCAATGCCGTGGGCGATCGTCGCATACATCGATTCCGCGTTGAACGCTTACGACGCGCCGTGCCATCGAGTACATCTCCGAAAGTCGATCGCCGTGGCACCCCCACGCCACGCAACCGGAATCCCTGGATGTTCCTGCCGCTCCTCTCCTGCTTCTCCACGCTGCTCGCTGCACGCACCCGACGCGAGCGCGATCGTCGCTTGCCGAGCGGATTCCAGCAGACGACCGCCTTCTCCGGGCTCTCACGCAGCCGACCGCGCGTGCAAGTTCGCGAGCGACGGCCGGTGTTACGTCGCCGAGAAGAGCGGCCTCATCAAAAGTCTTCGACTCGCTCACTCCGACACGACGCCGACGATCTTCGCCGACCTCACGCACCAACACCCACAACTTCTGGGACCGCGGCCTCCTCGGGCATGGCGCTGCACCCGAATTTCCCGGCGCAGCCCTACGTCTACGTCCTCTACACCTTCGACCACAAGCCGGGCGGCGCGACGCCGACCTGGGGCACGCCGGGCGCGATCTCCGACTCGTGCCCGAACCCGCCGGGCGACACCGTCGACGGCTGCGTCGTCGCCGGCCGCGTCTCGCGCCTCGACGGCGGTCGGCAACACCATGGTCGGGCAGCGAGCAGGTGTTCATCGAGAACTACTGCCAGCAGTACCCGAGCCACTCGATCGGCACGCTCGCGTTCGGCGGCGACGGCGCGCTCTACGTGAGCGGCGGCGACGGCGCGAGCTTCAACTTCGTCGACTACGGCCAGAAGGGCTACCCGTCGAAGAACCCGTGCGGCGATCCGCCCGGCGGCGTCGGTGCGACGCTCGCGCCACCGACCGCCGAGGGCGGCGCGCTCCGCAGTCAGGATCTCCTCACGCAGCGCGCGACGCGGTGAGCTACGACGGCAGCGTGCTCCGCCTCGATCCGCTCACGGGCACGCCGATGCCCGACAACCCGCTCGTCGGCGGCGCGGACGCGGCGGACGACCCGATCATCGCTTACGGCCTCCGCAATCCCGTTCCGCATGACGTCGCGCCCCGGCACGACCGAGATGTGGGTCGGCGACGTCGGCTGGAACGACTGGGAGGAGATCGACCGCGTCGCGCAGACCGGCGACCTCTCGATCGAGAACTTCGGCTGGCCTTGCTACGAGGGCATCGGCCACGCAGCCCGGCTATCGAGAGCACCGGGCTCGAACCTGCTGCACTCGGGCTCTACGGCGCGCCCGGGACCGTCACCGACCCGTACTTCACCTACAAGCACAGCGACGAAGGTCGTGCCCGACGAGGTCGTGCGCCAGCGGCAGCTCGTCGGTGACGGGCCTCGCCTTCTACGACACCGGCGCGTACCCGACGACGCTACGACGGCGCCCTCTTCTTCGCCGACTACTCGCGGGGCTGCATCTGGACGATGCCGCTCGGCCCCGACGGCGAGCCCGACGTGAGCGCGCGCTTCACGTTCGCGTCGGGCGCCTCGACCCCAGTCGACCTGAAGATCGGTCCGCAACGGCGACCTCTTCTACGTCGACATCAACGGCGGCAACGTCTACCGCATCGAGTACATCGCCGGCACCGAGCCGCCGGTCGCGGCGATCGACGTCGACAAGACCGACGGGCCGACGCCGCTCATCGTGCAGTTCGACGGCTCGGGCTCGAGCGACCCCGATCCCGGCGACGTCCTCGCGTACAGCTGGGACCTCGACGGCAACGGCACCTTCGGCGACTCGACGGCGGTCGCGCCGAGCCGCACCTACACGTCGGCCGGCACGTACAAGCCGAAGCTCCGCGTCACCGACCCGCACGGCGCCACCGCGGTCGCGACCGTCACCATCACCGCCGGCAACACCCGTCCGAACGCGACGATCATCACGCCGTCGGGGTCGACGACGTGGGCACGCCGGCAGCGTCATCAGCTTCTCCGGCTCCGCGACCGATCCGCAGCAGGGCACGCTCGGCTCGTCGGCGCTCACGTGGACGCTCGTGCTGCACCACTGTCCGTCGAACTGCCACGAGCACACGGTGCAGACCTTCCTCGGCGCGTCCGGCTCGTTCACCGCCCCCGAGCACGAGTACCCGACCCACCTCGAGCTGCCGCCTCACCGCGACCGATGCCGGGCGGCCTCACCGACACCAAGAGCGTCTTCCTCTATCCCGAGACCGTCGACCTCACGCTCGCGACCGACCCGCCGGGCCTCGACGCTCGACCGCGGGCCCGGAGGCCGAGCACGACGCCCGTTCGTGCGGCACGGAGATCGTCGGCTCGTCGGTCTCGCTCGGCGCGCCGTCGCCGCAGACGCTCGAACGGCAACACCTACGCGTTCGTGTCGTGGTCGGACGCCGGCGGTCAGCCACCGACGATCACCGCGCCCGCGAGCGCGCACCGAGCTACGTCGCGCTCTTCGGAAGCCCGTCGCCACCCCGACGCCGACGACCGCAGCCCGCCACCACGCCGACGCCGACGCGCACACGGCGATCACCTCGATCGCAGCTCGGCGACCGCGACGCCACCGGCCCCACTACGGTCACGCTGGCGACCGCGACCCGCCACCCGCCAACGCCCATCGCGCACCGCGACCCCGACCGCGATCGGCGACGGCGAGCGCGCGGAGCGCCGACCGTCCTCGCGCACCCCGACGCCGACCGCGAGCAGCTACTGCCGACACTGGTCACGGCGACCGGGCCGACTGCTCGCCGACCCGGCGTACCTGCGACCGCCACGACCACGCCGAGAGCGCGACTCCATTACCGTGGCTTCACGCCGTAACTGCGTCGCGCCCACCACCACCGTGACCAAGCCACCGCCAACCGCCGCCACGACCACGAGGCGACCGTCGCGCTCACACCGCCACCGCGACCGCCAACGACGACCGCGCCACCGCGACCGGAACCGCGCGAGAGCCGACGACGGATCTAGCCGACCGGCACCGCAAACGCCCGTGCCGACGGCCACCGCCAGCTCGCGACGACGGCGTTCTGAAACCAGCGTCGGTCACGACGCTACGCCTGATCCCCGACCCAGGTCGCCACGACCGCCGACGACGACGCCGGGTCCCGACGGCGACACCGCGCGACGATCACCGCGCTGCCCAGCCGACCACCACCGTAACGACCACGCCGCCACGCCGGCCGTCACCCCGCGACGCCGTGACCCCGGGTCCGATCGCCAGCGGCTGCGCCGGCGTGCCGTCACGATTCCAGCTGCGGGCGGCGCACTTCAGCGGCATCGACCGCCGGCACCGAGCTCGCTCGCCGGCAGCTGCGCCGACACCTGGCTCGGCGCCCTCGAAGCGCGTGTTCGGCGTGGACGCCCGCCGTCTCCGGGGCTGCGACCATCAGACCTGCAACGGGACCGAGACGAGCTACGACTCCGTCGTCTACGTGCGCTCGCTCGACTGCGCGACCGGTCCGGAAGTGGCCTGCAACGACGACGCGGCCGGCTGCTTCACGAGCTGAGCCGCAGCGACGCACCCACGCGTCGCGCGTCACGACCAACGTCGTCGCCGGACCGCACCTACTTCATCGTGGTCGACGGCTACGCGACCGCAGCCGGCGGCGATTTTCCCGTGACCGGTCACGCCGCCGGGCGCGAGCGGCCGTCGCCGCCACGCCCACGCCGGTCGACCGGCGCCTGTCAGAACCCTGACCGTGGATCCGCCGCTCGGCGGCCGTTCAGCGGCACGACCAGCGGCACGAGTTCGCTCGCGCGGCACGTGCGCCAAACAGCAACGCGCACCGGGCAGGTCTACCAATGGACGCCCGCGACGTCGGGCGCCGCCACGATCCCAAACCTCGCGACATGGCGGGTACGGGTATGACACTCCGTCCCTACACTCCGCGTCACGGGCGACTGCGGCGGCGGCGCCGGAGTGAGCTGCAGTGACGACGCGGCCGGGGTGCCTCACGAACGCGGCCGAACGATCATCACGCGTCGCGACTCACGCCGACGGTGGTCGCCGGCGAGACAGTGCTTCATCGTCGTCGACGGCTACGGCAACAGTCAGGGCGCGTTCTGCTGTCGTTGAGCCCGCCGCCGCCAGGCGGCGGCGACCACCGCGCCGGTCTCGACGGCCCGCCGTCGCCGCGACCCACGACGCCGGTCCCGACCGTCAGCGCCGACGGCGTTCGACCATCCGACGGCCGCTGCCGCGGCCCCCCTGATACGGGCGGTGGCCCCGTGCCGACGCGCGACGGCACCCCGGTCGCCGGACGTGCGCGGCGCCGATCATCATGTGCCCGCCGCGGCGCGGTATCGTCCACCGGCGACGACGAGCGGCACGAGCGCGCTTGCCGGGACGCTGGCGTCCAGCAACATCGCCCCCGAGGTGGTGCGTGTACGCCTGGACGCCGCGCGATCTCGACTGGCCTCTCATCAGCACCTGCGGCGCCGGCACGAGCCTACGACACGCGTCATGTACCGTCTCGGAACGGCGGCTGCGACAGCGAGCGCGAAGCCGTCTGCGACGACGACCGCGGGCTGCGTGACCGGCGAGCCGAGCACGTACCACGGCTCGTCCGTGGTCGATGAATGTGACCGCCGGTCAGACTTACGTGATCGTCGTCGACGGCTACGCCGACAAGCGCGGGCAGTTCAGCCTGACGCGTGACACCGCCGTTCTCAGCCTTCACCGCGCCGGCGACGACGCCGTAAGCTGCGATCATGGTCTGCGCGGTGTCGATGATGGCTCTCGCGCACCCGGACGCATGCGCCAGCCGAGCTCGCGCTGCGCCTTCGCGGAGCTCACGAGCCGAGCTGTCCGACGAAGGTGAGTGGCCAGGTTCACCGCTCTTGTCGAAGACCAGGCGATGATCCACATCAGCCAGGGTAGGCAGCTTCCCGGTCGGCACCTTGTAGCCGCGCGGAGTTGAACTCGGCGGCGAGGATCCTTGGCGATGTCCTGCACCCAGATGTGCTCGCCGGCACAGATGTAGCGATTGCCGCGGCCTTCCAGCCGCTCTCCATCGCGAGCAGGTGCGCGCAGTCGCGACGTCGCGACGTCGACCGGCGCGGCGAAGCCGATCTCGGGACAGGCCGGCATGTCGCGCACCATGAGCTTCCGGATGCAGCTCGCCCGACGTGCCTGGTCGTCGTTGCAGGAGCGGCCGCAACACGAGCCAGGGTTGATGACCGGCGAGCTTCAAGCGGCGATCGGCCGGGAGCCTGGATACGAGGTCCGGCCGCGCGCTCTGCCAGCGTCTTGCTCTTTGGGTGGGGTCGCACTCTGTCGGGGATTCGACCAGTCCGGCCTCGGTGCGGACCTTGTCCTGCCCTTCAGGTGTGTCCGAACGCGACCGCGGCGACCGACGACGTCATCACGACGCGCTTCACCGCCGGAGCGGCGCTGCCTGTCAGCACGCGCGTCGCGCCGTCGACCGCGGACGGAATGAGACGTCGTTCTCGTCCTTCGGCACCTCGGGCGGAAACCGCGACGCGACGTGCTGCACGTAGGTGCAGCCGCCGACGCGCCTCGTTCCATCCCTTGTCCGAGGAGAGGTTGGCCTCGACGAGCTCGAGCGAGCCGCCGAGCTGGAGCTCGCGACTCATCCTTCGCAGAGTGCTCCGGTCTCCGTCGTGTCGGCCAAGCTTGCGCAGAACGGTGCTGCGCACGCGGTGCAAAGCCGGGGCTTTCCATGCGAGCTCGCGGATGCAGTGGCCTGCGGATGGCCGGCAGGCGCCCCGTCACCAGCACCCGGGGGCTCTCGTTCCTGTCGAGTCGTCATGTGGCAAGATGGTTCCTCCTTCGCTCTCGGTCGCGGCGTGAAGCTGGACAGTAGGCGACCATAGTTATTATCAAGTTCAGTGCAAGGCCGAGATCCCGCCGCTGCCGGCGCGTCCGCATTGACGTGTCGCTGACGCCACCCCGAGAGGCGTGGATCCCCGCCGCCGGCCTGCACTGCTTCGGGCGGTCGCGACGGCTTCCGGCGCTGCTCTCGGGATCGGGGGTCGCGCGCCCAGGAGGCCGGCGCACCGCCCCGCGCTGCCGTCGATCTCCATTTCGCCGGTCAAAGAGGATGCTGTTCCGCGGCTTCTGGCAGACGACTTCAGGACGGCGCGGTGCGCTTCGCCGAGGCGACCGCTGCGGCCGCGGGCGGCGACGGACCGCCCGCCGAGCGCCCTGCGACGGCCGCGATGGTCGCTGAGACCGCGCAGATTCTTCGACTCTCTTGCGAGCGTCGGAGCATGCCGCCGAGTTGAAGCCTCGACGAGAACGCCCATCGCGCCCTGCGGCGAGATTTCTCCTCGGCGACCTTCTGCGACTGCCACCAGCCAAGCTCCTCGGCGCGCATGATCGCGGCCGCGGCGCTCGGCGGCAGGCGAGCCGTCCCCTGCGCGGCGCGCACCGCCTCCATGCGACGGCAAGCGGCCCGAGCTCTGCTGCTCGACGCCGCCGGAATGCGCATCGAGCACCCGCCACCGGCGCGATTTTTGTCGTCCGACGCGTACCAGCGGCGCCTCGGCGATTTGCGCCGTTGCGCATCGTGCTCGCGGGCTTCGCCCCGGCGCCACAGGCACCGCCAGAAGCGCTACGCCGATGAAACGCCGCCGGAGCCGCGCGATGCCGGTCGCGTGATCTCGCGCTCTCAGGCCGCGCGCTGTGGCCGAGCAGGGGCAAGGCCGACCGGCGCGTGGACGGCGTGAGATGGAGGGGCGGTCGTCAGTGAGATCCCGACGTCGTGGGCGGCGGCGGACCGGACCATGCGCTCGACGTCGTGCCTGGCGGCGCGACCGCCGTGGAACGAGAGCGTGACGTGGAGGAGCCGGCGGGCCGCGCCCTGCACTCTCGACCTGATCGCCGAGGATGTCTGCGACATCGCCGCCAGCAGTGGCCGCCCGCGCTGGCGCTTCTTCGCGATGGCGCCGGCGTGAGCGCCGCAGGTGCACCTCCAGGTGCCCGCCGGCGATATTGAAGTTCCACATGAGGACGCGCTGGAGCCTGAAGCTTCTGCCGACGAGGTTTCCCGCGGCGGCGATGCTTCGCGCAGCGCGAACGTCCCCGCGCTGAACCCCGGGCGGGCACGACGAGGTATCCGAGCCGGAGCGCCGGCGAGGAGGATCTTCGAGAAGCTGCCGACGTGGAACACGCGGCCGCCCGCGATCGAGACCGTGCAGCGTCTCGATCGGCGCGCCCGCGTAGCGGTACTCGCTGTCGTAGTCGTCCTCGATGACATAGGCGTCCTGAGCGGCGCGCCCACGCCGAGCAACGCCAGGCGGCGCGCGAGCGGCAGCACGGCGCCGGTCGGGAACTGATGGGCGGGCGTCACGTAGACGACACGCGGGCGACGCCGTCCCGACGCGAGGCGCGCGACGTCGAGGCCCCGCGCGTCGACGCGGATCGGCACGCGAGCGCGCGCGCGCCGCCCTCGAATGCCTGCCGCGGCCCCCGCGTAGTGCGGCTCTTCGAGCGCCACCGTGTCGCCGGGATCGAGCAGGAGGACCCGGCGACGATGACGAAGCGCCTGCTGTGATCCGTTGGTGACAATCACCTGCTCGGCCGGAGCAGGCGAGACCGCGCCAGCGACCGGATGCTCGGCGATCGCGGCCCGTAGCTCCGGCAGACCGGCGGACGGCGGCGATAGTCGAGGTCGGCGGCGCGCGCGGGTCGCGCCCGGCGCCGCCACGAGTCGGGCCCAGACCGCGTGGGAAATCGCGCCACGACGGCCGCCCGCAGCTGAAATCGCAACGCAGCCCCAGGCTTGAATCGTCGTCCACGCGGCGCCGCGCGCGACGAGACGCCGCCCGGCCCGCGACAGTCGCCGGCGGCGACCGGATGCGGCGCCGCCGCCGGAGGCGTGGACGGACCACGCGCTCCGGACCAGGGAGCTCTGACGCAACGTACGTGCCGGAACCGACGCGGGTCGACCGCGTACCCTCGTCGACGAGCTGCCCGCATACGCCAACACGACGCGATTCCTGCGCGACGCCGGTGCTCGTCTCGCGACGGCGCGCGTCGGACCGGAAGACGCGTGCCCGGCCGCATGCGCGCCCGCCGAGGATCGCGCCGACGGAGCGCGCGGTAGAGCTGACGATAGAGCGGTCCGCGCCCGTCGAGCGGCTCGAGCTGCACCGAAATTGGATCTCATGAATTTGTTTGAATTGGAAGCTTGTACGAGATCCAATTACGGGCGTATCCGCGAACGACGACGAAAGAGAAACACCGTGTCCCATGAACGACAGCACCACACCGCCACTGGATCGAGCGTTTTCACGCCTACGCCGCCGGCCTTCGAGGCCGCCTACGCCAGCGACGACTGGGCCGTCCTCGAGCCGTACTTCACCGAGGATGCCACTCTGGAGCTGAACGGCGCCCGCGTCGACGGCCGCGCCGCCGTGCTGGCCGTCGTTTCGCGACGCGGTCGGCATGTTCGACCGCCGCTTCGATTCCCGCCGGCTCCGCATCACGCACGGTCCTACCATCGAGGACGGCCGCCTCCACATCACGCGCCGTCGGCACGCTACGAACGCGAGATCCTCCCGCACTCGAGCTCGTCGGCGAGGAGTGGTTCACCTTCGAAGGCGACCGCATCAAACACCACGTCGATCAGCGTCGTGAATGTCCCCGAGGTAATGGCTATACTGTAGCAGGCCACGCCGACAGATTGCGCTCCGCTCCCCACAGGCGGCTGAAAACGGCCAATCATCAGTAAGCCGCGGCATCGACGAACGGTGGCAGCGAAGCGACGCGCTCTGCCACGGCGACGGGGCGGGATCGGCGCGCCGTGTCACCGAACGAACTCCCGTTCGGTCAACGAAAATTCGGGCGATCCTACGAGCCGGACGCCCCGGCGAGCTCCGCGTGATACGCCTGCACCGCCTTCACGCCGAGCGGCCCGCCGCCATCGCCCCGATCGCCTCGCCCGCCGCCAGCGCCCCGGCGATGGTCGTGAAATAGGGGATCTTGCGCTCGAGCGCCGTCCGCCGGATCGAGAACGAGTCGCGGAGCTCTCTGGCAGTAGGGACGCGGCGTGTTGATGACGAGAGCGATCGTGCCCGGCCTCGAGCGCGTCGACCACGTGCGGGCTCCCTTCCGATACTTTGTTGACGGTCTCGGCGGCGATGCCCGCGCGGGTGAGCTCGCCCGCGGTCCCCGCGGTCGCGATGATGCGGAAGCCGAGCTCGTGGAGCCGGCGCGCCGCCGACGACCGCACCGGGTCGATCCTCGTCGCGCACGCTGATGAAGGCGGTTCCGCCGCTCGGCAGAACCGTCCCGGCCGCGACCTCGGCCTTGGCGAACGCGACCCCGAACGACGGACCGATGCCCATCACCTCGCCGGTCGACTTCATCTCCGGGCCGAGGACGGTGTCGACCCCGGGAAACTTGAGGAACGGAAAGACCGCTTCCTTGACGCTCACGTGCGCCGGCACGATCTCGCGCGTGAAGCCGAGCTCGACGAGCGTCTTGCCGGCCATGACCCGCGCCGCGATCTTGGCGAGCGGGACGCCGATGGCTTTGCTGACGAACGGCACCGTGCGCGACGCGCGCGGGTTGACCTCGAGGATGAAGACGCGGCGGTTCTGCACCGCGTACTGCACGTTCATGAGGCCGACCACGCCGAGCTCGCGGGCCAGGGCGATCGTTTGCCGGCGAATTTCCGCCTGCACTTCGGCGTCGATCGAGGTCGGCGGGAGCGCGCAGGCGCTGTCGCCCGAATGCACGCCGGCGCGCTCGATGTGCTCCATGATGCCGCCGATCACCACGTCGCGGCCGTCGCTCACCGCATCGACGTCGACCTCGATCGCGTCCTCGAGGAAGCGGTCGATCAAGAGCGGCCGGTCGGGCGACGCCGCGAACGCGCGCCGCACGTAGCGCTCGAGGTCGTGCGGCTCGTAGATGATCTCCATGGCGCGACCGCCGAGCACGTACGACGGCCGCACCAGCACCGGGTAGCCGATGCGGTTGGCGATCGCGATCGCCTCGACCTGCGAGCGGGCGATGCCGTTGTCGGGCCGCAGAAGGTTCAGCTTGGTCAACACCTCGTCGAAGCGCTCGCGGTCCTCGGCGCGGTCGATCGAGTCGGGGCTGGTGCCGATGATCGGCACGCCGGCGGCGGCGAGCGGCACGGCGAGCTTGAGCGGCGTCTGCCCGCCGAACTGCACGATCACGCCGTCGGGCTTCTCGCGGTGGACGATCGCGAGCACGTCCTCGAGGGTGAGCGGCTCGAAGTAGAGGCGGTCGGAGGTGTCGTAGTCGGTCGAGACCGTCTCCGGGTTGCAGTTGACCATGATGGTCTCGAAGCCGTCGTCCTTGAGCGCGAAGGCGGCGTGGACGCAGCAATAGTCGAACTCGATGCCCTGCCCGATGCGGTTCGGACCGCCGCCGAGGATGATGATCTTCTTGCGCGTCGACACGTCGCTCTCGTCCTCGGTGTCGAAGCTCGAGTAGAAGTACGGCGTGAGCGCGGCGAACTCGGCGCCGCACGTGTCGACCTTCTTGTAGACGGCGTGCAGCTGCTCGGCGCCGCGCACGACGCGGATGTCCTCCTCGGCGGTGCCGGTGAGGGTGGCGATCCGGACGTCGGAGAAGCCCATCGCCTTCGCGGTCTCGAGGCAGGCGGTGCCGCCGCGGCGGAGCTCGTCCTCGTAGGCGACGATCTCCTGGACGTTGCGGAGGAACCACGGGTCGATGCGCGCTTTCCTCTGCACGTCGGTCCAAGGTCAAGCCAGCGCGGAAGGCGTCGGCGATCGCCCACAGGCGCTGCGCGTTCGGCTCGCGGAGGCGGCGGCGTAGCTCGGCCTCGTCCTGAAGTCGGTCGGCTCGAAGCCGTAGCTGCCGGTCTCGAGCGATCGCATGGCCTTCTGCAGCGACTCCTTGAACGTGCGCCCGATCGCCATCGCCTCGCCGACCGACTTCATCTGCGCGCCGAGCACGTCGCGCGTCGCCGGGAACTTCTCGAAGGTGAAGCGCGGGATCTTGGTGACGACGTAGTCGATCGTCGGCTCGAAGCAGGCCGGCGTCTCGCGGGTGATGTCGTTCCGGATCTCGTCGAGCGTGTAGCCGACGGCGAGCTTGGCGGCGATCTTGGCGATCGGGAAGCCGGTCGCCTTGCTCGCGAGGCGCCGAGCTCCGCGACACGCGCGGGTTCATCTCGATGATGACGAGCCGTCCGGTCTCGGGATGGACGCCGAACTGGATGTTGGAGCCGCCGGTGTCGACGCCGATCTCGCGGATGATGCGGATCGCGGCGTTCCGCATCAGCTGGTACTCCTTGTCGGTGAGCGTCTGCGCGGGGGCGACCGTGATGGAGTCGCCGGTGTGGACGCCCATCGGGTCGAAGTTCTCGATCGAGCAGACGATGACGACGTTGTCCTTGCCGTCGCGCATCACCTCGAGCTCGAACTCCTTCCAGCCCGCGATCGACTCCTCGATGAGCAGCTCGTGGGTCGGCGAGGCGGCGAGCCCACCTTCCACGATCATTTGAATTCCTCCGGCGTCGTGGCTACGCCACCTCCGGTTCCTCCGAGCGTACGTGACGGCCCAATGATGAGCGGCAGCGGGATCTCGCGCCGGACGGCCTCTGCCTCGGCGAGCGTCCGCGCGTACCCACTCCGCGGCAGGTCGAGGCCGATCTTCTCCATCGCGGCCTTGAAGAGGTTGCGATCCTCGGCCTTCTTGATCGCCGGAAGCTTCGCGCCGATGAGCTCGACGCCGTACTTCTCGAGCACGCCGGCCTCGGCGACCTCGATCGCGAGGTTCAAGCCGGTCTGTCCGCCGATCGTCGGCAGGATCGCCTGCGGCCGCTCGATCGCGATGATCTGCTCCAGCACCTCGGCCGTCATCGGCTCGATGTAGGTGCGGTCGGCGAACTCGGGGTCGGTCATGATCGTCGCCGGGTTCGAGTTGACGAGGACGACGCGGTAGCCCTCCTCGCGGAGCGCCTTGCACGCCTGCACTCCGGAGTAGTCGAACTCGCAGGCCTGGCCGATGACGATCGGACCGGAGCCGATCAGGAGGATGGTTTGGAGATCCGTACGTTTCGGCACGTCAACCTTTCGTTCGCTCGATCAAGTCGACGAAACGCCGGAAGAGATAGCCCGAGTCGTGCGGACCGGGCGACGCTTCCGGATGATATTGGACGGAGAAGAGCGGCTCCTTGGTGTGCGTGAGCCCTTCGACCGTGCGGTCGTTCAGGTTCAAGTGCGTGAGCGTCGCTTTGCCCTGGAGCGAGTCGACGTCGACCGCGAAGCCGTGGTTCTGCGAGGTGATCTCGACCTTGCCGGTCGTCGTGTCCATCACGGGATGGTTGGCGCCGTGGTGACCGAACTTGAGCTTGTACGTGCTGCCGCCGAGCGCCAGCCCGAGGATCTGATGGCCGAGACAGATGCCGAAGATCGGCACCTTGCCGATCAGTCCGGCGACGTTGTCGCGGGCATACGGAACGCGCGTCGGGATCGCCGGGGCCGTTCGAGAGAAAGACGCCGTCGGGCTTCGCGGCGAGCACGTCGGCAGCCGAGGTCGTCGCCGGCACGACCCGGACGCGACAGCCGGCGCTCACGAGGTTGCGGAGGATGTTGTACTTGATGCCGTAGTCGTACGCGACGACTAACGGACCGTCGGCTTTCGCCGCCGCCGCTGCCGCCCGGCGCACCGATGCTCGGACCCTCGAGCCGCCAGAGCGGCTCGTTCCAATCGTACGCCTCGGCGCACGTGACCTCGCGCACGAGGTCGCGGCCGACGAGACCGGGCCGCGCCTTGGCGCGTGCCACGAGGCGCGCCGGATCGAGATCGACCGTCGAGATGATCGCCTCCTGCGCGCCGTGCGTCCGGAGATGTCGCACGAGCGCGCGCGTGTCGATGCCGCTGATGCCGACGATGCCGTGGTCGCGCATGTAGTCGCCGAGGCTCTGCTCGGCGCGCCAGCTGCTCGGCGGATCCCAGTATTCCTTGACGATGAAGCCCTTCACGAAGGGCGCGCGCGCCTCGACGTCCTCGCGGTTCACCCCGACGTTGCCGATCTCGGGGTAGGTCATGCGCGACCAGCTGCTCGTGGTACGACGGGTCGGTCAGGATCTCCTGATACCCGGTCATGGCGGTATTGAAGACGACCTCGCCGCCGATCTCGCCGTCGGCGCCGAAGGCCTGGCCGTGAAAGACCGTTCCGTCGGCGAGGGCGAGGGTCGCCGGTCGACCCGTCGTTCCCGCGCCCGGTACTCCCGTGCTCATCGCCTGAACCTCCCCTCGAGCTCGCCGTCGACGACGCGGCCGGCGAGACACACCGCGAGCGCGCGCCCGCGCATCGCCCGGCCGGCGAAGGCGTGTTCCGGCTCCGCGAACGGAACGCCGCCGGGTCGACCGTCCAGCGGCGTTCGGGATCGATGAGCGTCACGTCGGCGACGCTCGCCGGTGCGCAAGTGCCCGCCCGCGACGCCGAGCGCGGCCGCCGGCCCGATGGTGAGCGCGCGGATCGCGGTCGCGGCCGCCAGGAGACCGGCGTGCACGAGCGCGAGCACGAGCGCCAGCGTCGTCTCGAGGCCCGACGATGCCGAACGGAGCCGCGGCGATCCGGCCGGTGCCGTCATGCCGCGGGCCTTCTCGTCGACGTGATGAGGCGCATGATCGGACGCGATCACCTCGAGCGTGCCGTCGGCGAGCGTCCGGCGCGCACCGCCACGACGTCCGCGTCGGTCCGGAGCGGCGGATTCATCTTGGCGAGCGTGCCGTGCTCGACCACGGCCTCGGCCGCGAGCGTCAGATGATGCGGCGTCGCTTCCGCGGGACACGCGGGTTCCGGCTGCGCGCGCCGCCCGCACGGCCGCGACGGCGCCCGCCGTGCTGATGTGCGCGACGTGGAGGTGCGCGCCGGTCGCGGCCGCGAGCGCGCAGTCACGCTCGACCATCACGCTCTCGGCGCTCGCCGGCATGCCCGGCAGCCCGAGGCGCTCGGCGACCGGACCGGCGTCCATGACGCCACCGCAGGCGAGCGTCCGATCCTCGGCGTGCGTGATCACCGCCGCCCCGACGCGGCGTCCTTCCGCCAAAGCGCGGCGCATGATCTCCGGGTCCATGATCGGCATGCCGTCGTCGGAGAACGCGACGGCACCGCCGCGCGCAGCGCCGCGAAGTCGGTCAGGGTCTCGCCGGCGAGCCCCTTCGTGACCGCGGCGATCGGCAACAGGCGCGCGAGACCCACCGCCGCAGCGCGCTCGATCATCCAGCGCGTGATCTCGGGGTCGTCGTTCACGGGCGTGGTGTTCGCCATGGCGGCGACGGTCGTGAAGCCGCCCGCGACCGCGGCCGCGACGCCCGTCGCGATCGTCTCCTTGTGCTCTTGCCCGGGCTCGCGCAGGTGCACGTGCATGTCGATCAACCCCGGGTCACCCAGAGTCCCGTCGCGTCGATCGTGGCGCGCGCCTGCGGCGGGTCGTCGTCGAACGCCACCCCGACGATGCGGCCACCGTCCACCAGCACGTGCGCAACGCGGTCCAGGTCGTGTGCCGGATCGAGCACGCGACCGTCGCGGATCACCAGGTCGATCACGCCGCGGCCTTCGGATCGATGTAGGAGTAGATCACGACCCGGTCGCGGTGCTCGCGATCGAGCTCGCGCAGGCGCACCCGCACGCGTCGTGCGGCGCCGTCGGCAGGTGCTTGCCGACGTACGGGCTTGAGCGGCAGCTGCCGATGGCCGCGGTCGACCAGGACGGCGAGCCGTGCCGAGAGCGGTCGGCCGGCCCGCCACACGGCGGCGAGCGCGTCCTTCACCGTCCAGCCGGTGTTGATCACGTCGTCGACGATCACCACGTGGCGGTCCGCGATGGTGACGCTCGATGCTTCGGTCCCGGGCGTGGCGGGCCAACGCGGAATCGTGTCGCCGCCGCCCTGCACGTCGAGCACGCCGAGCTCGACCGCGGCGCCGCGGAGCACGTGGATGCGCTCGGCGATCCGGTGCGCGAGGAACGCGCCCGCCATGCGAATGCCGACGATCACGAGGTCCTTCAGCTCGCGCGTGTCGTGCAGGATCGCGTCGGTGAGCTCGGCGATCGCGCTGCTCGATTTCCTGCGCGGTCATGATCGATTTCTGCGGACCGAGCTTGTACGACTTGTACGCGGCCTCTTCGGCTTGCTTCACGGTGTCGAAGATCACGAGCGCATCGTCGCGCAGCCAGGCATCGAGGTAGCCGTACATCGGCTCTTCGTAGACGTGGAAGTGCTTCGACTTGCGGTTGCCGATCACCTGGATGCGAGTGTCGTGCCCGCAATAGAGACAGACCAGGTGCGCCCGTCCACCAGCCTCGCGGTGGAAGCGGAAGCGACGCTCGACTGGACCTCCCGCGGCGCGTGATGCAGTTGGGGTTGCCGCAGCGCGGTCCGATGCGCATCGCGCTGCGCTCGCTCCGCGCCGGCAGCGCGGATACGCCGCGTCCGGCGTGCTCGGCGAGCACCATTTCGATCAACGCCATCCTGATCGGCACGCCCGACGCCGCTTGCCGGAAATGAGGGCGCGAGGATCGCGGTCGAGCGCGGACGAGATCTCACCCGTACGCGGCAGCGGGTGCATCAGCACCGTGTGTCGCATCGCCGGATCCTGGAAGGTGGCGGCGTCGACTCGCAGGTACTCGACGCCATCGTCGGTCGAATCGTCGCGCCGCTCGCGCTGCGGGCGGGTCATGTAGAGCGCGTCGAGGGTGATCGGCTCGGCGTCGGCGAGTCGTTCTTGCAGATCGAACTCCGTGTCGGTGAACAAGGTCAGCTGGTGCGGGCGGGCCGGTGCCAGATACAGCGCATTGACGTCGCGCGCGAGCGTCTTCAAATCACTCGGGCGTGCGATCGTCGGCCGGTAGCCGTATTCTTCCGCCACCTTTGCAGCAACCAGTCGGGAAACTCCATCCCGCGCGCGGGGATGATGACGATGTTGGCCTTGAACCGGGCGAGCGCTCGGACGAGCGAGTGTGCGGTCCGGCCGCGCTTCAAGTCGCCGCCGATCGCGACCGTGATCCCACGGAGCGTCCCCTTGGCGCGCTTCAATGTGTAGAGATCGCAGAGGGTTTGCGTCGGGTGCTCGTGACTGCCGTCACCGGCGTTGATGAGCGGCACGTCGGCGTGCTCGGCCGCGACGCGTGCAGCCCCGTCCCAGAAGTGCCGGAGCACGAGGACGTCGGCATAGCTCGAGACCACCTTGGCGGTATCGGCGAGGGTTTCGCCCTTCGACGCCGACGAGCTCTTCATGTCGGAGGCACTGATGACCGCGCCCCGAGGCGCCACATCGCCGCCTCCGAACGAGAGACGGGTCCGCGTGCTCGGCTCGTAGAAGAGCGTCGCCATGATGGAGCCCGCGGCGCTCCGGGGCGCCTCGCGACGCTCCAGCGCCGTCTCCATTTCCTCGGCACGGCGGAGAATGCTCTCGATCTCGTCGTCGGAGAGATCGGAGATGGCGAGCACGTGCCGACTCATCGGAGCGCCACCTCGTCGACGCCGTCGAGCTCGCGGACGCGCACGTGCACGCGCCGCTGCTCGGTGCCCGCGACGTTCTGCCCGACGAAATCGGCGCGGGATCGGCACTTCGCGATTGCCGCGGTCGACGAGCGACGGCGACCTGGATCGCACGCGGCCGGCCGAGCCCGCCGAGGACGTCGAGCGCGACCCGCACCGTGCGGCCGGTCGAGAGCACGTCGTCGACCAGCACTACGACCGCGTCGTCGATCGAGAACGCGACGTCGGTCTCGGGGCCTTCGATCCGATCACGCGGCTCCTCGACGTCGTCGCGGTACGGCGTAATGTCGATCGCCCCGACGGGCACGACACGCGCCGCCAGCTCCTCGATCTTCTGCGCGATGCGATGCGCGAGCTGCACGCCGCGCGAGCGCACGCCCACGAGCACCAGACGCCTCGACGGCACGGTCACGCTCGAGGATCTGGTGCGCCAAGCGCGCAACCGCCCGAACGATGGCGCCGCCATCGAGGAGGATCGACGCTGATTCCGTCACTATTGGGACACGAAAAAGCCCCTCGACCGGAGCCGGGAGGGCTTTCGAACGAGTAAAAACGGAACGTGGAGAGGGTCACCGGACCGACCTTTCCTGACCTCGGAGGGTCAGATTAAAAGGTACGAGGAATTCGTACGCCCGACCGTGGAGCATGTCAAGCTGGGACCGCCGCGGAGCGTCCGCATGCCATGACACCTGACGAACGGATGCGCAAGGCTGCGGACGAATCTGCCGGAGATCCGGCTCGACCGCTGGTTGTGGAGCGCGCGATTCTTCAAGACCCGTGGTCTCGCGGCCGAAGCCGTCGCGGGCGGGCGCGTGCATCTGAACGACGCCCGGACGAAACCGGCCAAGCCCGTCCGGGTCGGCGATCACGTCAGCATTCAGCGGGGAGAGCTCTGCACGATCGTGGTCGTGCGCGGCCTTGCCGCCCAGCGCCGCCCGGCATCCGAGGCTGCCCTCCTCTCGGAGGAAACGCCGGAGAGCGCGCTCGCCCGGCTCCGTCACGTCGAGCAACGTCGGAACGCGGCCGCGGGTCGACTGGAGCGCCTCGGCCGACCGAGCAAACAAGCGCGCCGGGAAAGCATCGGCTCCGCCGCGGACCGTGAGCGGGTCAGCCCCCGAACCAGGCGGAATGGAAATAGCGAAGGAGCGCAGTCACCCCCACCCCACCGAGGAGGGCTATCGGTCCAAGCTCGCGAATTCCTTTGATCGTTTCCGGCCCGGTGAATGGGAGAAATGGCGTGTCCCGGTAGAAGCCAACGAACCCAGGGGGCCCGCTCACCAGCTTTCGCTGGTCCTGGTGCCGGCAGCCGAGGACCGCGAAGATCGGAAACCCCGCAAAGAACGCCACGTCCGCAGCATTGCCGTTCGGGATGAGGTGCAGGAGACCGAAGAGACCGAGACCCATGAAGAGCGGGTGGCGGGTGAGCCGCTGCGCCCCACGCGGCGTCGGGTCGCCGGGCACGATGCCCGCCGGGCTCGGCCGCACGAGGCCCGCCACCATCAGGACGAAGGCGGCCGCCATCGCGAGGTAGATCGCCGTGCGGAGCGGTGTCCCGAGGGGATCGACCACAGCAAGGGCCCGGCGTGCTTGTGCGCGAAGTACGTCCGGACGAGCGGCACGAAGAACGCGAGCGCCACCACCGAATACAATCCGAGAAACGGGCCGGCGCCGAGCCGTGCCACCAAATTCCTGCGGAGGGGGTCGCTCGACAGGGATCATGTGGCTCCCCGCGAAGCCGAGCCACAAGCCGACGATCGCGAGAGTCGGAGACACAGCCTCCGCCTAGCGACGTCGCCTCACCGTCGCAAGGCTCTGCGCGATCTAGGGCGGGAGCCGGCGGGTAGGTTTCGCAACCCGGGTGCGCCGACAGCGCCGCGTCGCCCGGCGCGTGCGCGCCTTCTCGACCGGCAGACCGGGCCGCGGCCGTCACGGTGAAGAGCTCGAGCGCGTCGAGGTCGTGAGTGTGCACGGGCGCGGTCGCCAGATCCCGCGTCCGGAGGTGCGACGCCGGACGGAGCGCGCGACGATGCGCCCGCTCGTAGCTCAGATACATCCGCACCAGTCGGTAGTGCTTGGACGCGAGCTGCCACGCGTACCGACCGTAGAAGACGAGCGGATGCTCGCGCGGCAGACCGGCCCGGCGGTCGCGGCGATACATGCGGCGAAAGAGGCCGCTGTCGAGAGGATGGATGCCCTCGATCTTCGGCGCGGCATGAAACGACAGCATCAGCCACTTGATCTTGTTCGTGCTGAAGCCCCACTCGCGCGGCGCGGCGGATCACCGTCTCGACGTGCTCGGGCGTGTAGTAGGCGTCCCAGGCCTGCTGATACACGCCGGCCCACTCTTCCTTCGACATGCGCGCGTGCGGGGCCGTCACGTGCGCCGAGTCGTAGGCGTTCATGTCGGGCTCGAGCGGCACGCCGCGTTCGACCATCTCCTTGTGATCCTGCGAGCCCGGGAGCGGCGTCAGGACGAAGAACTCCAGCAGGTCGATCGGCAGCTCGCGCTGGATGATGCGGATGTCGCGCAGGATGCTCGCGGGGGTGTCGGTCGGGAATCCGAGAATGTAGCCGGCGAAGGTGACCGCGCCGACCGCGTGCCAGGCCTGCAGCATCACGCGATACTCGGCGATGTCGTTCTGGCGCTTGCGCGATCCCTCGAGCGCCTCCGGATTGATGTTCTCGAGGCCGATGAAGACGCGATCGACGCCCGCCCGGCCCGCCTTCTCGATGAAGCGCGGGATCTTGTGGCAGAGCGTGTCGACCTGGATCGTGACCGTGAAGGCGAGGCCTTCCTCTTCGCGCAGCATGATCATCCGATCGAAGAGCTCTCCCACGCCTGATTGCGGGCGAAGTTGTCGTCGGTGATGAAGAACTTGTGGACGCCCTGGGCGAGGTTGGCGCGGATGATCCGCTCGACGTCGTGCCGCGCTGCGGTGGCGCGACTTTCGCCCTGGACGTTGATGATCGTGCAGAAGCTGCAGAGGAAGGGGCAGCCCCGGCCCGCGTCGAAGCTGGTACGCACCCTCGACATGCGGCGGATCTGCGCGACCGGCAGGTACGGCACCGGCTTCTCTTGGAGGTCGGGAAGATCCTTCATGAAGTCGTAGAGCGGCTTCGAGGCGCCCTCATGCGCGTCGACGAGCAGCGCGTCGAGGCGACCCTCGAGCTCGCCGGCATAGAGCGAGATGCCGCGCTCCATCGCCTGCACGAGATCGGCGGGCAACGTCGGCAACATCGCGACGCAGCCGCTGGTGTGAAAGCCGCCGATCACGACCGGCACCCCGCGCTCCCGGAACTGCGCCGCGAGGTCGACCGCTCGGGGAACTGGTTGCTCTGCACGCCGACCAGCAACACGACGCCGCGCTCGCCGGCCCGCGCGAGCGCCGCGACGATCCGTTCCGGCCTGATCCGGGTGTTCGTCTCGTCGTGCGCCGTGACGGCGATCTCCACGTCAGGTCCGAGCACGCGGCGCTCGGCGCAGTCCGTCGCGAGTCCGTAGCACCGCCGCCATCGTGTTCGACGGGATCGCTGGAGCGCACCCACTGGATCACGTAGCCGTCGTCGTCGTAGTGCGACGGCTTGATCAGGATGATGCGAAACGTCGCGGTCCCGGCTCCTGCACTCACACGTCCTCCGATCCCGCGGGTTCTCGAAGAACGTCGCATCCGGGCGGTTCCGGAGGACGGACGGAGCGGCTTCAGTATCAGCAGAGAGGCCGCGCCGCCATCTCGTGCGACGTGGGCTGACGAGCGGCACAGACGCGACGGTGCTGGAGACGCCCGGATGCTCGCGCACTGGCCGACTCGCGCATCGCTGTCTCCGGCCAGCTTCCTCACCGCTATTGCGCGCACCTCTGACCCCGATTCCGAGCCGCACGCGCGTGTCGTGTTCCTGCAGCATCCGCGCGAGTACCGATGGCGATCGGCACGGCGCGCATGACCAACCTCGGGCTCGCCAACTCCGAGCTGCACGTCGGCGCCGATCTCGATCGGCACCCGCGCGTCCGCGCCCTGACCGACGAGCCCACGGGCCACGGCCCTGCTCTTCCCGGGCCCCGGGCGATCGAACCCTGGGCGCTTCCCTGACGGTCCGCCCGCGACGCTCGTCGTCCTCGACGGCACGTGGATCCAAGCGCGGAAGATGCTCGCCCGGAGCGCGCGCTTGCAGGCGCTGCCGCGGGTCGGGTTCTATGCCGGCCGCACCTGGGCGCGTATCGCATCCGACGCGAGCCCGCCGCGCATTGTCTCGCGACCGTCGAAGCCGTGGTGCAGGTGCCAGGCTCGGCTCGAGAACGATCCCGAGCGCTCCACGCCGCTCCTGCGCGCGTTCGAGCAGATGGTCGAGCAGCAGCTCCACTTCAAGACCGCCCGTCCGAACCCGTACTTCCACGCGCCGCGCGTCCGGCTCCCCGACCACGCCCGCTTGCGACTGGCTCCTCGCCAAAGAGCGCGACCGCCCTCGTCGCCGTCCACGTCGAAGCGAACGCGCATGCCTGCGAGGCGCGCGTCGTCATGGCGCGCGCGCTGAGCTGCTCCAGCTCGTCGCCGAGCGGCGTCGCGAACGGCGAGCGCTTCGAGGCCTTGCTGGCGGCAGCGTCGAGCCGCTCGCGCCGTCGGTGCCGGTCCACCTCGAGCTCCCCGCCGAGCGCTTCGCGAACGGCGAGCCGGTCGCCGCGGCACTCGCCCGCTTCGCGGTGTTCCTCCAGCCGGAGGATCGGCTCGCCTGCTGGGGCGCTACCCGCCTCGACCTGCCTCGCGGCCGAACGGCGTCGTCGTGCCGGAGCCGCTGAACGTCCGACGACGCCGCGGGCCGCGCGCTCGGCCGCAACCCGGGCGGCCCCGAAGAGTGCGGCGACGCGCCCTCGCCGAAGACGGCGAGCGTCAGCCGGATATGGACCGCAGGACGCGCCGGCCGGCGGATCGCCGCCTTCGGCAACGATCCTCGACGCGATCCTGACTCCTCGGAAACGGGGAGTAGAAAGCGACTTCGCGCGCCTTGCTTGGGTCGGACCGCGGCGCGCGCCGCGGTCTCGCGCCCGTCACTGCAGCTCGAAGCGCCTCGCGCAGCAGCTTCAGCAGCGCGACGTTGTCACTGTGCCCCGTCATGCGCGCGGTGACGAATCCCGCGCAGCGGCCGCCCGAGGAGATAGAAGTCACCGAAGATGTCGAGGATCTTGTGGCGCGCGAACTCGTCGGGGAAACGGAGCGGCGTGTTCACGACGCCGCTCGTCACCGATCAGGATGAAGTTGTTGAGGCGGCCGCCGCTGGCGAGCCCCATCTGCTCGAGGGTCTCGATCTCGCTGACGGAATCCGAAGGTGCGCGCCGGGCGCGATCTCGCGTCTGAAGCGCCTCGGTGTCGATGAAGCTGGAAGACGTACTCCTGGCGACCGACCGGCTGCGGGTAATCGAGAGTGTACTGCACGCCGAAGCACGTCGGCCGGCTCGATGCAGAGATGCCCTGCTCGCCGTCGTCGCGCTCGCCGATCTCGTAGCGGCGGTCGATGACGATCTCCGTCGACGTCGCCGCCCTGCTCCTCGATCGCCCGCCTCTGCGATCAGCGCGCAGAACTCGCGCGCCGGAGCCGTCGAGGATCGGCATCTCGGCCTGCATCTTCACGAGCAGGTTGGTGATGCCGTAGCGCGTGCAGGGCCGCGAGCAGGTGCTCGACCGTCTTCGCGACCATGCCGCCGCGGTACGAGCGTCGTCGCGTAGCCGGTCGGAGTCGACGTACTCGATGCGGCGCGGGGATCGTCTCGGCCGCTCGAGATGCTGCCGAAGACGATGCCGCTGCCGGGCGGCAGCGGCTGGAGGATGAGCCCCGTGCGGACGCCCGAGTGGAGGCCCTGCCCGTTCACCACCACGCTCCGCTGCGATCGTCCGCTGGGTCCACGGCCGCGGCGCGCCACCAGGCGACGCCGATCGCCACGGCGCCGGCCTCCGGCTGTCGGCGGCGCCGGCGTCGATCCGCCCGCGATCGCCGCGACTCGAGCGGCGCGGTCGACGACGTGCAGCAGCGCCGTCGAGCGAGAACGGCTTCTCGATGAAATCGAACGCGCCGAGCTTGGATCGCGCGCACGGCGGTCTCGATGTTGCCGTGGCCGGAGATCACGATCATCGGCAGCTGCCGGGCGCTGAGTCGCGGATGCTGGCTGCACGAGCCTCGATGCCGTCCATCTCAGGCATCCAGATGTCGACGATCACGAGCCGCGGACTGCTCGCTGCGCGAGCAGCTCGCAGGCGCGCGCGCGCCCGTCCTCGGCCTCGAGCACGCGATAGCCCTCGTCGGCCAGCACGCCGCGCACGCTGCTCCGAATGCTCGCGCCTCGTCATCCACGACCAGGATCGTTTCTGCCATCGACGTATCCTCACGCCGTCGCGCTCGCTACGTGCGCGACGATCTGCTCGGGCGTGCCGCTTTCACCGGGAACTCGACAACGAAGCCGGCTGCCGCTGCGGCTCGTTGTCGCTGCACGCGGACGAAGCCGTTGATGATCGGCGACGATGGTCGACACGATGGCGAGACCGAGCCCCGTCCCGTCCGCCTTGGTCGAGAAGTACGGCTCCGAAGAGCCGCGCGCGCTCCGGGCGTCGATGCCGACGCCGTTGTCGGCGACCTCGAGCGCGCACGACGCCGAGCGCGCGATCGATAGCGCGTCCGGACGCTCGATGCGTGGCGGCGTCGCCGTGCGTCGGCGCTCGTGCGTCGCAGCGCCGCGACCGCGTTGTCGAGCATGTTGATCACGCGCGCGCTTGATGCCCTCGCGGTCGAGCGCGCAGACCGCGGCAGGTCGGCGTCGGCATCGAACGCGAAGTCGATCTCGCGATGCGCCTTCGCGGAAGAGCACCATCGCCTCCTCGACGAGCGCGTTCAGGTCCTGCGGCGCGTGCTCGCCGGCGGGCATGCGCGCGAAGGTCGAGAACTCGTTCACCAGCGTCTTCAGCTCCTCGACCTGCTGCACGATCGTGCGCGTGCACTCGTCGAAGAGCGGCGCCGTCGTCGCTGCAGCTGGCGCGGCGTAGCGGCGGCGGAGGCGCTGCGCCGAGAGCTGGATCGGCGTGAGCGGGTTCTTGATCTCGTGCGCGATCCGCGCGCGCCACCTCGCGCCACGCCTCCATGCGCTGCGACGCTTGCACGATCTCGGTCACGTCCTCGAAGAACAGCACGGCGCCGAGCGGCTGGCCGGCGTCGTCCGCGCAGCGTCGTCGCCGGTGAGCACGATCGCTGAGCGCACGCGGCCGCCGGCGAGCGTCATCTGCGCTCGACGCGCGCGCCGGCTGGCCGCCGCGACGCCTCGCGCGCAGCTCGGCGGCGATGCATCGTCGGCTGCGCGTGACTGCGGATCCGGAGCGCGCGAAGCCTCGCGCCACGTAGGCCCGTCCGAACACGGCGTCGCGCGATCGGATGCACGAAGCAGGCGCTCGCGCGGCATGGTTGACCGTCGGTCGACGCGGCCGTCGGCGATCGAGCCGACACCACGCCGCCGCGGTCATGTTCGGCGAGGATGCGTCTCCGATGTAGCGGCGGCGCTCTCTCGAGCTCGAGGTTGGCTCGTCTCGAGGTCGGCCGTCATCTGATTGAACGCGCCGACGAGCGTGCCGAACTCGTCGTCGGGTGCGACCCGCGCGTCGCCGAGGCCGATGCGGTAGTCGCCAGGTCGCCCTGCGCGACCTCGGCGCGGTGCCCTCGGCCGAGCCGCTGGATCGGCACGGTGATGCCCCTGCGCGAGGTAGAAGCCGACCCAGGTGGCGGAGAAGAGGACGACCAGGCGTGACGAGCGACGAGCGTGACCGTGTAGCTGCTGTCTGATCGGGCGGCTTCAGGATCTTGAGCTGCCGGTACTCGCTCGAACGCGCGCGTCGATCTCCTGGCGCGCCGCTTGGCGACGCTCTGCGGCACGAATGCTGCCGACGACCACGACCCGGCACGCACGCCGCTCGGCGCTGGATCGGCACGCGCGGCGCGGATCACGTCCGCCTCGTCGCCGACCGACTGATGCGCGACGTCGTGGCGTCCGCTCGAGCGCCGCGGAGCGCAGGCCGCACGACGTCCATGCCCGGAGCGCGTGCCGGTCGCGGCCTCGGCGACGCCGTCGGCTGCGGGCGATCGCGCGGACGCCGCATCGATCCGAACACCTCGAGCAGGTCCGACGCTGTACTCGTCCGCGCCTGTCGGCGACGAACGCGTGCGAGGTGCGTCCGCCGCTCGGTGGCGAGGATCGCGGCGCTCGCCGCGCGACCCGGCGCCAGCGCGCGCGGGCGTGCCGAGCGACGTGCTGGCGAGGCTCCTGGTAGTAGCGTGTGCGCGACCTCGAGCGAGCCGCGAGCGAGTTCTCGACCTGGCACGTTGAACCAGTGCTCGATCGGAGCTGTCGAGGAAGCCGTGCGCGACCAGGAAGAGCAGCATCGCCGGGAAGAGCGACGACGGCGGACGAAGGCGAGCGACGAGACGGGTGCGCAAGGTGCGAGCCGAGGATGCGCGCTGGCGGCGCTCGAAGATCAGCTTCACGAGGTTCCGCGCGACCAGGAAGACGAGCAGGACGAGCAGGATAAGGTTGAGGTTGATCAGCAGGAAGAAAATGACGTTGTTCGACTGAGCGGCTGGCTGCTCGAGAACTGCGGCAGGCGGGTCTCGAAGAAAGGAAGAGCAGGACCGCCAACGTGGCCGACAGGATGATCATGCCCTCCTGCCGGCGCTGGCGCTCGGCCGGAACGTCGCTGCCGGCCGGAGCCTGGGTCGCGGTCGGTCGTGGGGTCGTCATCGCAGGTTCGCTTCCCGGGCCCTCATCGTCGGAAGAGGTAGGACAGCAACGAGAACATGAGGCTCGCGAGCAAAGGCAGGTGGCGAGGGGGATGTAGACGGTCAGGCCGCCGGATCAAGGCGTGAAGTCGCCAGGGAGCTTGCCGAGCCAGGATATGCGGCTGGAAAACGACAATGCGACGTGAGAGGCCCGCCATCAGGAGTACGAGTCCCGCCAAGATGAGTGTGCGTCCCAACCCCTCCCATCGTCTGGACCGAAAGGGGCGGAGTCTAGAGCCGCCCCGGTACGTTGTCCATACAGACACGCCGCGTCATTTTCGTCTCTTGTTTGCCCATGACGGCTCTTAAAACAGGCGCGCCTGGCTTCCGACTGGCTCGGCTCAAAGCCCGAAGTGCCCAAAAGCACGCTCGGTTGCGACGCGGCCCTTCGGGCGTGCGGGCGAGGAACCTTCCTGGATGAGGAAGGGCTCGTAGACGTCCCGATGGTGTCGCGCTCCTCGCCAACCGCGGCGGCGAGCGTCTCGAGGCCGACCGGTCCGCCCGCGAACTTGTCGATGATCGCGAGGAGGAGCGCCCGGTCCATCTTGTCGAAGCCCGGCCTCGTCCACCTCGAGCGCCGCGAGCGCGTCAGCGCGCGACGGCTTGGGCGATGCGTCCGCCGTGCAGCCGCACCTCGTGCGTGAGTCGCGGACGCCGCTGCGGCAGGCGGTTCGCGATGCGCGGCGTCCGCGCGAGCGGCGCGCGATCTCCAATACGTAACTGAACGAAGTACAAC
>ERZ1370068.9436-contig-8215_pt1 | contig 36330 bp, 54 predicted proteins | sample MGYA00561227_ERZ1370068 | MGnify/ENA primary metagenome ERZ1370068 (study PRJEB38410, sample SAMEA6850437) | metagenome | study: Metagenomic assessment of the ecological functions of the soil: analysis of the soil microbiota associated with the... | reverse complement strand
CGGTATGCCGTTCAGTTCATGTTATGCTGACAAATAACGCGCTGGCACGGTTAAATTCCTGTAAAAACAATGTTTATCGTGAACAATTTGCATGAAAGTCAGTGATAGGTTGGAAGCGACGTGCAGCAGCGTCACGCAAGGCGGAGCGGCGTACATAAGCGCATGAAAGAGCAGCGCTCGACACTGGCGTGAGCAGATGGCCGCAGAGATCAAATCTGAGAACGTGCTGACCGTCTTTGAGAGAAATACGATCCGCATGCTGACTGCCGCAATACATGCGACGTGCTTTGCCAGCAGTGACTTTGACGCATGAAACAACGTGGCAAGAAAAGCGCTGAGTCTCGTCGAGTTGAACGTCATCGAAGGTGATTTCGGCGACAGCGTCACTGATCCGCCCGCAGAGCTGACGCCGCGCCAGGCGAGAACACTGGAAGCTGATCGTTGACGACGAGCCAGTCGATTGCTTTTCGACAGCAGCGACGCGAAACATGCTCAAAGACCTGTGCGTGCAGCGTCAGATCACCGACACGCTCGTCGAGACGATCAACACGTTTCCGCACGAAGCATGAAAAGCACCAAAGCGATGGCTTCTCAGCAATTGCAGAAGGCGCACGATATGTCGTCGCGCAACGCAGCATCGCTTGCGACAAAGCTCAGATTGACCAATCAATCGCGTTACACGCCGAAAGTCTTTACGCGTCGCAGAACAGCGCCAAGGTGATCGCCGGATTGGGAAAAGTAGCGCAGCGAAGTCACGCGGTGAGCCTAACGTCAGATGGATCGAAAAGTAGCTGCCGCATCCCTGAGAGACGTCGATAGCGCGCGGTGCCAAGCTGCGCGCATGCGAAGCGCGAGATCAAGAAAATCTGCGACAATCCAGCCGCACACTGCGTGCGATCATTTCTTTCAGGCGCAAGAACGCCAAATCGACGCTTGCTGCGTTTCTGCTGCTGCTGCACTTGTGCGGGCGGCGAGCATCGCCATAATTCGAACCTGTGCTCGAGCGCGCAGTCACGCGAGCAAGCGGCACGATCTTCGCGCTCGCGGCAAGATCGTTCGTCTGTCGAGCGATCTGCGGCAAATCAGTGGTGATCAGTTAAACGGCGAAAGAGCTGACGTGTCCCGAAGCTTGGCCGCGCTATCGCGCGTTGTCTGCCGAAGTAAAGACGCTTCTCAGCTTGAACCCGATTTTCAGTGCACGACGAGCTGGGTCAGCGGTGCGCTGCCGTCTTCGCAGTTGTGATGAGAACTTCGAAACAGCGACGGGATCGCAGCGACGAGCCGTTGAGCGTGATCATCTCGACGCAAGCACCGACCGATGCGCGATCTGCTGTCGATACTGATCGACGATGCGCTGGCGAAAAACGACCCGCGCGTGACGCTGTCGCTCTACACCGCACCGACAGAAGACGATCCGTTCACTGTTGCTGACGATCAAGAAAGCCAATCCGCGTCGGCGACTTCCTCAATAAAAGAAAGTTCGCGCGATGCCTGAAGACGCGCGGCATGCATGCCGGCAGGTCAATTATCGCAATCTTGTTCTCAATCAACGCGTCGAGATCAAGCGCGCGTTCATATCGCACGCGACGCAGAGCTGGCTGACGGTGCTGTCTCTGATAATTGGGGCAATGCCGAAGTCTATGCCGGGCTTTGATCTGTCGTCGGCCAACGATCTCACAGCGCTCGTGCTGATCGCGAAGATCAACGAGCGCTGGCAAGTCAAGCCGACTTTCTGGTTGCCAGCAGACGGCATCAAGGAACGCTCGCAGAGCGATCACACGCAATACGATGTCTCAGGCGAAACAGAAATTTCTTGAACTGACACCGGGAAAGTCGGTTGCGTATGAGTTCTGTCGCGCACAAAATGCAAAAGATTTTGCCAGGTCTCAATATCAAGAAAGTCGCTTTGATCGCTGGAACTTCCGCAATCTGCAGACCGACGCATTTGGCGCGCTTGCTGACAAGTTCATCGACGAAACGTTCGTCGAGTTCGGTCAGGCTTATCAATCAATGAGCCTGCGCTGCGCGCGCTCGAACAGAGCGATGCCTCGACAAGAAACTGGCGGCACGGCGAGCATCCTGTATTATCAATGTGCGCGAGTTGTGCTGTCGTCGTTTCCGAATCCGCTGGCAATCGCAAATTGAACAAAGCAAAGTCGAACGGACGAATCGACGATGTGCAGCTGCAAGTGGCGCGTCGCTGTCAGAAGCGACAACAGAAGAAAAAGCCAAAAGCGTACCAGATGATGATCGTATGACGACGAGCGACGAAGCTCGCTTCGAACGCGGCGATGCTGTCATCATCGTCGTTCTCTGCATTGCGATCTTCGCGGTGATCGTCTGGTTGTTTCTGCATTAAAGGGAGGAAACAAAATGACACCTTGGCCTGGCGGTTCTGGATCATCATGCTGATCTGGCTTTGTGTTCGCGCACTGCTGCATTTCGCGGTATGTCGCGTCCTCTGTGCAGGAGCCAACACGCTGCTGCTGTTCGTGCTGTTCGGTCTGCTGGGCTGGCAAGTGTTCAGCGCGCCAAGATGCGCAAGGGATGATTGACGGCCTTGCCGATAATCGCCGAACGCATGGGCGCTAGCCGGCTTGGTTTGTTTTCTTCGTCTGTCTGCTCGCGTTCATCATCGCGCTGGGCGACTGGAACAATCACAGATGACTGCATCAACTTCAAGCGCAATTATTCGAGCTGTTTCTCACAAAGACTTCGTCGATCCACCTATGACTTATCAGAAATACACGAGCGCATCTGCGTCAATCGATCCAATCTGATCTCGACGAGTGACGGCGCGGTGATCATCAAGGTGGATAGAAGTGCTGCGCAAGATCAACGAAATCAGTGGGCGCTGCAAGCGCTGTCTGAAAAGCTCGCGCAACAGAGAAAGCACATGACATATAAATCCATATGCATCAGCTCGCGCTACGGTTGAAAGTGCGGGGAGCGCGGGCATCATCGACGAAGTCGACGAGGCGAGAAAAGTTACCGAGCATCAGCCACCGCGCTGCGAGATCGCGACCGCCGTTTTGACGTTTCACGACGATCACTCCACCTCGCAGAATCAAAATTTGTGCCATCCACCGACTGCGCGCAGTGCCCAAAAAAGAGGGTCGACATCTCGGTTCACTTCCAATGCCTTCGAGCAGGTCCGGCGATAGGCTCGAGGTCTGGGTTGTGCTGCAGGACGCAATAATAATCTTGCGGCGCGCTGTCAGCGTCGATTGCTTCGGCCGGGTTGCCATTGATCGCGGTCCAAAAAATCCACGTCGCTCCATTTTCTCAATCAGACGACGATCGCCAAGCGTGCTTTTGGAAATTTGCTTCGTGCGGACTCAGAGGCGGACTGCGACATCTACGCCGATCAATTCGACAATATCTGCGAAGCATGGCTGCAGGCTCGCAAGAGGAAGCGCGAAGACGAAACAGCCCAGCGTTCGTGGCCTTGCGGAAAAGTCTCGCACTCCGGCAGACTCAGACGACATGGTGAGTCAGCCTGAGCGAAGGACTCGCTTTCATATATCCACGTCTGATCAGCCGGATTTGTTTTTGAGCTACCAGCCGGAGTAACGTCGGGCCTTGCGCGGCGACTCAATGCCCGAAGTCCCATATGTGCGCGCCGCTAGCCTACACGTCTGCGAACAAGAGTCAGTGGCGCGAGGTCTTGTTGAAAGAGATGGCGCTGGTGGAGCGCCGTCGACCGAAAATTTATCAAGCGCATTCTCTGCGAGATTGGGGACCGCACGAGGATACAAAACGGGTCGCGGATATTTGCCCCGGCGCATTGGAGCATTTGCGACTGAAGACGGACGACAGCGTAAAAGTGACGTTCTTCCGTTCACGCATCGCACGGAAGCGCCGATCATCGCCTATCCACCCGCACTGCCTGCGGCGCGGCGTAACGCCAGTGAAGAAATCTTGACCGAAGAGAAATTGAAAATGACTTTTTACGCACAAAGTGAAAGCCCGATCACGCCGTCAGAAGGCGCAGCAGCGCCGCTGCTCGTCATCTAAGTCGCGGCGATCACACGGCTCTACACTGCCGATTGCTGTGCCGCAATCCCGGCGACAGCGTGCATGCTGCAGCCAAAGCCACCGACGACACCACCACCGGAAATCAACACAGATCCGATGCCGTCGAACCCCATCGCTGAACCGCCGGGGTTAGGGCGTAATCCTCCAGCCGAAGCCAGAGGCACCACCGCGACTGGCGCACGTGAAATACGGCTGGAAGCCCCCGCGACCGCTGCCAGTTCCATGTTTTTGCCGTGCACGACGAGCCCGGTGCCGACGCCGTCGAAGAAAAATAAATGGGGATCACCGAAAAGCGAGCAAGGTTGCGAGCAGGTGTCGTCGACGCCATGAAGGGTGTCCTGATGCTGCTGGCAATGCTGCTCGTCAATCTCGTATACCGGGCGAATCATCGTCTGCTTCATGGGCGAGCGTGAAGCGCCAACGCAAGCAAGAGAAACGAGCAGCAACTTGCTCTGATCGAGCGACTTGTCACCGACATTCGCGATTGCCGTCAGAGCCACCGCGCAGTTATTACGATCCAACACAAAAGTCGATGACGTATCGACTCACAACGGCGTCGCCATGAATCGCGCCTATGCCATTGCTCGACATCAAGTCTGTCGATAACGAAGCGCGCATCGTGCGCGGGGACAGCGACGACGCCCACCACTGATCGTGTCGGCGACATCATCGAGCCACCGGCGTCGAGTTCAAGAATCCGATGCCGCTGCTCTGGCAGCACAAGCACGACAAGCGTTCCGGACAGGTCAATTTCCAGAAGCCGACAAAAAACGGCATCGACTCGGAAGCAAGGATTTCCAAGTCGGAGCGTTTGCAATCGGCAACGTCTGCGCAACCGTCTCGACGAGGCATGGGAGAGCGTGAAGCTCCGGTCCTGTGCTCTGGTGTCGATTGGTTTTTCGCGCGAAAGAGTTTTCTTTCATGAAGAAACGGATGGCATCTTCTCGGCTTTGACAGTGATGGAGCTGTCGCTGGTGACGATCAGCAAACATGGAGCTGCGATGCCGAAATTCGTCAATCATGGGTGAATTTGAAAGCACCCACTAGAACAACCAAGAATTTAATAGCTGTCATGAAATCATCGACGCTCCTCTGTTGCTGACGCGTCTGAAAGCGGAAGCAAGCGAGCGGCCGCAACGTCCCGGCGTCTCAGGGAAAGAAAGAGATGTCGCCTGTTATACGATGCTTTCGGCACGATCGATGAACTCTTAGCGTGCGAAGGACGCAAAGAAATGTCTATCACTGCGGAAAACATTGCGCGTATGAGGCTGGGTGCTTCGCGAAATCCGAACGCATGCGACTGATGAAGAAAGCGCGACGAAAGTGTCACGCTCGATGCCGCGAAAGCGAGGAATACGACTTGAGGCGAAGTCGGCAAGATCAAGGAGCATCTTGTTCGCTTGAACAAGTTCGAGCAGCTCAACAAGTCGCTTGCAAAACCCGTCGTCGAGCGAGGCCGGCAGCTCAGCTCGATCATCTGCCCGACAACGCACGCGCTTCCGTCAAAGGAAATTGCGCGCTCCTGGTACGGGGTTCGTGCGTCTCGCAATTCGCGAGATGTATCGGCAAAGCGCGACACGATGAAGAAGATCGCACGTCGCAGAGTGGGCGGGCGACATGCGCAGAATCTGATGCGCCGATTCCGAAGCGCGGGATCCCCAATCTGATCGAAACGCAATTTGGGCGAAGGCAGCAGTCAGCGAAGGCACGACGCTGTCGCGACATGGGCGGTCCGCTGGTGGCCTTCACAATATCCGCGTCCAGTTCATCTCGCTGCTGCGTCCGTTGACGATCATCGGCAGACTGGCGTTGCGGCGCGTGCGCGTTCAACATGCCGGATGCCCGCGACGACAAGCGGAACGACCTGTCAGGTGGGTCGAGGAATCGCGCGCAAAAACCGTAAGCGCAATGGCGTTCGCAACGGACGATGACGATGCGGTCGGCAAAGCGGCTGGCATTGCATCGTGCTGACGAAGAACTCACGTGAAGTTCTCGAGCCCGCGGCGGAAGCCGGTCGCGCGCGACGATCTGCCTCAAGGTGACGGTGCAGTTCTTGAGATCGTCCAGTTCATCGATCCCGCCGTCGCGTGCGGACAAACGCGTCGCCGGCTTCGATCACGAACAGCGTCACGCGCACGACGTTCGCAGGCGACCATAACGAGGCGGCTGCCGTTCGCAGATGTTGCGACGATGTTCGCGGGCTTCTGTCGCAAAATCTGTCGCTGACAGGCGGCTCTTGGATCATGACGCAGCAACAGGCGGCCCGCTTGAGCTTGATGATCAACGCGCTCGGGCAACCGTCATTTCCGGCGATCAGGGCCGGCGTGCGACGCTCACGCGCGGCTTATCCGCCGGCCGTCGCGTTTCGGAAAATCTACGCGACAGCCGGCGCATCCACGCCGACGACTGCCCGCTGATCTTCGCGGCATGCACGCGCAAATCATCGCTTGCCGACGACGGGCAGACGGTCATCGACACCGGCTAAATCCGAGCGTCAGCGCAGATGCAGGATGCGTCGTCGCGCCGACTCGCTGCACGTCATCTCGGTCTCAACGCGAGTCAGCCGCGGCTCAACATGCCGCCGGTCGTTGCGAGCGCTACATCAACATGCGAGCGGCTTTTGCGACGGCTGTCGCCATCTCGGGCTGCCAAATACTCGCCTGACGATGGCGCGGGACTCAGAGTAAACCGGCCCCAGTCTGCTCTGCAGAGATCCTCGATGCATTCGCGTTGCCGCCCGTGCGACCCGCCGATTTTTAAGAGAAGAGACAGCATGCGAATGATCGCCGCGCGAGAGTTCGTCCACGGTAACGCATTGCGCAGAGTCGGTGACGATGTCTCGACACGCTGCTGCACGATCAGCACGCCGCGATCTTTGTCTTTAATCAGCATGGCGCGCGAGATCGAGGACGAGGACGCAGTCGCCGCCGCAGAAGCAAACGGCACTTTACCCAACGCGCGACGACGTGCCGATCCCAGATGGGTGCTTTCGCAGCTTCGATTTCACGCGCCGAATCGCTGACGCCGCAAGCGCACGGGGCGAGCTTTTGGGAAGATTGCGCGCAGCAACTGCTCTGCTGGCGAGTCAAAGAGCCATTTTTTACCGGGCGCTGATGCAGCGCAACGCGTCGAAGTTCCGCTTGGATCAACGCGCTGACGTTCTCTGTGCAGCGACTTCTCGTGTATTTCGCCAGTCGCATCGGACATCGACGCGAGCTGCAATCTGCGCATCGTGCAGCGGACAATAACAGCATCTCGAGACAGAAGTCGAGAGTTGCCGCGTTTTTCTCCAGTGCTTGCCGTGCGAGCCAGACCGCTCTCCAGACGCGGCAGAAGTTCGCTGAAAACTGCGATCACGTCGAAGCTGATCCGCGCAATACGTTCGTTCTGAAAGAACGCACGACTCGCGCAGTTCGTCGTCGTCAAGCTATACGTGCTCGATCCGATGTACACCGCGCAGCATTGGCGCGGACTGGTGCGGTCCATTATGGGCCTGCACCACGGCAGCTATTTGAACGCAGCATCGAGACGATTAACATCCGCGACGCGTGCGCCAGACAAGCGCTCGACGGTGACGGTCGCTGCATCGGAAATCATTCGCTGACGTGATGGTGCTTTATCATGCCTTTGTGCGGCGTTCGCTGATCACCGCATGCGGGCTTGCTGCGTGCAGGAGATTGAACATCCAGCAGAACTCGGCAAAGTTCTTCGCGCAGCAACTGAACTCGAAAGCAGGCGGTATTCCGACAGCTCCCGGCGATCAGCGATGATCAGTTCAAACGCATCAAGATTATTGCGGGCAGAATTACACGGCAGCAACCATCGGCAAGGTCGCGGTGCTCGGTGACGGGCTGGCTTATCAGCAATGACGGTCAACGCGCATGACGCGAGCTGATCAATCAATTGAAGTGGTCGGCGGAAACGGGTGCTCGGTGTTTCATGTGCGCGCCGTACAGGATCGGACGAAAAGCGACTATAACAACATCGAAGCGCTCAACATGCAGTACTACGCGCAATGCTGCAATGCATGATCGAGGCTTTGTCGAAGTGCTGCTCGACGAAGCTTAGGGCTTGCATGGAGCGATCAGATTTATGACCGAGTTCGATCTTGACGATCTGCTGCGCATGGATACGGCGACGCAATATCGCACGTATGGCGAAGCGTCTCCCGCGCGGTCCATCGCGCCCAACGAAGCACGCTTCAAAGTCGGGCTGGAAGCGCAGTGCGCAGCGGCAACGCGTATCTTCAAAGCAGCAGAACTTCTCGCTTGCAGCGCTCGATCAAGCGCGACGCGAAAAAGAGATCGTCGCAGCGCACCGCCCCTGCTACAGCAAACAACAATCGAGACCGCCGCAGAAGTCGCAGCTCAGCCCCGCAGAAATTATTCGCCGCCACGATATTAGACAGCGATGAGATGTATCAGATCATGGGATCGGCGCTATGAGCAGGCAAGCGACACGATCTTTCTGCAAACATTGGGACAGTTCATACAGGCACAAGTGCAATTGGCGGACCCGGGATTGCGCTGTTGCAAAGATCGATGATCTCGAAAAACGAAGTGTCACGCTGCAAAATATACAATCATTTGAAGCGACAGCCTTGCGCGATGACGCGATAAAGTTTCTCAAGAACTCGACGGCGCGATTGAGGATTTGCGCAGAGATCGCGCGCGTTGAAAAAGTGTTCGAGGAAAAGCATGCGACGCTGACGAACTTCGCAAAGCCTGATCGACACACGCTTTGAAAATCTGCGAGCCGAAAGATGGTGCTGACGGCAAGGATGCTGTCGTCGATTACGACACGATTGCTGATGTAATCAAAGCAGCATCGAAAATGAAATCGCAAAGTTTTCTGTCGTCGATGGCAAAGATGGCGAAGCGGGAAAGACGCGGACATGGATGCGCTGTTCTCTTTCACATCGAGAACTACATGAAGGCGATTGAATCGCAGAACGGAAAAGACGGCAAAGATGGGGAGAAAGGCGAAAGCGGCATTGCTGGTCGCGACGGTGCTGATGTGGTTGCTGCTTTTCGTGATAGCGGCGCATCTTGTTTTGACGCTGTCTAACGGCGTCGTCAAAGACATCGGGCAAGTTCACGGCACGGACGGCAAGGACAGGATCAATGGGCGCGACGGCGATCGACTATGATCTGATCAAGTTCGTTGCAGGACGACGACGATCCGCGCGTCGTCAATGTCGTGCATGACGGCGTCAGGGCGAGCACATCGGCTCGTTCGCATCCCCGGCTTTGTTGACAGGAGTGTGGCGCGCGGGCAAATATCAGCAGGGCGGATTCGGTTTCGTTCGGCGGCTCGATGTTCATCGCGCGCGTCGTCACTGCGCCGCTGAGCGTCCGCCTGATTGGGCGCTTGTCGTGAAGCGCGGTCTTGACGGCGCGGCGGGAAAAAGATAGCAAGACGGGCGAGCGCGGACGGCGGGAAATAACGGGCGTGATCTGACGCAACTTAGACCAGACGGGAAGAAATGGTGATGCGCAAGACGATTGCTTGCGGCACTTGGAAAAATGCCTATCTCGAAAACGATTTCTATATCGGGCGCGCTCTGTCTTTGTACGGCAGAGCGCGAAGAAGAAGAGTCGAGTTCGTTCTGTCGCTGGTCAAGCCGACGATGTTGTGATCGATGTTGGCGCAAATATCGGATTGATCACGCGTGCCCTGGCGCAGAAAGTTTCTTTACGTGCAGCTCGAGCTTTGGCGCGCATGTACGAGCTGCTGCGCGAGAACATCGAGCAGAACGATCTTCGAAACGTCAGCGCGCATCAGCTCGGCTCGGGCGCGATATTCGGCAAGGCAGGTCTGCGCGATCGATTACGACAAGCAGGATAATTTCGGCGGCGTGCATCTGAGTGCCGGGTGAGGGTGTCAAGATCGCAACGCTCGACGGCTTTAACTTCGGCGCGTCAATCTGATCAAGATCGATGTCGAAGGCATGGAGATCGATGTTCTCGGCGGCGCAAAAGAAACGGATCAAGCGGCACCGCGCGCTGATCTATTGCGAGAACGACGGACCTCGACAAGTCTGTCGCGCTGATCACGCTGCTCAGCGAGCTTGGCTATGAGATGTATTGGCATGCGCGTATCTGTTCAATGCCACGACAACTGGAATGGCGTGAAGGGAGAACATCTTCTCCGCGCGTCGCGCTCAACATGCTTTGCGTGCCGAAAGGGTCACATGCGAACACACGAAAGAGCTGCGTCGCGTCACATCGGTCTATGATCGAGAAGCGGACGCGCGCATCTTCCGCGCACATCAAGCGCCAAACGGCTGGGCGGCGGTCGCGCGGTTCGGCGGCATCGCGCGACAATCTGATGGCGGCATCGGCGGTGCAAGCGCTGAAACGAAAGGACTCAAGGTCGAAGTCATCACGGCGCATGATGCCATGGCGGGTTTTCTCAGCTGCCGCAAACATCGACAAATTATCGGTCAAGAGCAAAAGCGAAATGACCAACATCCGCGGGCGGGATGCTCGACTGGCAGAAATGGTTTCGCGGGCGGCAAACGACGAGTACGATGTGTTCGCGCATCTGTCGCACTCGTGCGAAGGTCAGTTGGCTTTCTTCGGCGATGACGCAATTTCACCAGCGCGCACGTGCACGACGAAAGATCGCGCAACGAACTATCTTGAAATGGTGCACGACATAAGCTGCTCATACGAGTTCAGTCGCCTGTTCTATTCGAGCGACGAGGAAAGAAGCTGCAAAGGCGCCCGAAACAAAGAAAAAGGTTGGTGAGCGCTGCATTGCGCTTTGCATGTCTGGATCGCGTGTTGACAAATTGCATCGCCCGTTTGCGGGGCTGGTGGCAAGACTGATCCAGCAGACTCAACGTGCGCTCGTTGTTCTGATTGGCGACGAAGTTGCTTTGCTCACGACTCAACTGATCCAGAAATTTGTCATCGACACAAACGGGTCGATCAGAATCTGCGCATCATCATCATCGAGGTCAAATGCAACAGGGTGGGCATCCTGTGTCATAGATTGGCGGCGTCGACGAACATTGTCGTTCGCGCTCGTGTCTGATCTCGTCATCGGTGCTGCAGCACTGGCGTGATGTGGGCGTGGCGTTCGAGCAAATGCGCGAAGATCGCTACTGCTCGGTCACGCATCGGAGAAAACATCACGAAACATTGGCTCAACACGACGACGCTGCACGCGACCTTCAGTCTGCTCGGCATGTCATCAACTGCACGACGATCAGATCTTACGGCGGTTTTTGCACGTCTGCACGCTCGCCCTGAAGGTTCAGGTGTTCTTCACTATCGATCGGTCAGCATCGAAACAATCGTGCAGCATGCTAGGGTGTTGCTGGACTCAAACGAGACGCGATCGCTTGGCAGAACAGACAGTGGTGGTCGAGCAAGCGACGAGTCGACGACACGAAATCATCTGCTGTCTGGCGCAAGGCTGGCGGCTACGACTACAAAATCTTTCATGACAGCGCGAGGGCGGTTGAGCAAGCACAGAAGGAGAGCGAACTATGGCTAATATCGCGCAATGCACGCAACTGGCGCGCGATGCTGCAATGGATTCTAAATGTCGGCCGCGCCGCGCTCACTTCGCGGCGTTGGTGTTGGTCTTTCGCTTGCGCGCGACATCGGTATCGGGTTCGGAGATCACGACACGCTCAACCTACTCGACGCGGCAGGCGCTGTTTGGTTCGGCGGCACAGCTTATTTCCCGCGGGCTCGGCGTTTGTCTACACGCTACGAGCGCGATGAGCTGGCAACTTGTCGGCGTGCTCGATTTCGGATTGCAAATCTGGGACACGATGCCGTCGAACCAACTCAGGCAATATGCTGTGGTACGAAAACTGCTGCAGCCGCCGCACGTTGTCGGCGGGTGACGCAATCGTCATCGGTTCTCCGCATTGACTGCGCCCCAATACAAAATTTCCCCGACATCGTTTTGAAAGGAGCTTCGCGGCTCAGGGCGGAGCGCTCGTCGTCGTGGCGGGAGAGACAAATGGCATTTGGCGCGTCAGTAACACTAAGCGGCAACAACCACAGACAGCGTCAGCTGGTATCAGCTTTTGGGTTCTGTCGCGTCCACAAAGGCGATCTGATCTGCGTCAGCTATGCGTTGCGCACGGCGCAGTGCGGTTACGATAGACAATCTCGGCAACGGTTATCCGCAGCTTAACAGACTGGTCGTCGACAAACTCACGCGCGCGTTCCGAGGCTATGCCAGAACGCGACGGCACGCTCACTGCTGCATCGTCTTTGCACGACGACAGGCGATACTTTTACTGTCGCAGTGTTCGAAGGTGATTCGATCGCCTGGACGCTCGATCAAAGACGCTGGCGCCGGCGGATACAGTCTCATATCACGCGGCGCGAACCGCCGGAACGCTGGGTCAAGCTGACGAACTCATCGTCGGCTTTCAGCAGGTCAAGAGCAACGGCAGCGTGCGGCGGCGGAAATTACGGCGCAACGTCGCATCATCCGTAACTGCTGCTGCATCGAGACGGCACTGGCGCCAGACCACGTCCAGGCGTGCATCATTCGCAGTCGTTTCGTCAACGACAGGTGAAGCCGGAAGCTGGTAACAAGCACTGTCCAGCATCAGCTGCGCCGTTATCGCGGCGAGCTCCGCAAGGCGCGATCTTCGTTTGTAACGGCGATTGCATTGGCTCATTCGTCGGATCGAAGCATTTCGGTGCTTCGGCAGCATCATCGTTAGAGGACAAACGGCATCCGTTGGCGACGTTGTGGTGTTGTCTTGGGGTGCAATCGGAAGCAGCGGACGGCGCTGACTGGCGTTTCAGATAATCTCAGTATCGCTATACGCTCGACTAAGCTCGTTGACGGCCGCTAACGGTTGTCGCCGCGTGGACAATCGTCACAACCGCGGCAGAACTGACTTCGCTCACGCAACGCCAGCAGCACGGTTCAACGTTATCGTGCGGCGGCGTTCAAGGAGCGGCGACTGCGCTTGATAAAGATATAACCGCGTACAGGTAAGCGGTACTACGCTCAATTATCGCCGACGGGTACGCTGGCGCAAGCAAGCAGAACTGGTTGTCGGGTTATTCAGGCGATCATAGCGGAAGATTAAATACTACGCATCGGGGCAGCTTCTCGCGGTCAGATCATATTGCGGCAATACGGCGGCGGCGGGGCTGCGGCATTGTTTTCGATCTTGTTGCGGCGACGACTGCATTGTCATCAGCATGCCGCCCTGGTCGTCGTGCGTTGCTGGCGTTCTGACTTTCAAGATAACTATGAGTGGCGCAAGGATCGGCAACGCTCGTCGGGCGACAGCGCACTCTCTAGCTCTGGCAGGCTGATCGCGCAGACAGGCGCGACGCTATCTGGCGCGGGTGCGATCAGCGCAACGCATCTGATCGAGCGAGCAGCGCGACGCTCGCGAGGCACTGGCGCACTTGCTGTCGATGCACAAGCGCAAAGAGCTCCGCGACATTGAGCGGCGCTGGCGCTCTTGTCGCTGATGCGCGAGCGCTTCGTTACGGCGAGCGCGACGCCTTCGCCAGCGCGGGTGCTCTTTCAATCGACGCGCGCGCAGCACGCCCGCTTTGCGAGCCATTGGGTGGCGCTGGTGCGTGACGGCAAAAGCGCGGTGTCTCTGGCAGCGTGACACAACAGGCGTCGGCGACACTGGTTGGCGACAGTGCGCTGACAGCAGACGCGAGACGCACAGCTATTCAGCGCGGCGGCAAAGTCGCCGCTGGCGTCGGCGCGCTTGGCGATCACGCAAACGCATCATTGCGCGGGCAAGCGCACGCACGGCAGTGCGGGCAAGCAGCTGGCATCAAACCACGCGATGTCATCAGCGCTTACTTCTGCGGTTCTCTCGGGCGCAAAGCTCGCTGACGGGCCAGCCGCGCGCCAGCTGCGCGCGGCGGCGACGCTCACTGGTGCTGGCAATCCTGGAGTCGAATACAGCGCTAATCTCATCAGCGCAAGCAGGCGCGCAGCGCTGGCGATTGGCGGTGTGCTCGTTCGCGGCAGCGCGGCGTGTGACCGCTCTTTGGCGGCGCTCGCGGGGCACTGGCGCGCGAAATCATCGGCGCACGGCCGCGCGACGTTCGCGTCCTGCCGGCGCTCTCGCTGGATCTGGCGTTCTCGTCGCTGACGCGAAACGGTCGTTCTTGGCATTGGCGTGATCCGGCAGGCGTCGGCGCTCGCTTGCGGTCGTTGGCGCGCTGAGTATCTCTGCAAAACATTATCGCGCAGACATCGGCGACGCTTGCGCGAGCACTGGTGCGCTCAATCGTCGAATCGTCGATGTGATGCGCTCCGCAGCGCGATCTTGAGCGGTCGCTGGTTCGCTCCGCATCGATGCGCGGGCGGCACGCAGCTGCCAGCTGCGACACTGTCGGGCGCGGGTGCGTTGACGGTGCGACGCGAGGCAGCCTGGCTTTGGCTCGCGGCATCGGGCGCGGGTGGCTCTCTCAGCAATGCGAACGTCATTGCGCAGGCGCCGCGCAGTTCTCGCAGGCGCGGGCGCGCTGATCGCCCAGACGCGAGAGCGTCCGCGCGCGGCAAGCGCGACACTGTCGAGGTGCGGGCAGTCTTTCTGCAAACGCGACGGTGATCGCGCAGACGACGCTGACGCTCTCGCTGGCGTCGAGCAATCACCTCGCACCAAACCGCCAATTGCGCAGAAGTTAATGCCGACGCTGTCTGGTTCGCGTTGCGCTGATCGTTGATGCGCGAGGCGATCGGCAACTTTGCTGACGCGCAAGCTCAGCGGCAACGGCACGCGTTGAGCTGTTTCTGCGCGATCCTGATCGCGCAGGCGTCTGCCTACCAGCGCTGGTGGGCGACGGCAGAAGCTGCTTTGCGACGACATCGCTCGTCGGGATCAAGCTGGGGAGCGCAACGCTGCAAGGCAGCGGTGCATTGACGGTCAACGCAACGTCATTGCAGCACCAAGCGCTATCGGGTGCGGTGCTCTCAATGTTCTGCGCCTGCTGATCGAGACAAGCACCGCGCACGCTTTCGGGTGCTGGCGCGCTGAGTGTCGATGCGCGCGCGCAGAGATCGGCGCTCGCGACATTGGCGGCGTGCGGTGGTCTGCCAGGTCAGCGCACAGTTGGTTGCATCACAACAGCGGCGGCGCTCAGCGGGGCGCGCTGAGTCGCGATGCGCCTGCGTTCAAGCGTCGGCGGCGCTCGTTGAGTGATCTGGCGCGTTGTTTGCCGGCCTCGCTTGCCGACACGAACATCGTGCAGGCGTCGGCAATCTTGAGCGGGCAAGGTGCGCTGACAATCAATCGCGTCAGTGATCTCCAATGCCAGCAGCAATCTTTCGGGTGCTGGCGCTCTAGTTGCTGATGCGCGCGTCATTAATGCCCGCATTTGCGACGCTCTCTGGCGCAGGCGGCATCTCTGTTTTCAGCTTCGCTCGCGTTGCAGGCATCGGCATTGTTTGCGGGGCGGCAATCTCGTCGCGAACGCAACGAAGACGAGCGGGCTTGCACGCGACGCTGAGCGGGGCGGGCGCGCTTGAGCTGCAACGCGACTGTCGTTCGCATGGCAAGCGCGTCACTCGTCGGTGGCGGCAGTCTCCGTCAGCGGCAGATTGATCGCAAAGCTTCAGCGGTTCTCCAGCGGTCAAGGCAATCTGCACGTCGCCGTCAGCACGGCATGGTGTCACGATGCCCCGACGCGCACCGGATCAGCGGCGAGACGAGTTCGACGCGCAGCAATGTCGCGACAGACGAGCGAACGACGAGCGACAGGCACGGGAGCGCCGCGAAAAACAAACGATGCGCAGACTCAAACACACGCAATGGGTAAAGCATGTCATTGACCCTCGTCAGCAGCCGCAGTGGTCTCCTCCCATTTCGCTGCAACGAGCGAAGGATCATCTGCGCGTCAGTCACAGCGACGACGATGCAAAGTACAGGTGTGCATCGATGCGGCGACGGCAAGCGTCGATGGCGAGGATGGACTTTCTCGGCCGCTGTCTCGTCACGCAGACGTGGCTGCTGACGCTCGATGCTTTCTTCGCGTCGACGAAATAAAAGATCCCGCTGCCGCCTTTGCAGCAAGTCGTCAGCATTGCCTACGATGCTCCTGATGGAAACGCGTGGCGATTGCGCAGTCGGATTATTACGTTGACGTTGCCAAGGCGCGCGGGCGGGTCGTTCGCCATAGACAACTGGCCGACGACGCTCGATGCCATCAATGCCGTTCGTATCACCTTTATCGCCGGGTATCCGCCGACGACAGACTCGCCGCGCTGATCTGGCCGCCAATGTTCCCGATGACGTGAAGCACGCAATGCGTGCTGATGATCGCTCGATGTTCGAAGGCGAAGACACGCTCTTGAGCGATCTGCAAAAGTTTCCGTTCCCGTTCGCTTCGCAGACTTTCTTGCGGCGCTATCGCGTGCAACTGGGCATGGCATGATCGATCTTTAGCTGAAAAGGAAAAAGCAAATTTGCTTGGTGGCAAGATTGGCGGGAAGTTGCACTACGTCGCCATAGTCGCGTCAGGCTGTCAGCAAAAGTGCGTCGTCGAGCGCTTGAAGGATCGTCTGCGCGTTATCGCGATCAACGGAGAATCACAAGCTCGCACGCGTTCGCCGATGTGCTGCACTCGTGCGACGCAGGTGGTGAAGCTGCAAAGCGGCGAAGCAAAGAAGTTCACCGGGATCAGGCTTGGCTTCAGATCGCCATGGACGGTGGCATCGCATCAGCATCCGCAAGCAGGGCGCTGGAGTGACGTGCATGATCTGCAATTTCACGAGCCGGGCGTATTGGGTTCTCGCGCGAACTCGGCGATTTCAATGCATCAATCTTGCCGCGCAGTTCGCGATCAGGCGATCGCGCATGATCGCGCTTCGATATGCGGTTCGATCAGGGCATCCACTGGCACGGCGTGCATCGATCGCCTTTAATGCGCAATCCCGATGACGAGCGCTGCAAGCTCTGGAAGGAGCACATCGACGACGCCGCGCGATCAATTGAAGTTCATCGGCATCGACGTGGTGAACTGCTCTGAGATCAGCAGACTGGAAAAAATATCCCAAGATGAGCGTCGATCAGATGTTGCAAAGTGGAATCTATGAACCCAAATCGCCACGCATTTGTTCTGGCTGATCGTCGCATAGTGCTGATGAGCATTGCGCGCTTGCTCTATCTATGCATCATGAAACTGATCTATGGAGCGGGACATGCGATCAGGATTTTTGTCGGCTGTTCTGCAAACGGCGAAGACGCGGAGATGCAAGCGCTGCTCGAATACTCGCTGCGACACTACGCGACAGAACCGCTTGAGTTGATCGGATGATGCTGTCGCGCGATCCGGCGATCGCCTTGTACAGCGAGCCGAAGAAAACGCCGGGTGGAATACGGTGTCATGGGCTAACGCCGTTCAGCGTCTTTCGATGGGCATCTTCGTCACGTCTGCAACTTCGAAGCCAAGGCGATTTACGGACGTGGACATGATCGCGAGAGCTGACATTGCCGATCTGTGGAATCAGGAAATGCCGAAAGCGATCTTGTGAGAAAGACGAAAAAGAATCTCGTGCGTGATGCTGATGGATTGCGCGAAGCTGAAGACAGTTCTGCCGCCATTTGAATCGATGCGCCAAGCAGGGCGGCTATAGTGTTTATCGCGACATCAATGCAGCGACCGGAACGCGACGAAGTTCGCGGGCAACTGGAACTGTCTCGATGGCGAGAACTACACGACGCTTGCTGATGCCCGACATCAGGGTTCTTCACTTCACGACCGTGCCGACGCAGCCGCATTTGAAGCGGGCGCTGCCGCGTCTGAAGGCGGCGGCATGCAGCACTGGCATCTGTAAGCATCCGCATGCCGCATCGCGGATCCTCGACGTGCAGCCGCTCGTCGATCATCTGTGCAAACGTGCAGCAGAGCGGGGCGCAATGCCGAACGGTATATCCCCGCAGAGAAATTTGGCTCATACAATGCAGTACGCGCAGGCTCAGTGCAGCATAGCGCGATAAAAAATGAAACGGACTGCCCCGTTGAAATCGTCATGCAATTATAATATCGGCGCTTGATGAGATGAGCGCTGCCGACGAGCTCAGGCGCATAGCACAAGGGCAGTGCGCGACATGCTGATCAAGATCAATCCGTGGAAATGGCAGTCGCAGCAGCAGGAGGCGATTTTGAGGGAGAAGATTAAATGGCAGTAGGGCGGGACATTACCAATCGGCTTATCGCAAGCACACGCCGGCACAGCGTATGCTTCCGCCGATGAAGTGCTCAACGATGAAGGATTAGACGGCTGGGAGCTGATCAGCGTCGTCGTCGTCGCAGCTTTACGAGAATCACACCTTCGAAATCTTCTATCTGAAAAGAAAAGCCCAGCAGGCTCGTCGAGCAGTGACGCGATGGGCTTTGGCGACGAGATCATGCGACCGCCGCGCGTGGCGCTGCCGAAACGCGCAAAAGATCGCGTTCGGTGGACGGGCGTGCAAGATCATCTGGAGGTCTGAAAGTCGTGAGATGTTCAGGACAATCCCAACATCGCGTTGCCGGGACAAGAGTTCACGAAGACGACGAAGTGGTGTCATCACTACAAGGGACACAGACTCTACAATCATCAGGAAAATGCCGCTGGATCTGGCGACTATGATTTCAGAGCGATCCCCGGCGAGTTCTACTTCGACGACGACGAGCAGAAACTAGCGACGCATCGTGCCGGTTTGTCGTGATCGAGCTTCGAACGTGCGTGGTGAGCTGCCGCGCCGAACAAGCGATTGGGCGGAGCACAATTATCGCGAGCTAGCAAAACGTTGTTTGATCGCGGCTTCGATCTCGTGCAGTTCAAGCACAAGAACACGCGGCATCATCGCAGATGCCAAGCTGATCGAGCACGATCAGTTTCGAAAATCGATTGCCGTCCCGTCCAGGGCAGCGCTCTATGTCGCCTGAAGCGCGGCATCATCGCGCAGCGGCGGCCGGCGTTCCCGCTGTCGTGCTGTTCGGCAGCTTCATCCTGCCAGATCATGGTTATCAAGATCAGATCAATTTGACGGGTGCGCGCGCGCGTGCGCAATACACGCTCCTGCGATCACTGCAAGCAGGCAACGGCAAACATCAGCGTTGACGAAGTTGTCGCGTCGTGCATGCTGAAACTGAAATGAAGACGTATAAAAATCATCCCTTGCAGCACCCGCAGTGAGCTTGAGAGCTCGTGCAGTTCTTTCCAGATCGAGAACATAAAATCTACTATCTGGAAATTGGCCAAGTACGGCAATAGTCCAGTGGCATCGCCAGCGGGTTGCCCGCAGAAACGAAAATCGTCGCCGTCAATTTGCCTGCGGGCGATCGGACACCAAGTCTGAAGAAGAGTGCATCAACGAGCTGCGAAAACGCGGTCACGACGCGACGTTGATTCTCGCGCGACAGCACGCACACGAGCATTGTCGATCAGGTCAAGCAGCACGCGCCGTTCGATGCCTGTCTGATCGATGCCAATCACACGCTTCGCCTTACGTGCGCAGGGATTAAGAAAATTACGCTGATGCGCGCGCATCGTATGCTTTCACGACATCAGTTTTCGCGCTGATCGTCCACCCGCAAAAAATCTGCCCGTCTATAACATTCAAGTGCCGATCTTCTGAAAGAGATCAGCATCAATATCGCCATCAGAAATCCGACACGACAAGCAGCACAATGGGGTCGGCATCTTATGGCGCTGACGATTTGCACGTTCTTATGGGGCGACAAGCATGCGTTCGAAGACGTGCTCAAGCTGCGTGCGGGCTGAAGCGACTCTGACGACAGAGCACAAGCTTCTGTGCATCACGGATCGCAGTTTCGCTATATCGATTTGCCGAAAGACATCGATGTCGCTGCGATTGAGGACACTGAGAACTGAAGCACAAGGGCTCGCTTTGCACGATTGCGATTGTTCGATCCCGATTGGCAGAAACGAAATCAAATCAGCGCAAGATCATCTGTCTCGATCTCGACGTGGCGGTTGTCGGCAAGCTCGATCACATCTTCGAGCGCGACGAATCGTTTGTCGTTCTCAGCGGAGCGAACGCATCCAATCCAGTGTCCCTATAACGGATCGATGTTCATGTTCGATGCGAGAACGCACGCTGATTTGTGGATCGAGTATACGTAAGAAAAGCGCAGACAATAAAGTATTACGATTTTCCAGACGATCAGGGCTGGTTCTGGCACTATGATGCCGAACGCAGCGACCTGCGCAAGTCGGTCTGTCGTCAGGGATTTATGCGTTTCAGAAGCCGGGATGCTGAAATCGATTTCAAACACGTTGCCGCCCGATGCGCGTCTGGTCGTGTTTCCCGGCTAGCGCTCGCCTAAGGAGTTCGCGCAACTGCCGTGGATCAGAGACAACTGGAAAGCATGATCGTCAGGAAAAGGTTGCGCTGTTCATCCCGCCCGGCTGAAGAAGTTCAAGCTCGATCTGTTCGAAACAATCGGCAGCGAATCGGAAAGGTCGTCGCTATGAGCCAAGACAACTCGACGAGCTGCCGCCGATGTCGTTCCGATTGTCGGATGCACCCCAGCACTTGCTGCATGCTCGACAAGTGGAAGCGACAGGAAAGGATTTTATTTATTAAGGACTGTGGCTACCTACGCCGTGTTTTTCGCGACGTGGCTACCTCGGGGATCCGAAATGGGGATTGAGGGGAGGTTATTATCGGTGGCGATTTGAACTGCTTTCAGATGCACGCAAATCTATGACGTGCCCGATGATCGCTGGAAATTTCTCAGATTGGAAAACAGTGTCAAACCGGAATCGGAACGGGTCTTACATTGTCATTGCTGATACTCTGCCTGATTATTGAATCTCTTTAGCGACGCTGACTGCGTGTGCTCGCACCGTGAAAGAACTCAAGCAGTACACGACAGGAAAATAATCGTGCGCGACAAGAGTCGAAGCGCCCGCTCTATGACGAGCTGAAAGACGCGCATTGTCTTGTCGCACAGGCAGCATCGCCGCAGTCGAGGCGTGATCATGGGGTGCCCTGTTTTCGTCACTGACATATCGGCGGCAAAGTTCATGGGGCGAGACCGATTTCTCCAAGATCGAAAACGCCGATCTATCCGGAACGAGCAGGCATGGCTGAACTCGCTGGCTCTATTGTCAGTTCAACGAGCGCGAGCTGATCGACGGAACGCTGTGGAGACTGCTCAATGCCGTGGGTCGTGTTCACCAAGCCGTTTGATTTCGTCATGCGAGTAACGTCTGTTTTTCCTACAGAGGCGAATTGCGCGCGTATCTGCAAAGCAGATTTGCGCACAGCAGGCTGTCGAGAAAGCGCAGCGCGATCCTGATCGAAAGCCAAAGCGGGATGCCGATCAAAATCATATCAGTACGCAGCAAGAGCGAGCGCGCGGTGATCTGAGATATAGGTCGGCTTTTATCAGCGCACGGCGTTGGGCAGCTCGCCCCCGACTACGGCAACCACCGAGGACAATTTTTCCTGCTACGGCGAACTTCGTCGTCCTGCCAACATCACGCCGAAGCTCGCGCGAAGCTGTCCTGGCGGCGCGGCTGACCGAAAGGGACTTCGTGAATATCGTTGTTCGTCAGTCAGCGAACACGCGCATGATCACGTCTGACTGCAAGCCAAGGACGAGCGTACCGCGAGATTTATAATATCCGCTCGCTCATCGATCCTGGACGGCGCGACGCCCAATCACGGATTTTATTTCGAGATGCTCTGCGAGCACGGAGTCGCGGTCTGATGCCTAATGCATCTGTCGAGCGCTTCAGAAAGCTCACTGAAGATTTGCAAAGGAAGTGCATGATCTCGCCGTGAAAGAACTCAACGCACAGCGCTCGACTTGGCGGAAACGATTGCGGCGATTGCGCCGCGTCTACTCGGGCATTTCTCAAGAGGCGTGTCGTGTCGGCGGCATTGAAGCACTCGGTGCGCGTCGTGCCGCGGAAGAAAGATACCATCGTGCGCATCGTCGCTGGTGGCGTGCTGACGACGCGCCCGTCCATATCGCCTTAGCCATTCGACTATGCGCGCGCCGATGAGTTCGGCACTGTGAACATGAAGCCGCAGCCGTTCTTTTTCCAACCTATCGTCTGAGAAAGAAAAAGATCATCGCGGCGATGAAACGCAAGATCGCCGCCTCGATCAAGAAACGGCCAGCCGAATGAGCGACCCGTCCCTAGAGCTGCAAACGCCATCGTGACGAAGCTGAAAGCTGACGGCGGCATCGTCGGCGTCGTCGCAATCGTGTCTATGACAACGTGCCGCCGAACGCCTCGTTTCGCTACATCTCGCTCGCGCGATCTGCAGTGGCTTCCTCGACAAGCCGATTGCATCGACGGGCACTAGAAGTCTTCTTCACGCTCGACGCGCTGGTCGCGCGATCTGCGATTTCCCGAGTGCAAGTCAATCAGCAAGCGTAATCGTCGCAGCACTCGACGACAAGCCTCTGACAGTGGCAGGCTATGACACTGTCGTCTTGTGGATAGGATAGCATTTCGTATCTGCGTGATCCCGATGGAATCACGCGATGTGCGTTGAGTTTTTCGGGCGTTGATCCAGAGTCTCCTAAGCTTAACCCTAGGAGAGTAAGATGCGCACAACCAACCGTTATCCCTTCGCGACGAAACTTCTGATCCTGATCGCCCCGTGCGCGACAGCCCGCAGGCTTCGCTCGATGTTTTCAGCGAACCGTGAAAGTCTGACGACAAAGAACTTCAATCTCAATGCATCGACGAACGCAACGTTGATCCCTGACTGCGCAAATCCCGATCTCCCCGATGGAGGCAAAGCGATGTCAACGCCTTGTCGGACGGACCGCGCACAGGCGTCATGCTGTTGAATCATTTCTACGTCTGGCTTGATTGGTTCCTCGGCGCGACAGAGCGCAGCGCACGCATCCAGTTGTGTATCAGCGGCAAGTCTGCTGAACTCGCTCGGCTACTTTCTCGGCAGCTTCATCCTGAGCGAGCCTGAAATACGGCAGGCAGCGCGGTCAGAAGCCACGCTCGACATCACGTTGGCCAACAACGCGCGCATTGACGTTCGTGCCGCGATGATGACATGCAAGCCAACGAGAGGCGCGAGCTGACATGGGGCGACGCCAGCACAAATTCAACGTCGCCAAGATCAAGAGCGCGCTTGAGCTTGAGGAGAAGTGCAACGCTGCGCATCGCGGATATTCAAGCGCGTCGTGCATGACGACTTGGGCCATCAATGATCTGAGAGAGACGCTGCGTATCGATTGATCGCGGCGGCGACGCCGGATCGAGCGTTGCGTCTCATCAATCGCTACTGCGACGACCGACCGTGGGCAGAAAGCCTGCAACCGCGTCACCGTTATTCTTATGGCTGCAATGCTAGGAGTGCCCGGAGACGAAGTAGGAAAAACAGACGACGAATCGAGAACAGCGGACGATCAGCCATCGGAGCAGATGGCTGACTCGTCCGTTCCGTCATCTACGGTATCGGAGCAGCTGTTGCGATTCACTCCGCGCGACACCGACGAAATGACGGTATGGGAGCTATCCGCCTGTGTTGATGGTGAACTACGCGAACAATCGGCAGGCAAAGTAGAGCCGCCGACCGATGAGGAGTTCGAGCAAATGCTGGAAAATTACGATCATCTAATAGCAACGCCGCAATAAGGATTTGCAATGGCTGACGTCGCTAGCACTCGTCGTCGCGCTATCGGCGCAACTGACGAAATTTGAAAAGGACATGAAGCAGTGCGGTTTCGATTGCCGACAAGCATACGAAGGATATTGAAAGCTCGTTCGCCAAAATGAACGCGGCGATTGACAATCAGTTGTCAGGTTTGGCGAACAGTTTTTCTTCCAGACTAGGCCTATCGAAATGTTCTCGCGCATTGAGTCCGCGTTGGCTTGTCGGTTGCAGCAGCGCTCGGCGCAGTGGCGGCTGCATTTTTCTTCGTGTCTGACAAGGTCGATAAGTTCGCAGAGAAGGCAGAGACTTAAAAGAGTTTTTCAGATACGACAGGACTGACCACCGCGGAGTTGAAGGCGCTATCGTCGCCGCGCAGCAAGTCGGGCTGCGACTCGGAACAGCGCGCAACGCGCGACATAATGCTCGCGACCGCTATCATTGACTTGCGCGAAAAAGGATCCGGGCTGCTCTTTGATATTTTGCTAAAGACGCGACCGAATTTATCGCGCAGATTGCTGGCGCGAAAAACATGGCGGAGGCAATCAATGCTGTCACAGAGCTCACCAAAAATTAACGCGGCGCAGAAGCAAGGACTTTGATATTACGTTCTCACGCGGCGCAATGCTGCGTTCGGTCGCGTGTTCCCTGTACTGGCTCAAGAAGGCGCAGCCTGACGGAGCGAGCGCAGGAACAACTTGATAAAGGATTTAGCCCTGAGCTGATCGAGCGTGTTGCGAAGCTGCGCGCTGAAATCGAGGCGATACAAAAAAGACAGACAACATTTGGGGGCGGGCATTTTCAATCGAAGTTCTTGAGCAACAGAAAAAAGTATCAGAGTTCTGCGTTGGCAATCGCGCAATACGCAGAACGCGCGACTTCGCTGCGCGTGATTTCAATGCCAATGCGCCAGGGCGCGCGCTCCGTCTCCGCTGCCCGCGGCCGCAGGGCAGCGGAGCTTTGCTCGGCGAAGCAGGATTTTTGCCGCGTCAGCAACGATTGGGATCTGCGGTGCCAGCGTCGATGAAACGGGGATGATTCTAGGTGCGACGCAAGTGGCCGAAAAACACACGAAGGCGCTCAAGGACGACAATGACGAAAGACAAAGACAGTTAAATTTATTGCCGGAACAGGTGGAGCGGTTATCAAAGCTGGTCGGATCCTTGGCGGCGCGGCGACACAAGCAGAGCGAATTGAGACTCAAGCAAGCGCAACTGGCTCTCGCAGTCAGGAGAAAACAAAGATGTCACTGACGAAGCCACGCGCGTGAGGCCGATTTTATCTTGCAGCAGAAGCAAGCGAAATTGGCGTTGCAGGAACGTCTCGGGATATTGACACAAGAGCAGATCACTCAGGGCAAATTGAACCAGCTTAAAGCCGATGCCGTCAAAATGGCTCACCGAGAACCAAGTTTTGCAGCGCGCAGAACACGATCCTGCGCGAAGCGCAGACGTTGCGAACTGCAGACATTGGAACGGCTCGGGCCGCTAACGAGCAGCAGATCGCACGCAGCAGAGTTGCTCAAGTCAATGCCGACGCCGACAAGTTTCAACTTTCTCCGGAGCAACGTGCGCAGTGATAACCATCGCGCTTCGCGACTCGAAAGATGCCGCCGACGCGCTGACGGTTCGTCAAGCCTATCTGCCAGGATTGAAGCAGCTCGAACTCGATGCGCAGAACGCGCGCAAGATCATGGATCAGCTTTCGACGCAGACGTTGAACACGCTGGCGGATGATTTGCCGATGTCGTTGTCGGCACGAAATCTCTCGCCGATGCTTTCAAGTCTATGACTGAATCGATTCTCCGTGACATTGTCAGAATTTCCTCAAGCAAGCGGTTCTCCGTCCTTGGCTGGAATGTTCCAAACATATTTGAGTGGAGTGGTAAGGAACCAGTCGTATTGCCGCGCTGTAAAATCCAGCCTCAAGCGCGACGTTTCTTTCTGAAGTACCAACGCCGGCAGAGATGATTTCCATTCCCGCTATCAGAGTGGCCCGTCGGTATCGGCGGCGGCTTACATCGTTGGCGAACATGCCCTGAGCTGTTCGTGCCGCAGAACGCAGCGATATGCTGTTCCCGTACGCTCACGCGCGCAGCGACAGCACGTCTGTCGAGATCAATAATTATGTCGCCGCCGATACCGAAACAAAGCAGCAGACAAGATCGGACGCGCTGAACGGCGAGCGCATCATCATTGACATTGTGAAGAAAGCGCAGGCGCGCGGCGAACTCGACGACTCAAATCGCGTGCGCTTCGGCTGCGGACGCAGAAGGTGCGATGATGGCGACGCAAGTCTGCCGCGACTCTGCCGCAATGTCCGATCCTCAACTCGTTTTCCAGAGCAGCGTCAGCGCAATCTTGCGGCGGATCCAGAAAGAGAGGTCGACTGCCGCGCATGTATCGACGCAGCACGGCGGTGGACGCTGACGAAGGCGCGCTTATCGCATGAGCGTCGCGCAGCTCGCGGCGTTCTCGCTGTTCTACGAAACGAATCCGCGAGCGGTTCGCTGCCGTTCAAATGGGAGCATCCGATCACCAACACGCTTTACGTCCGGATGTTCGATCCGAAAGACACGCCGCGCATCGAGCGCAGTGACATCGAACACGTTTCGCATCTCTTTCAACCTGCTGCGCATGCCGTGAAAGGTAAAATAAAATGGCGCTACTTGAGTTCTGAAGGCTTCGACGCGCTGTATCGCCCGACTATCAGGTCTTGTCGCAATTAGGCTCGAAAATCGATCCGTCGGGAGTGACAAAATGGCCCGCCAGTGACGGAACCGGGATGACAAAATCGGCTCCACTGAGCGCTACACGGCAGCTCCTATGAGCTTCAAGCAAATACCGCTATGATTTATACTAGCGAAACAAGACGACACTCATAAATGGATTTCGTTTTTCTACCAATCCCATAATCACAAACCACATCATTGCCCAATTTTACGACAGCGGAACAGTTCAAATTGGCTGGCGATCAATGCAGCGCATCAGTTATTTGTCTTTCGTGCGATCGACGCGCGAACGTTCTTGCCACCGGCAGCAACGGTTTTGATTGCCGTGCCATTTATATGATCGAATGGAAGGCAACGTTTTCAGGAAGCGTAGGAGCTTTTGAGGTCCGGATTGGCGGCGTCGCTGACATCGGCCCGTTGACAAGTCAGAACACGATCAGCACTGCAAATGCTTTTGCCAATCAATGCGCGTTTAAGTTCAATGGCAGGACCAACACGAGTTTCGATGACTGCTATGTCTTGCGATGATACAGGCGGCGTTGCCAATACGTTCATCGGCAATCCGCGCGTCGAAACGACATTTCGCTAATAATGCTGGCACGAGCGCACAGTTCACACCGCTGGCTTTAGGATACACATTTATTCCTCAAAACGGTTCTAACAGCACGAGCCTTGCTGCGAACACAGCTTACTATTTTCCGATTACGCCAGCCGAAGGCGGCACGCTGACGCAAGTCACGATGCTGCTTAGAGCGAGTTATACCGCAACATAAAGATGGGAATCTTCGACAGCACCGGCTGGTGGAGCGCCAGGGGCGTTGCTTGCTACGTCATCGACCATCATCAGCAGTCCCGTTGGCAACGACTCTAGCGTTAGCCCCTCCACAGAATTTACGTTTGCAGGAACCGTGCTGGACACCCGGCACGAAATACTACATCGCTGTGCTTCTGGATAGCGGATCGATCCACCAACTATTGGTGCACGAACAGCAACGTTAGCACCTCTCACAGCCTCAGACTTACGCGAGCGGCTTTCCTGCGACGGCATCGGGACTCACAGGAAGCGTCGCGTCCGTCATGTATCTGTTTTCGCTTACCGGATTCTATACTGGCGTGAACGCTTCAATGGTCAGTGAGCATGACTTCGATCTCGACACGTCTTATAACTCGAGTCCATCATCGGGCCAGATTGATACGTTTGCACATGCGCAGATGCCGGAACGCCGCTGACGATCTTCGGTGTCAAATTTCTACCTATGTGAAGAAAGACGATGTCAGCGCAGAGTTTCAGAAACAAATTGATTTCTGGGCGACGACGCAGAACGCAAGCGACGCACTCAACAGATATAGTCGCCAACGTGTATCAGCGAATCGTCGATCAGTATGTCAATGATCCGAACACAAGCGCACAGTAGGCCAGGCCGCCGTCAACGCAACCAAGATTGAAGCGATGAGCACGTCTGATGCCGTGCTCCTCTCTTGCGTGGCAGCGACGCCCATCGCTTTCAACTTCCGGGCCGCAACTCTCACACCAGCTCCCTGCCGCGGCGGTTACGCCAACATTAACACCTTGCTCTTCCGTCAGCTTCCCGCAGTCGCAGATTACAACCTCCGTTTCCGCTGCACATTACGACGTGCGACATCGTCGAACTCTGCCGCGAGCGTTCTGTCTGTTGGGGTTGATCGCGTTGCTACGTTTCATAGTGCTCCCGTCTTTACTACGCTGCGTGCTTGTCGCGCACAGTGGTTGGGCTACACCGCCGCGACTCCGCCTAAAAGCCCTGGGGCGATTATTGCAAAATCGAAAGCGGCGTCGGGCGAACGACGCTGACACCGACAAGCATCACGACAACTGCCGATAATTCACTTGCGGGAGGTTATTCGGAGCGCAGCGCCGCGATCACGCCACCGTGTTTAACAGCGCTTTTTCCGATGCTTGCTCCAGCAATGCCAACTTCTTGACTTGTTTTCAAAAGCGTTCAACGACTGGATCGAAGATCCAGCCATTTCAGCTTCAAGCAAGCCAGTGCAACGTTTTCACTGTCGAGCTGCTTTCGCGAAGTGAACTGCCGCGCCAAGACTCAGCGGGCGAAGCCGCAAGTCTCGCAGCAGACATTGAAAACTTATAGCGATCCGACAAGCGTTCGCGCATCGCAAGTTTCTGTTACAAGCCCTTTGACTTACACCGTAAGTCTCCCACAAGTGCTCGTGCGTCGCAAGATCTCCATCAGCGTTCCGCGCTCGCTCATTCTTGCGACGATCTTGCCATTTACGACCGCGCGTGAAAGCGAAATCCGACGCGTACGCGCGTTGGCAAACGCCATCGCTTCATCGCCGCAGAGCATCGCCGCCAGATACCGCACCAGTCGATGATTCGCTCGATTCATTGCCGCAGTGTCCTGGATCCTGACCTGTTCACCGAGCAGCAGGACAATATCATCCCCTTTGCGCCAGATGTCGCCCGCTTCGAAGATCCATCGCGGCAGCTCGTCGCGCGATGCAATCGTCGATGCGTTTCGCATGACGAGCGCGCAGCTTGTGTTCAACAACTCCTTTGAAGTGACATTTCGAAAGAAGCCGTTCGCCGCTTCACACGTGCGCATCCCATAACGCAGATCTGTATACACTTCGCGCGATTCTGAGACGGCGGCCGCGCCGAGCATTGATCGCATGACGCCGAACACTTTCCGCGTCACGCGTTCACGCTTTTGAGTGAGATCGATGACGCGCAATGTCACCACATCGTTCATGCGCAGCTCAGGAAGCGCGTTTTTCCGGATGAAGCAGAGACTTCAATCTTTTTGCGCATTGTCCATCCGTCGATTACGACAATTCGTGTGCAATGACACCACGGATTATCTGCTTGGATATCGAGCGACCAGCATTAAATACTTACATTGTCTTCCTTTCGACATCGAGATCCTCAGCGATGATGAAAGTCCGCCAAGTGCAAAAGCTGACGATCCAGAACGTCGGATCCGCGCATCGCGGATCCTCCGTGCGCTCGCTGCTGAAACCACTCAACATTGTCGATTGATTGTATTCGTCGCGCAAGATTAACATTTAACGCCACTACTCGCGCAATACCGGCATAGAGCACCGACACTGATTTATGCGCGCATGTGCTCTCTTTTTCTCACAAACATTACTGTCGATATAATTTCAGATCACCGCACTATTGTCGGGCGGGGATTATCTGCAACGTGTTCAAGCGCAGAAAGGGCGCAAGCGAGCTGACTTCCCCGCGTTGTTTCGATCATGAACTTCGTCGAAAAACAGCGTCGCGATCCCTTTCGCCGATCATGGGCGCGCAGCTGCGGCGGTCGATTGTTGGGGCAGCGTGAAGCTCTGCTCCATGCGAAACCGAGTGCAAGAGATCTCTGCTGCCGTCTGGCGCGAAATCTCAGCAGAGTTATGCTGACGCGCAAAGCGCATGAAGTCGCGAGCGAATCGAGCAGCGAACCGTGCGTCCTGTCACCGATCCGATATTGTTCTGACGCTGGTGCTGTGTCATGCATCGCCGCAAGCGGCCGCTCATGTCGTCGCCGTCGCGCTCAATCCCTGCTCGCTTGCCGCACACGAAGCGCGCACGGCATGCCGTGCACCGTGCCGCGGACGCACCCGTCCGTGTCGTTCCGCTCGGATCAGTTATTTCCGTCACCGCATTACTGCGCGATGGATCATCTTCATCCCTGTCGCCTATCGCGAGCCGTTCGCCGTCAATCGTGAACCGTGCGGCGACATGCGCGTCCGTTGTTCGCGAAACAATTTCTCGACATCGTGCGCAGCGTTCCCAATCTTCCCGCGGGGCAGATCAATCGTGCGAGCGGTTGGGTTCGTATCAACGTGAGCCTCCGCTGCCGCGTGCGCTGTGGCGACACGCGCGACCAAAGCTCGCCGATCGGATTTGGATGCCGATCACCGTCACGCTGCTACATTGCCGCCGCAAAGCCCCGCGCAAAAAGAAGAGCGACAACAAAATCGATTGTCGCCTCGTCGCGCGGATTGCGCCAGGTTGCGCTGACGATTGCGATCCCCGTTCTTGCTCCGACTTTATTGAATATCACCGCGTTTCCAGCTGATCGCCGCCGCGCGCAGTCGCATCGTCGATCAAGCTGCGATTGCTGCGCTGACAAAGCCGCCGACAACAGCAACACCCACCCCAGCTTGCTGCTGACAACACGAACAGCCCTGATCCTGCCGCGGGCGAGCGCAATGTTCTGTCTCCCGCGGCCAATCCCGCGCGTCATCGCGAACTGCGTGCAGAGCGTTTCTCGTGCTCGCTGGATGTTTCGCGTGAGCCGCTGCGCTTCGAAGTGATCACCTTTGAACGAACATGAAATCGCTCGAAGCTCATGCGTTGAATTCGACCACGGCGATCTTACCGATCTTAAAACAGATGCCAGTTTCCGCTCGACGCTGGTGGATGTTCAAGTTGAAACGCGAAACGGATTCAACACCGATACTCCATTGACGCTTGTGCAGCGTGTCTTCGCACGTCTGTTCTGCAATTGACCATGACGACGCATCATCTCGACGACCTCAAGCGCGCATCTTCGCAAACAACGCGTTGACCGATCTGCCGCCAGTGCACGCATGACGACTTTTGATCTGCCTTGACCGGCTTAAGATTCATTTTGATTTCTTCCCCGAGCATTGACAAAAAGCGCAGACCCTCCAACACGCGCGACCGGACTGTCGTGCCGCGTTTCGCCTTCGCATGCGTCTTGTTTGACCACGACTTGCGCGCACCCGCTTGAAGCGCATATCGCCAGCAACGATATGAAGCCGAAAAAGAAAAACCTTCGTGGATTTATTTTCAACGCGACATTCGTGTTTCAGATGCCAGTGAACTCCATTTCCACATTAAATGCATTTTATTTTGCGAGCATCGTAATGTGCCGCCACAGACGATTGCAGACGCAACGCCGACGCCCTGGGACGTGATGCTTCTCGTTCAATACCGGGGCGGCGAAATTCTTACGTCTATAACTCCAATGAGCGTTAACGTTTACAAACCTCGAACTGCAAAAAAAGACTTTTGCAGCTTCTGATCTCGATCCGCACTTGTGTTTCCGAGGCGCATATGAAATAGAAATCATGCGCGTTTTGCCTACTTCTCTTGATTTTTCTCTCAGGCATCTTATTTTTATCGCACACGCCAGTGATCGATTTCTTTCGCATTACACGATACAACCCGCGACGTGAAGTCAGTCGCAAGAACCTCAAGTCAATGTCGTGAGCACTCGTCGCGATCAATCGTTGCGTGTCGCCTTAATCAGCATCCTGTCGTGCGCGCGCGTAAGTTTGCCTTGCTTGGCGATCCGCGCCACCAACAGAAACATTCAGCGATTTTCAACTCTCGCGTCCGGCTTATGTCGCGGTTCCGCAGAACAGCAGCGACAGCACATTATCGCGCACGACCCTCAAATCCGCCAGCGCATTATCGTTCTGTCTTGCTCGCTGCAGAACCATGACCCGCTCGACGAAATCTGATCGATGATGCCGCGCCGCGTTGCATGCCTAATCTGTGCGACGCATTGGGCGCGACCGTCGATGCCATCATTGATGACATGCGAACGCAGACACGTGCTCGATCTGATCGCATCGTGCGTATGCGCGTCCCTATCAGTCTGATCAGTATGCAGACTGTTGACAATGATCGCAGTCCGGATGTTCGCAGAAAGCGGTTCTCGCGTCTCAACTCAGCGAACATGCATTATGAAAAGCCTCGCGCGCGTGCCTAATGCTTGATCATCTCCTATCATCGACAGCCAAAGACTACGAAGCCGACTGTTTATCGTCAATCAAACCGGATCCGTCGCCATCACCAGATTATATGAGACGATTGCCTGCGACGACCGTCAACGAAGCGAGCGATTCTGCGGCGCGTTCGATCTGATCGTTTCAATCTGCGCTCGACGTTCTATTCGTTCGACACTGATGTCGAAGCGCTCGTTTGTCGACGCGCGAGTTTGCAAAAGCGGATCCAGCACGACATCCTGACATCGAGACGGCGCGCGCGAGACGCGCGCATGTCAGAACAGTTCTCACGCAACATCATCGCCGTGCTCGACGCAAGATCCCTGTTGTCGCGTTCAACCGGCGATTGCTATCCGCAGATCAGGTGCGGCGATCACGACGCATGCGATCAGCAACGCGACCGCAGCACGAGCATCATCAACTTCACGACGCCGTTTGCCATCCCTCCCAACACCATTATCGCTGACGACACCGACGACGAATATTTCTGTCTGATTGTCTCAGGCGGATCTCAACCAGAATATAAGCGCATGCCGTGCTCACTGATTGCGCCGTCAAAGATTTAAGAGCGACAGTGACGCTCGTTGACGAAGCGCCCGAACTTGTTCGACGGTGGAGGATGCTTCGCGGATGCAATCATGGACAATCTGCATGGCAGATTGGTGTGCGCGGGGTAAGCCTGCTGCGTTCGCACCAAAACAATTAAGTACGACGCTATTGTGCAGACATAAGCACAATCCAAACATCGCGCGACCGGGGATATGAGGGACGATAAGAAAATTTTGATTTTGCGCTTCCACATTATAAAAAGAATCTGACTCTACTGCACGTATGACGCGCGATAAATGCAAACACATTCAAGAACCATGATTTCAAGACGCAGCCGGGCAGAGGAAATGTTTTTTCCTATTCATGACAGATTTACACTGCCGCGATCTTTTTCATCGCTCATCGAGTTCCGAACGTGCGAAAGCATCGAGCGCGCACGCCAATAAAGATGAATGGGGAGCAAATATGAAAAGCTCGGCCAGTAGAACCAACGAAGCGGCGCGCAAGCATGTTGTCGTGCAGTGCATTCTACAACGCCGCGATTTCCGAAAAATCCCCGCGGCCACGTGCATGATTACTGTAAGATGTCGCCGCATGGCAACTGAAATCATGTCGCACGCCGATTTATTTACGCTGCCAGGCGGCAACCGTCACGCCGCTTTGCTGTCGTGCCTCGCGCAGTTGCTGATATTTGGGCGCAAGAGCTGCCAGTGCAAACTATGCTTGCGGAAAGTCGGATCAATTTGACGACGCATCAACTGAGCGGTGCGGACGACGTCTCGCTGCTCGCATTGTCTGCCGCGCGCGTTTGATGCGGATCAGCATAGACGACTGGGATCACGCAGCACCTGGGCTGAGCTCAATCGACGACGCGCAAGGTGCACGAAGATCACCTGAGTTCCTGCAAAGTTCTGTGAAATGATGCGCAAGAGCTTTCGCCTGCATATCTCGAAATCGCGCCAAGAAAGCTGCGCGCCGCTCGTTGCCGCCGTGAAGTGACGGCAAAGGCGCGATCGCGCAACGTCGTCAGTTTCGACAAGATCGCACACCCGCTGAAACCGCAACCGCAGGCAGCGGCGGAACTGGAAGTTAATCTTTGCAGATAAGACACGCGTTCTAATCTTGAGCGACAGTATCGACGAGGAAAACAATTGCCGCAGCTCGTGCGCTCGCGTCCCTGACGATTGCGTTTTCATCGACGGGGCGATCACCGATTGACGCACGCCGCCAGCAGACGTCGGCGAGGAACTATGGCTTCGATGGAAGCTGCATTGTCGCTTCACGACATCGCGCGCGACATGCCCGCAGATCGTTATTGGGCGCTGCACCAGAGCCGGCATCGTTCTGCAAAACAGTTCGACAAAAGCAAATTTCGCCACGAAGAAATTATCAGCGACGGACGCGCGCACGAACAGACAACGGCGTTCGCGACGTGGTGATTCGAAATCTATTTCGCATAGCGCGTCAACTTGAAAAGATCGAGACCGTCACCCAAGATGTAATAATTTTCAATGCGCCGCGATCCTCGCAGTGCGTTTTCAAATCTGATCCTTTAGATCGGGTTGCTGCTTGTTCTCGTTATCAGCCCGGCGTTTCAGAACAAGCAGATCGCCGCGATCTGCAGCGTCAGCTTTCCAACTTTGGAAACCGATCAACTCGGCGATGCGCAGCCTCTTCATCGCTCTGCCTGTCTCCATTTGCGTGTGCGCGCCGACTCTTCTTGAAGTCCACTAAAGACACGATGATTGTGTCGCGCTTCGCCAACTTCTTCGCAAGCCGAACTCGCGTGATTGACTGAAACCGCACCTGTTTCCTTCTGAACAGCGCGCACACGAACGAGCTGCCGCCACTGCTAGCGCCAACGCTTAATGGAAAAAGCGTCTCCGATGTGCAAGTATCCTGGTCCTTTTGTCGCTGCGCGGCGCGACGATAGCCGCAGCCGCTCAGCTCCCTTTTGTGCTCGTCGAACAGCCCGACAAACATCACTTATCCTTCAAATGCGGCGCGCCAATGCATCCAACGCGCCGTCCGCCAGCCCGCAAAACAAATTCCATAGATCGTTCCGTGGATATGTAAACACTCAAAAAGACGAAGTCCCATCGTTCAACAGGTGAATCCTTCTTTAATGACAGAGGCGCGATGCGACTTTGTGCAGTGTGCTGCCGCCATTGCTTTATCCGCCACCTCTGCAGCAGCGTTCTGATGCGCGTGACGCCCCTTTGAAAACTTCGCTCACTTGCAGCCATCACTTCCATCGCATGCCGTTTGAAGTGGTGTCCTCGCAACCTCCGGCAGCGCGCGGCGATTATCCAAGCTATGTTAACCCGCAGCGGCCAGCAATACCTCGTTTATATGTGTAAAAAGCTTTGTGTTGATCGTTTCCATTCCAACCTCCGCAGTTGTCGGCTGAGCGATGACGTGCTGTGCTGACAGATGCCAGTTTCTTAACATAGCCAACTCCGCATTCTGTGCTCTAAGCGTTAGTGTCCACGACGTGCCATGCACCGAGGCGGTGATCATCTCTCGAAGAACGAGCCCAACGCCGCCGCCCCCCACCTTCCGCAGCGCGGCTCCACACCGCGAATGCCTTTGCGCCATCCGGTTTCCAACTGTCTCGCTTGAAGTGCGGTGAGTCGTACCGAAACTCTTCGATAAAGTGCGCGGGGCGCTATCTTTGCTTCCATCTCGTTGCTAACCGCATTGCCCCTGTCGTGACATGTTCCGAGGTCCGGGTAATTTGCTCCTAGCGCCGCCGGTGGCGCGTGTGTCTGCGTTGTGCGTGCGTGGAAGTTCATTTAACGACAACCAGATACACCTGCCATTCAACGCGCAACACCAGCGGCTCCCCCTTCATGCGCGCAATCCCGCGAGTGCACACGACACCGCGCAATAACATCCGTCATTGAAATTCTGTGCCTGTGTTGGGGCCGCTTTTCTCGCCGTGAGCTTAGATATTCCCTTCATAGACTCCGAGTCCACGCGCGCAAGCAAAACCGTGGAAGCTCTTGCCCGTTGTCAGCACCGCGATCATCTGCGCTCCTACGATTATCGTTATGAGAAGGATGCAAACAAACAAACCGCAGCAGTTAATAGCTTAATGAATAGATTAGCTTCTGTTTCCACGATGTCTCTCCTACCCATTTGCTTCCTATGACGATCATCCTGAACGTGCCCGCCGTCAGGTCCATTCCGAACGAATAGGACAAAGAACGCTAGTAGATCGTGATGATCAGATTATCCAACTGATGCGTAAGACCTCGATCAGCGCCATGTTGAAACACGTCGCAGAACCTTTCCGTATGCCATCACGACACGAGTGCGAGTCATTTTTCCTCCAATGCTCGTATCGTGTCGAGCGCACTTTGCGCGATGAAGCCGCAGACGTGTTGCTGTAGCGAAGTCTGCGATCTCTTTCAGCACGTCAGCAACTCGTATTTTGCGAGCGCAGTTGTCTCGCTCATAGAGAAGCTGTGCGTATTTAGCTTGAGACACTATTACATCCATCATGCTTCGTTTTCTTCACGATGATGCTTGATTTCATTATCAAACCATTGCTTCGCGTGATCCTGCGCAGAACTCTGGTGCATTTCTCAAACTGAGTTTAACCGAGCAATACGTAACTGAACGAAGTAATAAC
>ERZ1370068.11281-contig-9909_pt1 | contig 36336 bp, 36 predicted proteins | sample MGYA00561227_ERZ1370068 | MGnify/ENA primary metagenome ERZ1370068 (study PRJEB38410, sample SAMEA6850437) | metagenome | study: Metagenomic assessment of the ecological functions of the soil: analysis of the soil microbiota associated with the... | reverse complement strand
GCCACGCGTATTGCTCCCCTGCCGATCCTGAGTTGCAGGGAGTGAAGCCCAAGATCCTGCAGTATGGGGATGTACGTCGGCAAGCAGCTCGTGCTGGCGCACGGGCTCGCGCGTCGCGTCGTGCCGGGACGATCTGGCGCGAGCTCCATGCGTATTACCGGCTGTCCGATGCTCGAGGCGGCGCGTCGGTGTCGGACAGCCTGCTGCCCAACGCGGTCGGGATCTCGCTATTCGACGCAATGCGCCCTCGGGCTCGCGGATCCGTGCGCGATGTCGGTGCGCTGATCGAGCTCACTGATCGTTGGCCGCGATGTGGCAGGTTTTCCGTACGTGCAGCAGCGCGAAACCGAGGGTCCGGTCATCGTCGTCGATCTGGACGTGCGGCGTGGGCGGCGCTCGTGCCGAGCCCCGCCTGCCGATCCGGCATTTCGCGCGTCGACGCAGCTTCGGCCACCCCGGCAAGCCAAGCGACCAGCGTGCGCGGCGCGCTGCAGCGCCTGCACTCGGCGTGCCGTAACCCGGCGGAAGCTGCAGCTCGGCGCGATTGCAGCATCGAGCATGCACTGCACGCTGCTGCTCGGCATCTCGATTCGCGCTGGTACCAGCTCCCAGCGACGCCGGCGCGCAGGACCGCTCCGGAGATGACGACACGCGGTGGAGATCTGCGCCGGCAGTTCGCCGGCTGCATACTTTCGGGTGGCGCGGCCACACGTTCGAGCGCAAGGATCCCGGCGCTGGCGTGGTGTCGTTCGCCGAAGCGCAGCAATCCACGGCGGATCGTCGCCGTCGACGGCTACGACCGCGGCCGCGAAGGCGCCGAAGCCGGTGGGCGTGGGAACGCTGGCACGGGCGCTGCGAGTCGCGCGACGCGCTCGTCGTGCGCGAATCCGATCCGATCCACCGCTGGATGCTCGCAATCGAGCTCGCGATCGTGCAGCAGAGCGACACGCCCGTCGTTCGCGTCTGGCACTGTGCACGCGCGTCGCAATGGGCGGCGAGGGCAACTCGGCGCGGAAGAGGCAGCTCGCCCTCACGATCCGGCTCGTGGTCGGCGCATGCCGAGTGGCGACCACACTGCTGCCGCTTCGGCGGCAGCGCTCGGCGATCTCGCCTCTGCGGCGCTGGGCGGCTCGACGAAACGCGCCCGACGACAAGCCCAGTCTCGTGCTGCTGCCGCGGACGTTCAATCTAGCCGCGTGTTGCGTTCGCTCGATGTCGGTCCCGATCGCCGCGTATCGCTTGACGCGGCTCTTGCAGCGCGGCATCGATTTCGAGCGCGCGTCCATTCGAAGAGACGACCTGAGCGAAACGTCGCCGGCGTCGTTTGCGATGTCGCCGTCTTGAAGCCCCGCCCATGCCGAACCGCCTCGCAGGCGAAACCAGCCCGTACCTGCATGCAGCACGCGGACAATCCCGGTCGACTGGCATCCCTGGGGCGACGAGGCGCTCGCGCGCGCGCGCAGGCGAGGACAAGCCGATCCTGCTGTCGATCGGCTACTCGGCCTGCCACTGGTGCCACGTGATGGCGCACGAGTCGTTCGAGGACGCGGCGATCGCGCGCGCTGATGAACGACGACTTCGTCAACATCAAGGTCGACCGCGAGGAGCGGCCCGACCTCGACCAGATCTACCAGACCGCGCACGCGCTGCTGACGCGGCGCGTCGGGCGGCTGGCCGCTCACGATGTTCCTCACGCCCGAACGGCGCGCCGTTCTTCGGCGGCACCTATTTTCCCAAAGCACGTGCGCGCTACGGCCTGCCGGCTTCCTCGATCTCCTGCCGCGCGTCGCCGCCGCGTACCGCGAGCAGCGGCGCCGACGATCGCCGAGCAGAACGACCGAGCTGCAAGGCGGCGCTTGCGAGCCTCGAGCCCGATCGAGCGCACGCGGCGGCGCTTGCCGTCTTCGATGGCGCACGCGCTCGCGCAGCTCAAGCAGCGACGTTCGATCCCGAGCACGGCGGATTCGGCGCGCGCGCCCAAGTTTCCGCATCCGACCGATCTCGAGCTCTGCCTGCGCGAGCACGTACGCACAACGACGCCGACGCGCTCGACGTCGTCGCGGTCACGCTCGCGCGAATGGCCGAGGGCGGCATTCACGATCAGCTCGGCGGCGGCTTCTGCCGCTACAGCGTCGACGCCGAGTGGACGATCCCGCACTTCGAGAAGATGCTCTACGACAACGGCCCGCTGCTGCGCCTCTACGCCGACGCTCGCGCGCAGTCGACCGGCGAACCGCGCTTCGCCGACGTCGCGCGCGGCATCGTCGGCTGGATGACGCGCGAGATGCGCGCCGCCGACGGCGCGCTTCTACTCGAGCCTCGACGCCGACAGCGAAGGCGAGGAGGGAAAGTTCTACGTCTGGACCGCGACGAAGTGCGCGCGTTGCTCTCGACCGACGACTACGCGGTCGCCGCGCCGTACTACGGGCTCGACGGCCCGCCGAACTTCGAGGGCCACGCCTGGAACCTGCGCGTGAGCGCGCCGCTCGCGGAGGTCGCCGACGACGCTCGAGATTCCGCTGGCCGAGGCGCGCGGCGCGCTCGAAGCGCGCGAAGCGGCGCTGTTCGCGGCGCGCAGCCGGCGCGTGCGGCCCGGCCTCGACGACAAGATCCTCACGTCGTGGAACGCGCTCGCGATCGCGGGACTCGCACGCGCGGCGCGCGCGCTCGGACGTGCCGGCATGGGCCGAGCTCGCGCTGCGACGGCGGCCGATGCGCTGCGCGCGCACCGCGTGGCGCGACGGCCGGCTGCTCGCCACGCGCAAGGGCGAGCGCGCGCATCTCGAACGCGTACCTCGACGATCACGCGTTTCTGCTGCGCGCGCTGCTCGAGCTCATGCAGACGCGCTTCCGCGCCGACGACTGCGCGTGGGCGCGCGAGCATCGCCGACGTCCTGCTGGACGAGTTCGAGGATCGCGAGGACGGCGGCTTCTTCTTCACGAGCCACGATCACGAGCGCGCTCTTCCATCGCACGAAGCCCGGCCACGACAACGCGACGCCGTCCGGGCAACGGCGTCGCGGCCGGCGCGCTCATCGCGCTCGGCCACCTCTGCGCGGAGCCCGCTACGTCGAGGCGGGCGAGCGCGCGTGCGCCTTTCGCGCCCGCGCTCGCGCGATGCGCCGTGCGGCGCTCGACGCTGCTCGCGGCGCCGAGGCTCGATGTCGCTCGCCGCCGACGTTCGGTGCTGCTCGCAGGGCGACGGCGAGGATCTGCCGCGCGTGGCAACGCGACGCTCGAGCGCACGCTCCGGCCGGTCGGTGCGTGTCTTCAACGTCGCCGGGCCGTGCTGCCGGCCGAATCGCGAAGTGCGCGGCCCCGCCGACGGGCCATCGGCGTGGGTCTGCCGCGGACGTTGTGCCTGCCGCCGATCGATCCGACGCTCGACGCCTAGTCTGCAGGGCGATCGGCCGAGTGGCGATCGCGGGCCGTTCCGGTACCATCCTGCCCGTTTCCCACCTTCCTGACGGAGCACTCGATGAAGATTGCCGCCGTTGTGCTCGCCGCCGGTGCTCGCTGCGGTGACGGCCGCTGCGGCGCCGCCGACGCGGGCGAAGAGCTGATGAAGAAGTCGGGCTGCACCGCCTGCCACTCGATCGACAAGAAGATCGTCGGACCGTCCTACGAGGAAGTCGCGGCCAAATATCAAGGGCGACGCCGGCGCCGCGGCGAAGCTCGTCGGACAAGGTGAAGAAGGGCGGCTCCGGTGTCTGGGGCCGGTGCCGATGCCGCCGAACACCGACGGTGTCCGGATGCCGATATCAAGACGATGATCACCTATATCCTGTGCGCTCAAGAAGTAATCGGCTGGATACGCCGCTCGCGGGCGACGATCCCGGCGGTAGCCCGGCGCGCATCGCGCGCGGACCGCTGATGACGCAAATGCGACGGACGGTGGCGAGGCGGCGACGCTCTCGCCCACGCCCTTTTCTTCCTCCGGCCGGAGCTGCGCGTGCTGAAGCAGACACCCGCTCAACGCCGTCCACCGCGCCGCTGGCGCGCGCATGGTGGACTTCGGCGGCTGGGACATGCCGGTCAACTACGGCTCGCAGATCGACGAGCATCACGCGGTGCGCACCGACGCCGGGCATGTTCGACGTCTCGCACATGCGCGTCGTCGATGTCGAAGGCGCGGCGCGCCCGCGACGTTCCTGCGCTACGTCGCTCGCCAACAACGTCGACAAGCTGAAGCGATGCCGGCAAGGCGCTGTACTCGTGCCTCCTCACAGCCCGACGGCACCGATGCTGGACGACCTGATCGTGTACTTGCCTGATCGCGAGCGACTTTCTTCCGGCTCGTCGTCAATGCGCCGGCACTGCGGACAAGGACATCGCGCATGGTTGCGCGAACGGATCGCCGAGCGCGCGCCGGCGTCGCGCTCACGCCGCGGCCCGGATCTCGCGATCATCGCCGTGCAGGGACCTGAATGCGCGGCGCGTACTGCCGAAGGTGCTTCCAGGCAGCGAGCGGTGCCGCTTCGTCGCTCAAGCCCTTTCAATGCGACGCTCGAGCGATCGCCGTGCGGCGAAGTGATGATCGCGCGCACCGGCTAGCAACCGGCGAGGACGGATTCGAGGTCGTGCTGCCCGGCCTGCACGCGCGAAGACTCTGTGACGGCGCCTCTCGCGGCGGGCGTGTGTCCGCCAGGACCTCGGTGCGCGCGATACGCTGCGCCTGAAGCCGGAATGAACCTCTACGGGCAGGACATGGACGAGTACGGTGTCGCCGCTCGAATCCGGCACTTGCCTGGACAGTCGATCCTCGCGAGCCCGCGCGATTTCATCGGCAAGGCGGCGCTCGCCGCGCATCCGCCAGTCGCGGCAACTGGTCGGGCTCGTGCTCCTCGACAAGGGCGGCGGCGCTGCGCGCGCACCAGATCGTGCATCACCGACCACGGCGATGGCGAGATCACCAGCGGCACGTTCAGCCCGACGCTCAATCAATCGATCGCCCTCGCGCGTGCTGCCGCGGGCATCGCCGCCGGGCGACACAGGTGAAAGTCGTCGTGCGCGACCGGGAGCTCGCAGCGCGCGTCGTGAAGCCGCCGTTCGTGCGCAACGGCCAGGTGCTGCTCGGCAGCGCGCTGCATCAGCGCCAGCCGCCTTCACGCCGCATTCCGCAACCCGAATCCATCACGGACCTCAATCCCAGGAGCAGCCATGAACATTCCCGACAAACCTGAGGTACACGTCGTCGCACGAATGGGTGCGCACCGAAGCCGACTGGAACGCGTGACCATCGGCATCACCGACCACGCGCAGGCCGCGCTCGGCGACCTCGTCTATCTCGAGCTGCCCGCAGTCGGCCGCAAGCTCGCCGCCGGCCGAAGCCTGCGCCGTCGTCGAGTCGGTCAAGGCCGCCTCGGACGTCTACGCGCCGATCGCCGGGCGAAGTCGTCGCCGTCAACGACGGCGGTGACGGGCGCGCCCGAGCAGGTCAACCAGGATCCGTACGCGCGCACTGGCTCTTCCAGATGAAGCCCGCCGAGCGCCAGCGCGAGCGGCGAAGCTGCTCGACGCGCGGGCCGTACGAGGCGACGATCGGCGACGCGTGACGGTCCGCGCAATCGAACGCGCTCCGACTGCGCGTTCGTCCGCGCGGCACATCGGCACGGCGCCGGCGAGACCAGGCGGCGATGCTCGCGTGCTCGGCTACCGAATCGCGCGCCGCGCTGATGGACGCGATCGTGCCCGCGGCGATCCGGCGCGCGACGCGCCTCGCGCTTCCGGCGGCGCTGACCGAGGCCGAGGCGCTCGCGCGGATCCGCGGCGATCGCCGCGAAGAACAAGGTGCTGAAATCGTTCATCGGCCAGGGCTACTACGGCACGCACACGCCCGGCGTGATCCTGCGCAACGTGCTCGAGAATCCCCGCGTGGTACACGGCCTACACGCCGTACCAGCCGGAGATCTCGCGAGGGCCGCCTCGAAGCGCTCGTCAACTTCCAGACGATGGTCTGCGACCTGACCGGGCATGGCGATCGCCAACGCGTCGATGCTGGACGAGGCGACCGCCGCGGCCGAGGCGATGACGCTGTGCCTGCGCGCGTGACGCGAAGCGCAACGCGCTTCGTCGTCGCCGACGACGTGCTTCCGCAGACGATCGACGTCGTGCGCACGCGCGCGCGAGCCGCTCGGCATCGAGGTCGTCATCGGCCCGCGCGGCCGATGCGGCAGACGCCGACGCCTTCGCGGTCCTGCTGCAGTACCCGGGCGCGGACGGCGACGATGCGCGACTATCGCGCGCTCGCCGCGGCGCGTGCACGCGCGCGGCGGCATGTCGTCGTCGCCGCGCGACCTGCTGCGCGCTCACGCTGCTCGACGCCGCCGGGCGAATGGGGCGCCGACGTCGTCGTCGGCTCGCGCGCAGCGCTTCGGCGTGCCGATGGGCTACGGCGGCCCGCACGCCGGCTACCTCGCGACGCGCGACGAGTTCAAGCGCTCAGATGCCGGGCCGCCTCGTCGGCGTGACCGTCGACGCGCAGCGGCGAGCCGGCGTACCGCCTCGCGCTGCAGACGCGCGAGCAGCACATCCGCCGCGAGAAGGCGACGTCGAACATCTGCACGGCGCAGGTGCTGCTCGCGGTGATCGCCGCGATGTATGCGCGTCTATCACGGCCCCGACGGGCTCGCGACGCATCGCGCGCCGCGTGCACCGGCTTGACGGCGATCCTGAAGGCGGGCCTCGAGACGGCTCGGTTCACGGCGTGCCGCACCGCGCAGTTCTTCGACACGATCACGGTCGCGACCGCGGGCAAGCCGCGCGCGAATCGTCGAGCGCGGCCGTCGCGGCGCGGATGAACTTCCGCCGCGTCGATGCGCGGACGCTCGGGATCTCGCTCGACGAGACCACGACGCGCGCCGACGTCGAAGCGCATCTGGCGCGTCTTCGGCGGCGACGGCGCCGCGCTGACGCTCGACGAGCTCGTTCGACGCGACGCGCGGACGCGCTTCCGGCCGCCTGCGCGCGACGATCGCCGTTCCTCACGCACCCGATCGTTCAACCGCTACCACTCCGAGACCGAGATGCTGCGCTACCTGCGCCGGCTCGCCGACCAGCGACATCGCGCTCGACCGCTCGATGATTCCGCTGGGCTCGTGCACGATGAAGCTGAACGCGACGTCGCGAGATGATCCCGGTGACGTGGCCGCGAGTTCGGCGCACATGCACCCGTTCGCGCCGGCCGACCAGGCGCGAAGGCTATCGCGAGCTGGTCGCGCGACCTCGAGCGCATGCTCTGCGCGCGCCACCGGGCTACGCGGCGGTGTCGCTGCAGCCCAACGCCGGCTCGCAGGGCGAGTACGCGGGCCTGCTCGTCATCCAGGCGTGGCACGCGAGCCGCGGCGAAGGCCATCGCAACGTCTGCCTCATTCCCGCGTCCGCGCACGGCACCAATCCGGCGTCGGCGCAGATGGCGGGCATGCGCGTCGTCGTCGTCGCCTGCGACGACGACGGCAACGTCGATCATGGCCGACCTCGAGGCAGAAGGCCGCGCGACGCACGCGACGCGAATCTCGCGCGCGATCATGGTCACGTATCCGTCGACGCACGGCGTGTTCGAGGCCGGCATCACGGCGACTCTGCGAGATCGTGCACGCGCACGGCGGCCAGGTGTACGTCGACGGCGCGAACCTGAATGCGCTGGTCGGCCTCGCCGCGCCGGGCGAGTTCGGCGCCGACGTCTCGCACCTGAACCTGCACAAGACCTTCTGCATTCCGCACGGCGGCGGCGGCCCCGGCGTCGGTCCGATCGGCGGTCGGCGCGCACCTCGCGCAGTTCCTGCCCGGGCCACCGCCACCTTCCGCGCGCAGCGCCGACGCGATCGGCGCGGTCGCGGCGGCGCCGTACGGCAGCGCGTCGATCCTGCCGATCTCGTGGATGTACATCGACGATGATGGGCGCGCGAGGCCTCGCCGCGGCGACCGAGAGCGCGATCCTCGACGGCGAACTACATCGCGAAGCGCCTCGCGCCGCACTATCCGGTGCTCTATTCCGGGCCCGGCGGGCTCGTCGCGCACGAATGCATCCTCGACCTGCGGCCGCTGAAGGAGACGTCGCGGCATCGCCGTCGACGATGTCGCCAAGCGGCTGATCGACTACGGCTTCCACGCGCCGACGATGAGCTTCCCGGTCGCCGGGCACGCTGATGGTCGAGCCGACCGAGAGCGAGTCGAAGGCCGAGCTCGACCGCTTCGTCGACGCGATGATCGCGATCCGCGGCGAGATCCGCGCGGTCGAGGAGGGCCGCGCCGGATCGCGCGGACAACGTGCTGAAGCACGCGCCGCACACCGCCGCGGCGGTCGACCGCCGACGACTGGACGCACGCCTACCGCGCGCGAGAGCGCGGCGTATCCGGTCGCCGTCGCTGCGCGACACGAAGTACTGGCCGCCGGTCGCGCGCGTCGACAACGTCTACGGCGACCGCAACCTGTTCTGCAGCTGCCCGCCGGGTATCCGCCGCGAGCGCGACGCTGGTCGCGAACGTGAATCGGGTCGCGATGACGCTCGCCTCGCTCAATCGCTGGAAGGCCTCGGCGCTCCACCTCGCGATCAGCGCCGTCGATCGGCGCCTGGTCGTCGTCGCGCTGATGCTCGTCACTCTGGTACCCGCAGCCCTATTTCGCGGCGATGGGCGGCGCGACGCTGATCCTGCTCCTGATCGGCGTCGACGTCGTCCATCGGCCCGCTGATCACGCTGATCGTCTTCGACCCGAAGAAGAAGAGCCTGCGCTTCGATCTCGCCGTCATCAGCGCGTCCTGCAGCTTCGCGGCGCTCGTCTACGGCTGCAGCGTCATGTTCGAGGCGCGGCCGGTCTACAGCGTCTTCGTCGTCGATCGCTTCGAAGTCATCGCCGCCGAACGCCGGTCGACGAGGAGTCGCGCGAGAAAGCTGCGCCGCGAGTTCCGGTCGCTGCCGCTGACCGGTCCGCAAGGGATCGCCGCGCGCGACAGCCGGACGGACCGCAGCGGCCGAGATCGCGATCATCGGCAGCGAACGGCGGCGCCGACCTCGCGAATCTGCCCGAGCTTTACGTGCCCTACGCTGCAGTTCCGGCGGACGACGGCACGGCCGCGAAGCCGCTCGCCGCGATCTCGCGGAAGCGCCAGCCGCAGGACGCGCGCCGATCCGCGCATCGTTCGTTGCCGATCCGGGCGCGCCGAGGACACGATCGGGTTACCTGCCGATGAAGGCGCGTAACCAGGACATGGCGGTGATCGTCGACAGCAAGTCCGGTGACATCGTCGGCATCGTCCCGGTGATCCATGGTGATTCGGCTGCGTCTGCTGCGTCGCCTGGCTGCTGCGCTCGCATTGCTGTCTGCGCGCGTAGCGGCTCGCGCATTCGCGCAGCCGGCCGCGCCGGCGATCGCCGCGCAGGCCTACCTGCTTGCTCGGATGTCGGCGAGCGGCGCGGTGATCGTCGCGCGAGAATCGCCGACGAGCGCGCGATCCCGCGTCGCTCACCAAGCTCGATGACCGCCTATCTGGCGTTCGCCGCGCTGCGCGACAAGGACGATCACGCCGTCGCAACTGGTCAGCGTGTCGACGGCCGCGTGGCAGCGCCGAAGGCTCGCGGATGTTCATCGAGCCGCAGCAAGCGGTCGTCGGTCGACGAGCTCCTGCGCGGCATGATCGTGCAGTCCGGCAACGACGCGTCGATCGCGCTCGCCGAGCTCATCGCCGGCAGCGAAGCCGCGTTCGCCGAGCAAGATGAACGCAGAGGCTGCGCGGCTCGGGCTCGCGAACACGCATTTCGTCAATGCGACGGGCTTTCGCAGCCCGCAGCACTATTCGACGCGCCACGCGACCTCGCGCGGCTCGCGGCGGCGCTGATCCGCGACTATCCCGACGACTACAGCTCTATTCGCTGCGCGAGTACCGCTACAACAACATCACGCAGCCCAACCGCAACCGGCTGCTGTGGATCGATCCCGTACGTCGACGGCATGAAGACCGGGCACACCGACGCCGCGGGCTGGTGCCTGATCGCGTCGGCGAAGCGCGGCGAGCGCCGGCTGCTCGCCGTGGTGCTGGGCGCGGCGTCGGACGCGGCGCGCGCGGCCGAGGCGCAGAAGCTCCTCAACTACGGCTTCCAGGCCTTCGACACTCGTGCAGCTGCTACCCGTCGGGCAAGCCCGTGTCGAGCGCTGCGCGTGTGGAAAGGCGAGGCGAACGACGTCGCCGCGGGTTTCGTCGCCGATCAGCTACGTCGACGCTGCCGAAGGGCAAGGCGGCAAGCTCGCGCTGACGATGACGGCGACAGAGCCGCTGGTCGCGCCCGTGGTGCAAGGGCGCAGCGCGTGGGCACGGTGCAAGGTCGCGCTCGAAGGAAAGCCGGTCGCCGAGTTCCCGCTGGTCGCGCTGGCCGACGTGCCGCGCGGCGAACGTCGCTCGGCCGCGCTGTGGGATACCGTACGGCCTGTGGTTCGGTCAGGCTGCACTGGACTGGATGCGAACGCGATGATCGTCTATCTCAACGGCGAGTTCCTGCCGCATCGAGGACGCCAAGATCTCCGGTGCTCGATCGCGGCTTCATCTACGGCGACGGCGTCTACGAGCTGATTCCCGTCTACGCGGCGCGCAGCCGTTCCGGCTGCCGCAGCACCTCGCGCGCCTGCAGCACAGCCTCGACGGCATCCGCCTCGCCAATCCGCACACCGATGCGCAATGGACGCTCGATCGTCGCGAGATCGATCGCGCGGCAGCCGTTCGACGACCAGGGCGTCTACTTCCAGGTCACGCGCGGCGTCGCGAAGCGCGACCACACGTTTCCGCAGGACGTGCACGCGACGGTGTTCATGATGAGCAATCCGCTCGCCACGCCGTCGGCCGAGCAGGTCGAGCGCGGCGTCGCCGTCGTCACCGCCGAGGACAACCGCTGGCGGCGCTGCGACCTCAAGACGATATCGCTCGTCGGCAACGTGCTGATGCGCCAGCTCGCCGCCGACGCGGGCGCCGTCGAAACCGTGATGTTCCGCGACGGCTACCTCACCGAGGCGTCGGCGTCGAACGTGCTGATCGTGAACGGCGGAACGATCGTCGCGCCGCCGAAGGACAACCTGATCCTGCCGGGCATCACCTACGGCGCCACGCTGGGAATTCGCGCGCGAGGCCGGAATCCCGTTCGAGATGCGCCCGGTGCCGAAGGCCGAAGCGCTCGCCGCCGACGAGATGTGGCTCACGTCGTCGACGAAGGAAGTGCTGCGCGATCACGACGCTCGACGGCCGGCCGTTCGCGCGGCGGCAAGCCGGGGCCGCTGCTTCCGCAAGATGCACGCGCTCTTCCAGGCGCACAAGCCGGCAGCTACGCAGGCGCGAGCGCGCTGTGCGCAGCACGCAGCGCTCACTGCGCCTCGCGCTACTTTCGCCGAGCGAGCTGCGTGCGTCGCCGAAGCCGGCCGTGGTGGAACACGAGGCCCGCGCCGTTCTCGGCGCTCGCAGGTCGTCGACCTCGCCGATGAACAGGACGTGATCGCCGGCGCGATGCTGCGCGTGGTGGCGGCACTCGAACCATGCGACGCAGCCGGCGATCAGCGGCGCGCCCGCGCGCGCCGAGCCGAAACGCGACGCCCTCGAAGCGATCGGCATGCGGCCGCGAAAACCGGCGCGCGAGCTCGATCTGGTCGTGCGCGAGCACATTGATCGCGTAACGCTCGGCGTTCTCGAACGCGGCGAGGCTCGTCGACGCGGCGGTTCAGGCTCCACACGATGAGCGGCGGGTCGAGCGATACCGAATTGAACGAATTCGCCGTGAGGCCGACGAACCGGCCCGTGCGGTCGCGGCGCGCAGATCACGGCGACGCCGGTGGCGAATTGCGCGCAGCGCGTCGCGAAACTGCCGGTCGGTGAACGCGGGACGCGCGACGGCGCTGGCGCCGACGGGCGGAGGGGGGTCAATGCTTGCCACGGCCAAAGTGCCGATGGTAGCAGCGCCCCAGGTGATGAGCCACCGCCGCCCTACACTGCGAAAGCGTCCTGACGTCCCCTGCCACCTGGCGCTCCAACCTTGCTAAACTGACGCGATGCCGCAGCCGCTGCAGAAGATCATCGCCAACCGCTACGGCGGGCGCAACCTGCCAGTGACGCTGGTGCTGCCCGACGGCGGCGCGGGTGCCGCTGTCGTCCGAGCCGCGAGGTCGAGATCCTCGCGCGCACCTGGCGCGGCCTGAAGGCGCTCGCGGCGCCGGCGATGGGCGCGCTCGCGCGCGCCTACGTCCAGAACGACATCGACTTCACCGGCAGCGCGCGGCGCGTGATCGCGATCGCCGAGCGCGATGGTCGGCGACGATCGCGCACGGCCGCGACTCGCTGACGGCGCGCTGGCGGATCTGGCGACATCAGCTCCGCAGCAACCGCGCCAACATCGGCTACCACTACGACGTTTCGGACGCGTTCTACCGGCTCTGGCTCGACCCGCAGCTGGTCTACACGCTGCGCGTATTTCCACGGCGGAGGACGGACGCTCGACGACGCGCAGGCGGCCAAGCTCGATCACATCTGCCGCAAGCTGCGGCTTGCGCCGGGCGAGCGCTTCCTCGACATCGGCTGCGGCTGGGGCGCGCTCTGATCTTCATGCGGCCGCGGAGCGGCTACGGCGTCGACGCGCACCGGCATCACGCTGTCGCAAGAACCAGTTCGAGCATGTGAAGGCGCGAGATCGCCGCGCGCGGGCTCGCGGGCCGCGTGCGCGTCGAGCTGCGCGACTATCTCGACCTGCCCGAGGACGCGCTGCTTCGACAAGATCGCGAGCGTCGGCATGTTCGAGCACGTCGGCATCGCGCGCTTCCCAGATACTTCGGCAAGATCCGCCGGATCCTGAAGCCCGGCGGCTTGGTGCTGAACCACGGCATCACCCACAACCCGCTGGGTGCGCAGACAGCCTCGGCAGCGGCATCGGCGACTTCGTCGACGAATACGTGTTTCCCGGCGGCGAGCTCGCGCACGTCGCCAGCGGTGATCGAAGGGATGGCGGCGCAGGGGCTCGAGGTCATCGATGCCGAAGCGCTGCGCGAGCATTACGCGAAGACGCTCTGGCAGTGGTGCGAGCGGCTGGAAGCCAATGCCGATGTCGGCGCGCGGAGGTCGGCGAGGAAAAATACCGCGTCTGGCGCATCTATCTCGCGGGGTCGGCGCACGCGTTCGAGCGCGGCTGGCTGTCGCTGTGGCAATTGCTGGCCGGCAAGCCGCTTCCCGATGGCCGGTTGCCGCATCCGCTCGACGCGCGCCTACATGTACCCGGGCGCGGGGGACGGCTGAGGAGCGGCCCGCCTGCAGTGCGGTTTGCAATCCCGCGTCGCTCCGCCGCCATCTGCGGCTGCATGATGACCCTCTCCCGATGGCGCAGACCGACGAGTCCGCCGCTCAAGTTTCCCACCGCCTTCCCGAATCAAGGTGATGGGACGCACGCAGGACGGCTTCGCGCAGGCGATCGTCACGGTCGTGCAGAAGCACGCGCCCGGATTTCGAGCCGGCGACGGTCGAGATGCGCGCGTCGAGCATGGCAAGTACCTGTCGTTGACCTGCACGGTCAACGCGGTTTCGCGCGAGCAGCTGGACGACCTCTATCGCGATCTCACGTCGCATCCGATGGTGGCGATGGTGCTGTAGGACGGGGCCCGGCATCGGGCCGCCGGGACGGTCGCACCTTGCCTGGCAGGCTTGACGTCTGACGGATGTGTTCCTGAGGCAAACTAGACGCAATCAATTCTTTCTGAAGCAACGCGTTGCGCGCCAGAGCACCCGCGCGGCGCCGGCGCCCAAACCCGCGACGATGCCGCGGTGCTGAGCAAAGCGGTCGTACGCAGCTGCGCGGCTCCTGTCGTTTTCGCAGCGCGGCCTCGCGCGCATCCTCGGCGTCTCGGAGGCCACGGCGTCGCGCCTCGTACGCCGGCAGCTACCAGCTTTCGCGCGAGCGCGCACGAAGGAGTGGGAGCTGGCGCTCCTGCTCGTGCGCCTGTTTCGCTCGCTCGACGCGCTGTGGGGGCCACATGAGGAGGCCGCGCGCGCGTGGCTCGACGAGCGACAACTCTCGCGCTCGCGGCGCGGCCCGTCGACCTCATCCCGTCCGTCGAAGGACTCTGCTTCGTGTCGTCAACTACCTGGACAACGCGCGAGGTCGCCTCTAACGCCGCGCGCGCTTGCGCCACGCGTTGTGGCGCGCCGTCGAGGCGCAGCACGTGGTGTCGACGATGGCGCTCGTCGATTCGCTCGAGGAGCAGCATGTGCTGGAGCGACTGCTGGAGGACGACGAAGCCTCCGATGCCGGCGGCGCGCGGCGCATCTCCACTGGCTGCTGTTCACGCCGTTCCGCTATCCGCCGCCGCCGGCGGCTCGCGCTTTCGCGGCCCGAACGATCCGGGCGTGTTCTACGGCGCCGACGAAATACGAACCGCCTGCGCCGAGCTCGGCTACTGGCGCTGGCGCCACCTGCAGATTCGCCCGCGCTCGCGGCGATGCCGACCAAGCCGCAAACGGTGTTCCAGGTGAAGATCGAGATCGATGCGGTCGACCTTCGCGCGACAGCCGTTCGTGCGCGGATCGGCGGCGCTGGACCGATGCCGGCGACTATCCGCGCTGCCAGGCGCTTCGGCCGCACGGCGCGCGCGGCGGCAGTCGGCGCCGATCCGCTACGAGTCGGTGCGCGATCCGCAGCATGCGCGCGTGCTGCGCGGTGCTGGCGCCCGCGGCGTTCGCTTCTCCGAGTCCCGCTCGAGCAGCAGACGTGGATGCTGTCGGTCGGCCGCGACCGCGTGATCTGGCAGCGAACGCACGCGCTCCGAGCCGAAGAGCACGAATTCGCCGCCGCTGCAATGGTCGCCGTCCGCGCGCTAGGTCGCACCGAGTACGAGCCGACGTGGCGCGCGATGCAGGCGTTCACGGCGTGCGCGCGCCGGCCGACGCGCCGGACGAGATCTGGCTGACCGAGCATCCGCCCGGTCTACACGCTCGGCCTCGCCGGCCGAGCGCGAGCATCTGCTGCGCGACAACGGCATTCCGACGATCAAGGTCGATCGCGGCGGGCAGATCACGTACCACGGCCCCGGGCAGCTCGTCGTCTATCTGCTTTTCGACCTGCGAAGCGGCGCGGCTCGGGCGTCCGCGACGATGGTGCGGGCCATCGAAGCCGCGGTGGTAGAATGGCTCGATTCGATGGGGATTTCCGCTTTCGGCAAGCCCGCGGCCCCGGGCGTCGTACACCGTGGTGTCGGGGAACGGAGGCGAAGATCGCCGCGCTCGGGTTGCGCGTGCGCAACGGCTGCACGTACCACGGTCTCGCGGTGAACATCGCGATGGATCTCGTCCCCTTCGCCGACATCGATCCCGTGCGGCTATCGCGGGCTCGCGGTGACGCAGCTCGCCGATCTCGGCGTCGTCGCGACCGTCGACGGCGGCGGGCGCCGAACTCGCGCCGATGCATCGCCGCGCGCCTCGCGCACGAGACTCGCACGATGGACAAGCCGCCGTCCCGCGCCCTTCCGAACGCCGCCGGGCGTCAAGCATCAAGGGCGGCGACAAGACCGGCGCGCGTATTCGCCAAGTACGACATCAAGATCGTGCCGGCCGAGCGGCTGAAGAAGCCCGACTGGATCCGCGTGCGCGCGCCGTCGTCGCCGCGCTTCTACGAGATCAAGCAGATCCTGCGCGAGCACAACCTGCACACGGTGTGCGAGGAAGCCTCGTGCCCGAACATCGGCGAGTGCTTCGGCAAGGGCACCGCGACGTTCATGATCATGGGCGACATCTGCACGCGCCGCTGCCCGTTCTGCGACGTGGGCCACGGCCGCCCGCTGCCGCTCGACGCCGACGAGCCGCGTCAACCTCGCGCGACACGATCGCCGCGCTCGAAGCTGCGCTACGTCGTGATCACGAGCGTCGACCGCGACGACCTGCGCGACGGCGGCGCGCAGCATTTCGTCGATTGCATCCGCGCGGTGCGCGAGCATTCGCCGGCAGACGCAGATCGAGGTGCTGGTGCCCGATTTCCGCGGCCGGCTCGATCGCGCGCTCGACATCCTCGGCGCAGGCGCCGCCGGACGTGATGAACCACAACCTCGAGACGGTGCCGCGCCTGTACAGGCAGGCGCGTCCCGGCTCGGACTACGCGCATTCGCTGACGCTGCTGCAGCGACTTCAAGCGCGCGCTTTCCGGCGATGCCGACCAAGTCCGGCCTGATGGTGGGCCTGGGCGAGACCGACGACGAAATCCTCGCCGGTGATGCGCGACATGCGCGCGCACGACATCGACATGCTGACGCATCGGCCAGTACCTGCAGCCGACGGCCGGCCATCTGCCGGTGCTGCGCTACGTGCATCCCGGACGCGTTCGCGATGTTCGAGCGCGAGGCGTACGCGATGGGCTTCCGGCACGCGGCGGTCGGCGCGCTGGTGCGCTCGTCGTACCACGCGGATCAGCAGGCGGAAGAAGTGTCTCGCTGACAGACGCGCTCGCAGGCACGCGCTAGCGCTGGCGGCGCGACGGGCGGGCAGCCCGGCGTCTCTGGGCCACAGGAGCCACATCCGCCCGTCCTGCTTCATCCGTCCCGCCTGCACGCCCGGCGTCGTCGCCGAAGCCCCAGAAGAAATCGCGCGCGCACCGCGCCGCGGATCGCGCCGCCGGTGTCCTGCGCCATCATCAGCCGCTGCAGCGGCCGCGTCGACAGCGGATAGGTCGTCGCGAGGAACACCGGCGCGCCCGAGCGGAATCGAGCGCGGATCGACGGCGATCGTGCGCTCGCGCAGGAGCGGCACGCCGAGCGTGCCGATCGGGCCGTCGATCTGCCGCTTCCGAGCGTGCCCGGCGCGGGCGGCGGCACTTCGCGGAAGAACACGTAGCTCGGATTCTCGTCGAGCAGCGCCGGCAGCTTTCCGGGATTGCGCCGCCCCACTCGCTTGATGCCCTGCATCGACGCCTCGTCGAGCGTGAGCTCGCCGCGCTCGACCAGCACGCGGCCGATCGAGCGGAACGGATGGCCGTTCTGATCGGCGTAGCCCACGCGCATCATGCCGCCCTCGGCGAGCCGCACGCGCCCCGAGCCCTGGATCTGCAGGAAGAACGCCTCGACCGGATCGTCGACGTAGACCAGCTCCTTCATGCCGGCGCCGGGCGCCTTGCCGCTTCTCGATGTCGGCGCGCGGCCAGTACGGGATCACGCGCTTGCCCTCGACGCGCCCCGCGCAGCCGCTTGTCCTTGAGCTCGGGATAGAGCTCGGTCGAGGTCGATGGTCAGGAGATCGTCCGGCGCGGCGTACAACGGGCACGCGATAGCGCGTCCGAGCGAAGTGCGGCTGCCGGCGAGAAGCGGCTCGTAGTAGCCCGTGATCATTCCGGTGTCGCGGCCGTCGGCGGCCGTGACCTGGTAGGGGCTAAAATGGCGCTCGAAGAAAGCGCGGACCGCGGTTCGTCCGTGCGCGACGACGCATTGCGACGCCGCGCACGGCGGTCTCCCAGAGCGCGCGGGTCGCGGGCGACGCGACGAGCGCCGCGCAGCCCGGCGCGAAACGCGGGCCAGATCTTCGCGACGCTGTCTTCGGACCAGCCCGGCAGCGCGCTCCACGCGACCGGCGCGTACTTCGCGGGCAGCGACGGTGCGGCCGGCGGCGGCGTCGGCGTGGCGAGCGGTGGCGCGCGCGGTGCACCGGCGGCGGCGGCGGCGACCGGACGCCGTGGCGCACGCGGCGGCAGCGCGGCGACGATCAGCAGTGCGCGCGGCCAGCGCAGGCCGATCGCGTGGACGAGCGAAGCGATCGGGAGCAGCAGATGGTATGGTTCATCCTCGAAGCGTTGGTGGCGCTCGCTGATCGCCGTCGGCGATCGTCGCCTGGACCATGGGGCCGACGACGCCGCAAGCCGCCGCGCGAACGCCGGATCGCGACGCGAGATCGCGACCAGCCCTTAATGCAGCACGCGCGGCACCGAAAGCGTGAACATCGGGATGTCCGCGTCGAACGCGTGACCGTCCGCCGCGACCATCTGGTACGTGCCGCGCATCGTGCCCACGGCCGTCTGCAGGCTGGTGCCGCTCGTGTACTCGAAGCTCTCGCCGGGCTGCAGGAGCGGCTGCTGGCCGACGACGCCGGCGCCCTTGACTTCCTGGACCTGATGCTCGGCGTCGGTGATGATCCAGTGGCGGCTGATAGAGCTGCGCGGCGACGGCGCCGGTGTTGGCGATCGTGATCGTGTACGCGAACACGTACTGGTTGCGCGACGGGTCCGACTGGTCGGCGAGATACGCCGTCTTCACCGCGACCGCGATGCTGTATTTGCCGGTGTCTCGGCCATGGGTGGTGCGCAATGCGACAATGTCGCGAACGATTATAAACCCATGCCCGAATACCTGATTGCGCCGTCGCTCCTGTCCGCCGATTTCGCGCGCCTGGGCGAGGAGGTGCGCGCGGTGACCGCCGCCGGCGCCGACCTCCTGCACTTCGACGTGATGGACAACCACTACGTTCCCAACCTCACGGTGGGCCCGCTGGTCTGCGCGGCGTTCAAGCCGCACGCGATCGATGCCGATCGACGTCCACCTGATGGTGAAGCCGGTCGATCGCATCGTCGCCGATTTCGCGAAGGCGGGCGCCGCCATCGTGAGCTTCCATCCCGGAAGCGTCGAGCACGTCGACCGCACGATCGGCCTCATCCACGACTGCGGCTGCAAGGCCGGGCTCGTGTTCAATCCGGCAACGCCGCCTCGACTGGCTCGACCACACGCTCGACAAGCTCGACCTCGTGCTCATCATGTCGGTCAATCCGGGCTTCGGCGGGCAGTCGTTCATCGCCGGCGCGCTCGGCAAGCTGCGCTCGCGCGCGCGCGCATCGACGCCGCGCAGCAGCGCACCGGGCGCAAGATCCTGCTCGAAGTCGACGGCGGCGTGAAGGTCGACAACATCGCCGCGGTCGCGAAGGCGGGCGCCGACACGTTCGTCGCCGGGCTCGGCGATCTTCGGCGCGCCCGACTATCGCGCGACCATCGCGAAGATGCGCGCGGAGCTCGCCGCCGTGCGATGACGCTCCGCGCGAGTCGCGGCGAGGCAGCCGCCGAGGCGCGCCGATCGTTCGACGTCAGCGCGATCGCGTTCGATCTCGACGGCACGCTGCTCGACACCGTCCATGAGCTCGCGGCGGCGGTCAATGCGCTGCTCGACGAGCTCGGCTATCCGCCGCTCGCGCAGCGACGTCGTCGGCACGCTGATCGGCAAGGGGATGGCGAACCTCGTCCGCCGCGCGCTGGCGCTCGCCACCGGCGTCGTCCCGAAGCGGTCGACGACAGCCGAGGTGAAGGACGCGCTCGATCGCTATCAGGCCCACTACGCGTCGCGCCTCGGCCACGAGACGCGCCTTTTTCCCGGCATGATCGAAGGGCTCGCGCGCCTTGCGCGCGATGGGGATTCCGCTCGCGGTGATCACGAACAAGGCGACGCGCTTCGTGCGCCCGCATCTCGTCGCGGCCGGCATCGAGCGCTACTTTTCGGTGGTGATCGGCGGCGACGACCTGCCGACGCAAAAGCCCGACCCGGCCCGCTGCGGCACGTCGCAGCGGTGCTTCGGCATCCCGACCGGCCGGCTGCTGATGGTCGGCGACTCGGGCAACGACGTCGAAGCGGCGCGCGGCGCCGGCTGCCCGGTGCTGGTCGTCCCTACGGCTATCGCGAGGGCAGGCCGGTGCACGACCTCGAGGCCGATGGTATAGTCGAGTCGGTGGACGACGCTCGCCGACCTGCGTCCGCTACGTCGCCCCCGCATCACGAGAATCGAGCTCTCTGCACCTCTGGCGCTTCGTCCGCCACAGCCGATGCCGCCGGCGGCACCGTCCATCGCCGCCTGCTGGCGGCGCGCGTCGACCAGCCGCCGCTGGCGCTGACGTCCGTCGCACCTGGCGTCGCGCGCAGCCAAGCGATGCCCCAGCGCAGTCTCAGCCGACTGCCCCGCAGCCCCAATCGAAGAGATCGTCCAAGCACCATGACCGAAGCCGAATTCCGCGCGTTTGCCGCCCAGGGCTATAACCGCATCCCGCTCGTCCTCGAGACGTTCGCCGACCTCGATACGCCGCTGTCGCTCTACGTCAAGCTCGCCGAACGAGCCGTACATCGTTCCTGCTCGAATCGGTCGTCGGCGGCGAGCGCTTCGGCCGCTATTCGTTCATCGGCCTGCCGGCGAAGATCCGCATCCGCGCGCGCGGCACCGCGATCGAGGTCGACGACGACGCGGCGCCGTCGTCGAGCGGCACGAGGGCGATCCGCTCGCTTTCGTCGGCGGCTTTCTGCGCCGCTACCGCGCGGCGCCGCGTCCCGGGCTGCCGCGCTTCTGCGGCGGGCTCGCCGGGCTCGTTCGGCTACGACACGGTGCGCCACATCGAGACGAAGCTCGCCGGCCGCGCGCCGCCGCCGGGCTCCAGGCTCGCCGACGTGCCCGACATCCTGCTGCTCCTCACCGAAGAGCTGGCGGTCGTCGACAACCTCGCCGGCAAGATCTCGCTCATCGTCTACGCCGATCCGGCGCAGCCGGACGCCTACGACAACGCGCGCGAGCGCCTGCAGGCGCTGCGCCGCAAGCTGCGCGAGCCGGTCGTCGATCCCGTTCCAGACGGCGACCGCGATGACGCAGGCGCGAAGCGAGTTCGGCGCCGACGGCTACCAGGCGCGCGGTGCGCGCGCGCAAAGGAATACATCGCCGCGGGCGACGTGATGCAGGTCGTGCTGTCGCAGCGGATGGCGCCGCCCGTTCGCGTCGTCGCCGCTGTCGCTCTACCGCGCGCTGCGCTCGCTCAATCCGTCGCCGTACATGTTCTATTACGACTTCGGCGATTTCCACGTCGTCGGCGCCGTCGCCCGAGATCCTGGTGCGCAAGGAAGGCGACGGCGGTGACGCTGCGGCCGATCGCCGGCACGCGGCCGCGCGGCGCGCACGCGCGAGGCGGACGAGAAGCTCGCCGCCGAGCTCCTCGCCGATCCGAAAGGAGATCGCCGAGCACGTGATGCTGGTCGACCTCGGCCGCAACGACGTCGGACGCGTCGCGGCAGACCGGCACGGTGAAGCGTCACCGAGCGCATGGTGGTCGAGCGCTATTCGCACGTGATGCACATCGTGTCGAACGTCGAAGGCGCGCTGAAGCCCGGGCTCACCAGCATCGACGTGCTGCGCGCGTCGTTCCCCGCCGGGCACCGTGAGCGGCGCGCCGAAGGTGCGCGCGATGGAGATCATCGACGAGCTCGAGCCGACGCGGCCGCGGCGTCTACGCGGGCGCCGTCGGCTACATCAGCTTCCAGGACGACATGGACACGGCGATCGCGATCCGCACGGCGGTGGTCGAAGGACGGAATGCTCTACGCGCAGGCCGGCGCCGGCATCGTCCACGATTCGGTGCCGGAATCCGAATGGACGCGAGACGCGAGAACAAGGCGCGCGCGATGCTTCCGCGCGGCGGACATGGTGCAGCTCGGCCTGGACGCGGACGGCAATGAAGCCATGCTGCTCCTGATCGACAACTACGACAGCTTCACCTACAACCTGGTCCAGTATCTCGGCGAGCTGGGCGCGGACGTGCACGTCGCATCGCAACGACGCGATCGCGCGTCGAGCAGATCGCCGCGTGGGAGCCGAGCGCAGATCGTGATCTCGCCGGGGCCGTGCACGCCGAACGAGGCGGGCATCTCGGTGCCGCTGATCCGAGCGCTTCGCCGGCAAGATTCCGATCCTCGGCGTGTGCCTCGGCCATCAGGCGATCGGCCAGGCGTTCGGCGGGACGATCGTCCGCGCCGCGGCGCGTGATGCACGGCAAGCTGTCGCCGGTGACGCACGACGGCGCGCGGCGTGTTCGCCGGCCTGCCCGTCGCCGCTGACCGCGACGCGCTACCATTCGCTGGCGATCGAGCGCGCGACGCTGCCCGGCGTGCCTCGAGGTCACCGCGACCGCCGACGACGGCGAGATCATGGGCGTGCGCCACCGCGAGTTCGCGGTCGAGGGCGTCCAGTTCCATCCCGAGGCGATCCTGACCGAGCACGGTCACGCGCTGCTGCGCAAATTTTCTCGACGGCGCAGGTAGGCGCCATGCCGCGCCGCCACTTCGACCCGCCAACCGACTCAGGAACCGCCATGACCATCACCGCCGCAGGAAGCGCTGCAGCGCACGATCGAGCACCGCGAGATCTTTCCACGACGAGATGCTGTCGCTGATGCGCCGGATCATGAGCGGCGAAGTGACGCCGGTGATGATCGCGGCGCTCACCGTCGGCCTGCGCGTCAAGAAGGAGACGATCGGCGAGATCGCCGCCGCGGCGCAGGTGATGCGCGAGTTCGCGACCAAGGTCGAGGTGCCCGACCGCGAGCACCTGGTCGACATCGTCGGCACCGGCGGCGACTGCGTCGCACACGTTCAACATCTCGACCGCGTCGATGTTCGTCGCCGCGGCGGCCGGCGCGCGCGTGGCCAAGCACGGCGGCCGCTCGGTGTCGTCGAAGTCGGGCAGCGCCGACGTGCTCGAGGCGCTCGGCGCCAACATCATGCTGAAGCCCGAGCAGGTCGCGCAGTGCGATCGCGCGAGACCGGCATCGGCTTCATGTTCGCGCCCAACCACCACAGCGCGATGAAGCACGCGGCGCCGGTGCGCAAGGAGCTCGGCGTGCGCACGATCTTCAACATCCTCGGGCCGCTCACCAATCCGGCCGGCGCGCCGAACCAGCTGCTCGGCGTGTTCCATCCCGACCTGGTCGGCATCCAGGTGCGCGTGCTGCAGCGGCTGGGCAGCCAGCACGTGCTGGTCGTCTACGGCAAGGACGGAATGGACGAGGTGTCGCTCGGCGCGGCGACGATGGTCGGCGAGCTGAAGGACGGCGAAGTGCGCGAGTACGAGATCCATCCCGGAGGACTTCGGCCTGCGATGATTTCGAATCGCGGCCTCAAGGTCACCGACGCGGCGGAATCGAAGGCAGATGGTGCTGGAGGCGCTGCGGCAACGTCGAAGGCACGCCGCGCGAGATCGTCGTGCTGAATGCCGGGACGTCGCGCTCTATGCGGCCGACGTCGCGGCGTCGATCGCCGACGGCATCGAGCGTGCGCGCGCGGCGATCGCGTCAGGCGCGGCGCAGAGAAGAAGCTCGACGCAGTTCGTCGCGCCGACGCAAAAGCTCGGCAGCCGCCAACGCCTGATCGGCATCGCATCGCCGATGAGCGACATCCTCGCGCGGATCCTCGCGACGAAGGCCGACGAGGTCGCCGCCGCCAGGCGAGGCGCGCCGCTTCGCCGGAGTCGCGACGCGGCGGCGCGGGCGCAGTCCCGCCGCGCGATTTCGAGCGGGCGCTCCGCGCGAAGATCGCCGCCGGGCCGCGCCGCGGTGATCGCCGAGATCAAGAAGGCGAGCCCGAGCCGCGGCGTGCTGCGCGCCGATTTCGATCCGCCGGCGATCGCCGCGAGCTACGAAGCGGGCGGCGCGGCATGCCTGTCGGTGCTGACCGATCGCACGTACTTCCAGGGCGCGCCCGAGTATCTCGCCGCGGCGCGCGCCGCGTGCGCGCTGCCGGTGCTGCGCAAGGATTTCATCGTCGACGAATACCAGGTCGCCGAGGCGCGCGCTCTGGGCGCCGACGCCATCCTGCTGATCGTCGCGGCGCTCGACGATGCGCGGCTCGCGGCGCTCGAAGCCGTGCGCGCGCGACGTCGGGATGGCACGTGCTGGTCGAAGTTCACGACGCCGCCGAGCTCGACCGGGCGCTGCGGCTCGACGACGCCGCTGATCGGCATCAACAACCGCAACCTGCGCAACGTTCGAGCGTGTCGCTCGCGACCACGCTCGATCTGCTGCCGTCGCGTTCCCGCCGGGCCGGCTGGTCGTGACCGAAAGCGGCATCCTCGCGCCGCCGCGACGTCGCGGCGATGCGCGCGCGCGGCGTCGCATGCATTCCTGGTCGGCGAGGCGTTCATGCGCGCGCGCACGATCCCGGGCGCGGCGCTCGACGGCGCTCTTCGCCTGAAGGACCTGCCGCCTTGAGGCGGCCGGTGCTATTACGCGATGCCGTTTCGCGGAGCCTGGCCGAAGACGCCGTGCCCGCGCCCGCGGGCTGGCGCTCCACGCACGATCGCCGCGCGCCGGTGCTATCATCCGGCCGCGACTACGGGAAGCACGCTCTGTGTCGGCCATCGCCGCCGAAAACGTCAGCAAGCACTGGACGACCGCCGACGGCAAGGTGCGTGCCGTCGACGGGCATATCGTTCGCGTTCGACGAGGGCACGCTCAACGTGCTGCTCGGCCCGTCGGGCTGCGGCAAGTCGACGACGCTGCGCCTCATCGCGGGCCTCGAGCCTGCCGATGCCGGCCGCATCTTCATCGCCGGGCGCGACGTCACAGACCTGCCGCCTGCGCAGCGCAACATCGCGATGGTGTTCCAGAGCTACGCGCTGTTTCCGCACCTGCCGGTCGCGGAAAACATCGTGTTCGGACTGAAGGTGCGCGAGCGTGTCGCCAGGCGGACGGCGCGATGCGGCTGAACGCGTCGCGGACCTGCTCGGCCTCGAAGGCGCTCCTCGACCGCAAGCCGTCGCAGCTTTCCGGCGGCCAGCAGCAGCGCGTCGCGCTGGGCCGCGCGATCATCGCCGAGGCGACCGGTGTGCCTGATGGACGAGCCGCTGTCAATCTCGACGCCCAACTGCGGCAGGACATGCGCGCGCGAGATCCGCGCACTGCAGCGGCAGCTCGGCATCACGATGGTGTACGTGACGCACGACCAGGTCGAGGCGATGTCGATGGCCGACCGCGTGGTGCTGCTCGACAAGGGGAAGATCGAGCAGAACGCGACGCCGGTCGAGCTCTACGAGCAGCCCGCCGAACACGTTCGTCGCGCGCTTCATCGGCACGCCGCCGATGAACCTGCTGCCGCTCGAAGCCGGCAGCTGGCGGCGCGGTGATCGCGGGCACCGGACGGTCCCGCGCGTCGCTGCCCGCCGCAATGCGCCGGGCTCACGCTCGGCGTGCGGCCCGAGCACATCGCGCTCGCCTTCGAGCGCGGCGTGCCGCGCGACGGTGGCCGCGATCGAATACCTGGGCGCCGACTCGCTCGTCGACCTGCCGGCTCGGCGTCAGCACGCTCGCCGTGCGCGTCCCGGGCAGCGTCGGCCTCGCGCGCGGCGATGCGACGCGGCTGTCGTGGGCGCCCGGCGCGCAGCATCTGTTCGAGCGCGAGCGGCGTCGCGCCGTCGCGGACCGAGTCGGCAACGAGAACCGCAGACTGCTGTTCGCCGTAACCCGAATTTCGTTTCATCCGAGGAGGAAAGCCATGTTGCAGAAATCCATTCGCGCGGCGTCGCCGCGTTGTCGCCGCGTTGCCGCTCGTCTTGCCGCCCGCGCGCGCTCGCGCAGGCGCCCGGTCGAGGTCTCGTTCTACTATCCCGGTCGCCGTCGGCGGCCCGATCACGCAAGATCATCGACGGACTTCGCCGCGGACTTCGAGAAGGAGAACCCCGGCATCAAGATCAAGCCGATCTACTCGGGCACCTACCAGGACACGATCACCAAGGCGCTGACGGCGGTGAAGAGCGGCGAGCCGCCGGTGACGTCGATCCTGCTGTCGACCGACATGTACACGCTGATCGACGAGGACGCGATCGTGCCGTTCGACGACCTCATCAAGACGCCGGACGACCAGGCGTGGCTCAAGAGCTTCTATCCCGGCGTTCATGGAGAACAGCCAGACCGGCGGCAAGACGTGGGGCATTCCGTTCCAGCGCTCGACGATCGTCCTCTACTACAACAAGGAGATGTTCAAGGAAGCGGGCCTCGATCCGAACCAGGCCGCCCGCGAACTGGAAGGAGATGGCCGAGTACGCGCAGAAGCTCACCAAGCGCGACGCGTCCGGCAAGCGTCACGCAGTGGGGCGTGCAGATCCCGTCGTCGGGCTTCCCGTACTGGCTGTTCCAGGGCCTCGCGATCGAGAACGGCGTCGAACCTGATGAACGCCGCCGGCACCGAGACCTACTACGACAAGCCCGAGGTGATCGAGGCGCTGCAGTACTGGGTCGACCTCGTGAAGAAGTACAAGGTGCATCCCGAAGGCATCGTCGAGTGGGGCACGACGCCGAAGGATTTCTTCGAGAAGAAGGTCGCGATGATGTGGACGACGACCGGCAACCTCACCAACGTCGAGGACCAACGCCAAGTTCGACTTCGGCGTGGCGATGCTGCCCGCGGGCAAGCAGCGCGGCAGCCCGACCGGCGGCGGCAACTTCTACCTGTTCAAGAAGGCGACGCCGGCGCAGCGCGAGGCCGCGTTCAGAGTTCATCAAGTGGATCACGACGCCGCAGCGCGCCGCGCAGTGGGGCATCGACACCGGTTACGTCGCGGTGCGCGCCGACGCGTGGGACACGCCGGCGATGAAGCAATACGTGGCGGGCTTTCCCGCCGGCGGCGGTCGCGCGCGACCAGCTGCCGTACGCCAAGGCCGAGCTGTCGACGCACGACAACCAGCGCGTGACGCAAGGCGTTGAACGACGGCCTGCAGGCGGCGCTCGACGGGCACCAAGACGCCCGAGCAAGCGATGAAGGACGCGCAGCGTCGAGTCCGAGCGGCTGCTGCGGCCGTTACAGCGACGCTAGCGACGAGCGACCGTCAGCACGCGCCGATTCGTGACGGGCCGTCGGACGTTGGATGACGTCTGCACCACGCAGTGGCTGTACGGCTGGCTGCTGCTGCTGCCGGCGATGGCGCTGCTCGCGCTGTTCACGCACTACCCGGCGGTCGCCACCCTCTGGCACAGCTTCCTGTCGACGCCCAAGGGCGCGCGGCCCGCGGCGTTCGTCGGCCTCGACAACTACCGAGCAGCTGATCGACGACCCGATCTTCTGGCAGGCGCTCGCCAACAACCTCTGGTACGCGCTCGGCACGATTCCCGCGTCGATCGCGCTCGCGCTGCTGATGGCGGTATGGGTGAACGGCGCATTGCCGGGCCGCGGCTTCCTGCGGCTCGCCTATTTCACGCCGACGGTCCTGCCGATGATCGCGGTGGCCAACATCTGGCTCTTCTTCTACACGCCCGAATACGGCCTGCTCGAACAGGTCGCTGAGCGCGCTCGGCCTGCCGGCGCGCACAACTGGCTCGGCAGCAAGAGCACGGCGCTCGCCTGCCTGATGGTCGTCACCGATCTGGAAGGAAGCCGGCTTTTTCATGATCTTCTACCTGGCCGCGCTGCAGTCGATGTCGCCGCACCTGGCCGAGCGCGGCGGCGATCGAGGGCGCGTCGCGCTGGATACTTCTTCCGCCGCGTCACGTTTCCGCTGCTGATGCCGACGACGCTGTTCGTGCTGGTCAACGCGGTGATCAACGCGTTCCGGCTGGTCGACCACATCGTCGTGATGACGCGCGGCGGCCCCGACAACGCGACGGAGCTCTTGTTGTACTACGTCTACGAGATCGGCTTCCGCTTCTGGGACTCGGCCTACGCGGCGGCGCTGACGATGGTGCTGCTCGCGCATGCTCGGGCTCGCCGCGCTCGCGCAGTTCCTGCTTCCTCGAGCGCCGGGTTCACAATATCAGCCTGAGCGGCGCTACGCTTCATGTCTACGAGCCGCGCGGAATCGGACGCGCGCTGGAAACGGCCGGCGCGTGGCTGCTGGGCTTTCTGTGGGTGCTGCCGCTCGCTGTACGCGTTCTGGACGGCATTCCATCCCGCGGAGTTCTCGACGCGCTTCGTCGTTGGCCGCGCCGCTGACGCTCGCGAACTTCATCACCGCGTGGCGCGCCGCGCCGTTCGCGCGCTATTTCTTCAACACGGTGCTGCTGGTGACGATGGTGCTCGCGGCGCAGCTGGTGCTGGTCACGCTCGCCGCCTATGCGTTCGCGCGCTTCGTAGTTTCCCGGCCGCAACGTGCTCTTCGCGCTGGTGCTGGTGCAGCTGATGGTGATGCCCGACGTGCTGATCGTCGAGAACTACCGGACGATGACGGCGCTCGGGCTGAAGGACACCGATCCTCGCGATCGGCCTGCCGTACATGGCGAGCGCCTTCGGGATCTTCCTGCTGCGGCAGACGTTCAAGACGCGTACCGCGCGAGCTGGACGAGGCCGCGCGGGTCGAAGGCTGCAGCGCCGCTCGCGGTGCTGTGGAAGGTCTACGTGCCGCTCGCGCGGCCGATCTATCTCGCCTACGCGCTGGTCAGCGTCAGCTACCACTGGAACAATTTCCTGTGGCCGCTCATCATCACCAATTCGGTGGAGTCGCGCCCGGTGACCGTCGGGCTGCAGGTATTCTCGTCAGGCGATCAGGGCATCGACTGGTCGATCATCACGGCGGCCACGCTGCTGACCACGGCGCCGCTGCTGGTCGCGTTCCTCCTTTTCCAACGCCAATTCGTCCAATCGTTCATGCGAGCCGGAATACGATGAAGCTGATTACATGGAACGTGCAGTGGTGCCGCGGCGTGGATGGCAAGGTCGACCCCGCGCGCATCGTCGACCGAGGCGAAGCGCCTCGCCGACTTCGATGTCCTCTGCCTGCAGGAGATCGCGGACAACTATCCCGCATCCGCGACTGGCGGGCAGCGCGGGCGAGGACCAGTTCGCAATGCTGGCCGCGCTGCTGCCGGACTTACGCCGCGATTGCCGGGGTCGCGGTCGACCATCCGGCGGAAGGCGGCCGCCGCCGGCGCTTCGGCAACATGATCTTCTGTCGCGGCTGCCGGTGCAGCAGGCTTTCCGGCATCTGTTGCCCTATCCGGCCGATCCCGAAGTTCCCGAGCATGCCGCGGATCGCGCTCGGAGGCGGTGCGTCGCGCACCGTTCGGCGATGTGCGCGTGATCACCACGCATCTCGAGTACTACTCGGCGGCAGAAACGCACGGCGCAGATCGACGCGCTGCGCTCGATCTACGCCGGAAGGTCACCGGTACGCCGTCGATCCGCGCATCACGCGGGACCGATGGCGGACCGTTCCAGACCTATCCGCGCCCCGCGCGCGACGATCATCACCGGCGACTTCAATCTCGAGCCCGACAATCCCGGCCATGCCCGGATGCTCGTGCCGTTCGCGGACGGCACGCCACCGCTGATCGACGCGTGGGAGCACGCGCATCCGGGCGTCCGCACGCGCCGACGATGTTGCATCTACCAGAAGATCGATCCCGCGGCGCCCGGTTACTGTTGCGATTTCATCTTCGTCAGCGAGAACCTGAAATCGCGGGTCACGCGATCGTTACCGTGGACACGCGGACTGCAGGCCTCGGATCACCAGCCGGTCGTGCTGACGCTGGGCTGATCCGGGTCGCCGCGCCGCGGCAACCGGTCTTCTTCGGAGGAGCGGCTACAATTCAAGGTTGTACGCGGCTGCCTTCGCATCCGCGGCCCTTTCTGCCCGCCGGCACCCGCCTAGACAGGCTCGCCTCTCCCCGCGCTGACCTTCACCGGCGAGCGATTCACGCCCGAGGTGCGCGGCCCGATCTGGTACGAGCACTGGCATCGCTACGCCGTCGTCGCGCCGCTCGTCGCGCGGTCTGTCGCGTGCTCGACGCCGCCTGCGGAGAAGGTTATGGCAGTTTTCTGCTCGCGCACTGCCGCCGGCGTAACGGAATCGACATCGCCGCCGACGCGGTCGCGCACGCCCGCGAACGGTATGCCGCTCCCGAATCTCGATTCATTCACGGGTCCGTGACGGAACTGCCGCTCGCCGACGCCAGTTTCGATGCGATCGTCTCGTTCGAAACGATCGAGGCATCTCCCGCGCGCAGCGGGAAATGCTCGCCGAATTCCGCCGCGTGTTGTCGCCTTCGGGCGTGCTCGTGATTTCCTCGCCCAATCGCCCCGTCTACAACGAGGGGGGCGCGATCGAGAACCACTTCCACGTAAAGGAACTCGATCGCGCCGGAGTTGAAGGCGCTGCTCGATCCCGGATTTCCGCAGCAGGCCTGGCATGCGCAATGCGTCGTTGCTCAGTCCGCGCTGTGGTCGCAAGGCGAAGGCCTCCAAGGAACGCAATTCGTGAAGCTTCCCGGCGACAAGGTCCGCGTGGCGGCGCGAGCCCGCGCCGCCCATGTATTTCGTCGTCGTGTGCGCGGCGCCGGCGTGGCGCTGCCGGTGTTGCCCGCGCTCTCGCTGTTCGACGACGGCGAGCTCGCCTTAGTGGCGCGACTATTCGCGCGCGCTGGGCCGCGAAAGGCAACTCGCGTGGGACGAGCTCGATGCGCGCGCAATCGCCGAGGACCGGCTGGCCGAACTGGTCACGGCCGTCAACGCGCTGGCGAGTGAGAAGGAGGCGGGCATCGCGAGGGTTCGGCGCATCGCGGAGCTGGAACCCGCATTCGCCGAAACGCACGCGGCGCTTGCCCGGGAGGTCGCGGCCCACGCCGCGACGCGCGAGACGTCTTGCCTATCGCGAATCCGCCCGCGGGTGGCTGCGCCTGCCGCTGCCTTGCTGAAGCGCCGCGTGTCGGGCTTGCGCTGATGCCGTTCCATCGACGTCATCGTTCCGGTCTATCGCAATCTCGAGGCGACGCGGCGCTGCATCGAAAGCATCCTCGCCGCATCCTGCCGCACGCCGCACGAACTTGATCGTGATCAACGATGTGGCGCCGGAGCCTGAGCTCACGCGATACCTGCGTGATTTGAAGGAGCGGGGCCATGCGACGCTGATCGAGCAACCCTCGCATCAGGGCTACGCTGCGGCGGTAAACCGCGCGTTTGCCTTGCATCGCGATCGGGACGTGGTCGTGTTGCAGTCCGATGCCGAAGTCGCGAACGATTGGCTCGACCGGCTTGCCGCATCACGGTTCGGCGCGGGGCGTGGGTGTCATCGGCACGTTCACCAACAGCGCCGGCACCGCGACGTACCCGCTGCTCGCGCTGCGACAACGCGCTGCCGCCGGGATATGACGGTCGCAATGCTCGATGCGCTGTTCGCGCGTGCGAATCTGGGGCTCGGGCGCATTGCCCGCCCTCGATGGTCCCTGCCTCTACTTTCGCCGCGACTGTCTCGACGTGGTCGGCGCGTTCGATGCCGCACCGCTCGGAAGCGACTACGGCGTCGAGGTCGATTTCTGCCTCGCGCGCGGGAAGCGCCGGGTTCCGCAACATCCTCGCGGGCGACGTGTTCGTTGGCCATGCGGGTCACGCGACGTTCGAGTGCGCGCGAGGCGGACGAACTGGCCGGCCGCACCGAGTTGGCACTCGCCAAGCTTTATCCAACCTACGCCAACCAGAAAGGAGACGCTGGCGCGCGACCCCGGACGGCCGTTCGCGCGACGCGTCGACCTGCTGCGCCTGGCCGAGGGCGCCCGGACGCCACTCCTGTTCATATCGCATCCGTGGGGCGGAGGAATCCGCCGCCATATGAACGATCTCGCGGCACTCGTTTCCGACCGCTGCGAAGTGCTCTATCTCGAACCCGCAGCCGGCGACACGGTCAAGCTCTATTGGCCGCGAGCCGGCGAGAGCTTTGCGCGTCTATTTCACCTTGCCCGGGGAATTGCCCGATCTCGCCGCTTTGCTGCGCGCCATCGGCGTCGAGCGCCTGCACTATCACCATGTGCATCTGTTGCCGCGCACCATTCTCGATCTCCCCTCGGCCGTCGGCGTTCCTTACGATTGCACGCTGCACGACTACTATGCGATCTGCCCGCAATACCACCTCGTCACCGAGGACGGGCATTACTGCGGCGAGCCCGATGCCGACCGGATGCGCCGCATGCCTCACGCGGCGTCCGGGTCAGTGGGGCCTCGACATCACTGCGTGGCGCGGAGCCTTCGGACAACGTGCTGCGCGGTGCCGACCGCGTCATTGCGCCGTCGCACGACGTGGAGCGGCGCATCCGCCGATACTTCCAGGACCTTGCCATCCAGGTGTGGCCGCACCCGGAAGTCGCGCCCGATGCCCCGCCGCGCATTGCGCCGCGTCGCCGTCCTGGGCAACCTTTCCCCGAAAAAGGCCTGCATGTCGTCGCGGCATGCGCGCGGAGGCGAAAGCGTTGGGCTCTCCCCTTGTGTTTCGCTTGCTGGGATCCACCACGGAACCGATTCCACAGTCCCCCGACGTGCCGTTGACGATTCATGGCCAATACGTCGATGCCGACCTGCCGCTCTTGATCGGCGCCGAGAAGCCGGACGTGATCCTGTTCCCTGCCCAGGTGCCGGAAACCTACGCGTACACGCTGTCGGTCGCGCTCGCGTCCGGCTTGCCGATCGTCGCGTCGGCACTCGGCGCGTTCACCGAGCGCCTGGCCGGCCATCCGCGCTCGGCGACCGTCGCCGTGGAATGCGCCGCCTTCTGCGTGGAATGCCGCACTGCTCGCCGCTGCCGGATTGTCCGAGCGCCCCGCGGCGCCGCTATCGTCGATTCGCGATCAGTGGCGACGACCTGATGGATCCGCGCGCAATACGTCACGTTGTACTCTGGCGCCCTTGCCCGCGGGCTCGCGCAGTCGCCGCGCGCCGCACAGTCTTCCGAAGCTCGTCGGAGAGTCACTTCCACCTGCCGGAGGGCAAGTCGAAACGCCGCCGCTGACGCTGCTCGCAGTTGTTTTCCGCGGGCGTGGACTGCGGCCACACGGAGGCGCGCAACGAACTGAAGCGCCAGGTGGCGGCCGTCGACTCAGCAGCTCGAGGAATTTCGCGCCATTCGCGCGACCGCGCGCAAGGGCGATCGCGAGCATCTTGCGGCGGAACTGCTTACTGCGCAGCGCACGCTGCTCCAGATGCAGATTCACATGGGATACGACGAAACGTCGCTCGCCACTGCGCGCCAGCGCATCAACGAAGCTGGAGTCGTCGACGACCGTGGCGCGCGACGGCGCCGCTTCGTCGTACCGGCCACCGCGTCAAAATGCTGCTCGCCCGGGCACGGGCGCGTGGGCCGCGATCCGTCGCGCGCCGCAGTTGGCGGCACAGATGTGGTCGATCCTGCGCAACGAGGGAACTGCGGCGGCGCTCAAGCGTGCCTGGGCCAAGCTCAAGGACAGAGGCGGTTCAAGGCCCCGGCGCGCGCGATGTTCGGACTCGAGGAAAGCATTGCGCCGCTCGCGTTCGCCCGGACGCGCCGCGCCGCGGGTCTCCATCGTGATCCCTGTCTATGGCAAACCGTTGCTGACTTTCACGTGCCTCAAGAGCGTGCAGGCGCACACGCCCGCCGAGCAGTTCGAGGTCATCGTCGTCGATGATGCGTCGCCTGAGCCCGTGGCGGAGCAGTTGACGGCGGTGACCGGCGTGCGCTTCGTGCGCAACGCCGCCAACCTCGGATTCATCGGCTCGTGCAACCTGCGGCGCGGCACTAGCGCGCGGCGAGATCGTCGTGTTCTCAACAACGACACGATCGTCACGCCGGGCTGGCTCGATGCGATCCTCGCGGTGTTTCGCGACGCATCCGGACGCGGGGCTCGTCGGCGCCAAGCTCATCTATCCGGACGGACGGCTGCAGGAAGCGGGCGGCATCGTCTGGCGCGACGGCTCGGCGCTGGAACTGCGGCCGCGACGACGATCCCGAACAAGCCCGGAGTACAACTACCTGCGGGAAGCCGACTACTGCTCCGGCGCCTGCCTCGCGATCCCGCCGCGCTGTTCCACGACGTCGGCGGCTTCGACTGCCGCGCTATGCCGCCAGCGTACTACGAAGACGTCGACCTCGCGTTTGCCGTCGCGTGCGGCCGGCCGCCAGGTCTTCTATCAGCCGTTGGCGACCGTCGTTCATTTCGAGGGCCAGACGTCGGGCACCGACGAGACCGCCGGCGTCAAGCGCCACCAGGTGGTGAATCAAGGCGACGTTCGCCGCGAAATGGAGCACGGCGCTCGCGTCCATCGCCCGAACGGCGTCACCGCCGAGCTCGAGCATGACCGCTGGGCGCAGCTGCGCGTGCTCGTCATCGACGCGTGCATGCTGACGCCCGACCACGATGCCGGCTCGCTGCGGATGCAGGCGATCCTCGAGATCCTGACGCTCGCTGCACTGCAAGGTGACGTTCGTCGCCGACAACCTCGAGTACCGGCAACCGCTACGTCGTCGCATCGCTGCAGCAGCCGCGGCGTCGAGGTGCTGTTTCATCCGTACGTCGGATCGATCGCGGAGCTGCTGGCCAAGCGCGGCGGCGAGTTCGACATCGTCGTGATGTCCCGGCACTACATCGCGGTCAAGCACATCGATGCCGTGCGCTCGTTCGCGCCGCGTGCGCTGGTCGTGTTCGACACCGTCGACCTGCATTTCCTGCGCGAGGAGCGGCAGGCCGAGCTCGAGGGCAGCGCGCTCGCCAGCGCGGCGCGCACGCGAAGCGCGACGAGGAGCTGGCGCTCATCCGCAAGGCCGACGTCACGCTCGTCGTGTCGCCCGGTCGAGCAGGCGCTGCTCGCCGAAGCTCGTGCCCGGACGCGCGCGTGATGGTGCTCTCCAACGATCCACGAGCTGCTTGCCGCGGCGGCAAGCCGTTCGCCGAGCGCGAAGGGCTGGTGTTCATCGGCGGCTTCCAGCATCCGCCGAACACCGATGCGGTGCTCTGGTATGCGCGCGAGATCCTGCCGCAGCGTGCGCGAGGCGCTGCCCGGCGTCAAGACGTACATCGTCGGCAGCAACGTGCCGGCCAACGTGCGCGCGCTCGCCGCGGACGGATTTCATCGTCACCGGCTACGTCCCCGACGTCACGCCGTATTTCACCGGCTGCCGCGTATCGATCGCGCCGTTGCGCTATGGCGCCGGCGTCAAGGGCAAGATCAACCTTGCGATGAGCTACGGACTGCCGGTGATCGCGACGCCGCCGTCGATCGAAGGCATGCACCTCAACCCCGGCGACGACGTGCTCGTCGCCGACGATCGCGCCGACTTCGCGCGGAGCGATCGTCCGCCCTACTGCGATGAGGCGCTGTGGGAACAGCTCGCGGCCGGCGGCCGCGAACAACATCCGCAAGCACTTTCGCGCGATGTCGCGCGCCAGCACGACTGCCACGCGCCTCATCGCTCGCGCCGGAGCGGCGGAATGAGGAAGTCCGGCTCAGGGTCCTGACGCCACGTTCCCGACGCCAGCTTCAAGGCGGCGGAAACACGATGATCGCGCACGTCGTGCCCAGGCGCAGCGCCTCGCGTTTCAATTTCGTCTGCGGGCGCCGTGCCGGGCCGCGGCGCGCAAAAGTGTCTCGCGGTGGTCGCAGAGCTAACGTTCTCCTGCGCAAAGGTCCCGACGAGATTTCCTGCGCGTACTCATCCCAATCCGTCGCCGCGTGAGGTAGCCGCCGGGTTCGAGCCTTTGTTGCCAGCGCATGCACAGTCGGACTGCAACAGGCGCCGCTTATGGTGGCGCTTCTTGGGCCCGCGGATCAGGAAAGTAGACGTGCACGCCGGCAAGGCGAGCCAGCCGGGATCATCTGCGCCACCACGCTCGACCGCATCGTGCTGGATGACCGCACGTTGGTGACGCCCGCGGCGTCGATGCGATAATCAGGGCGCGCCCACCCGGGGCCGTGCACTTCAAGTCCTACGAAATCCTGGCGCCGGATTCGCCGCCTGCTGATTGCCGCGGTCGTTTCGCCCATGCCGAAGCCGATTTCGAGAATGACCGGCGCGACGCGGCCGAACGTCGCCGCCGAAGTCGAGGAGCACCGGCGCAAAGGGATGCCGAATCTTGGGCAACAAGGTGTCGAGCGCGCGCTGCTGCGCGAGCGACATCCGGCTCCTGCCGGACGACGCAAAGCTGCGCACGGCGCGATGCGCCGGGCCTCGACACCATGCGGTGGAGTCGTGGTCTTTGCCGCGGTCATGGCGCAGAACGCGATCCGAAACGCTGCCAGCCAGCGTCGGTGAGGCAGCTGCTCCAGGGGTCCGCGCCGTTGCCACTGCCGCCGGCGTGAACTCCAGGACCAATGTCTCGGCGTCCTCTCCCACTGCACGGTCACGTCGGACCAATCCGCAGGTCGGGTTTCGCAGCCGCACTCCTTACCGGATACCGTCACGCGCGATGCGCCACACCGGTGACCTCGTTGTCGCAACCCGCGCGGCAAAAATCCGGGCGACGGCCAAAGCGCAACCGTGGATCGGGTGACAGCGTGGGTTCACCGGGAACGCGGTCACCTGACTCGTCGTCCGCTGCATTGCTGCGTAGCCCAACCGGCCGAGGTCGGTCGTCGAACAGCACCGACGACGTTGACCGGGCTCCAGCAATCCCACAGCGACCACGTCGTTGCGCCGTGCCGAGCGAGTCGACGTCGACGCATGCGCACGCCCAGGGGTCAGCAGCGATATTTTCAGCGTTCACGCCCCTCGCGGATGGCGAGGTTGGGGAGCGCGTTCGCTGTGCGGCCTCGATCAGGCGCCCGCAATGGGCCGGACAGCTTCAGCCTGCGCGCTGGCTCCGTGACGCGCGCCAGCATGACCAACAGTAATACGTAACC
>ERZ1370068.1456-contig-11353_pt1 | contig 36337 bp, 53 predicted proteins | sample MGYA00561227_ERZ1370068 | MGnify/ENA primary metagenome ERZ1370068 (study PRJEB38410, sample SAMEA6850437) | metagenome | study: Metagenomic assessment of the ecological functions of the soil: analysis of the soil microbiota associated with the... | reverse complement strand
GCCACATTGCTAGTGGCTGCTCGATGGTCGACGCTATCGTCATTTGCGCGGGTCAGCCCTTCATGCGGTAACCTCGGAACGCTGGCGCTGGCGATCGTGGAGAGCCTGCGACGCGAGAGCACGTGCGTCACATCCTGGCCACGACCTTGCCGCCACCCGCGGCGCGCTCCGCCGCAAGCTCCGCCGCTGGCGGGTCTTCGCCGTCCCATGCGTGACTGCGCACGCACGTTGCTGTTCGCCCTCGTCATCGCGATCTGTCTCGCGGCGATGGTTCGCGGTCGCAGGTGAGCAGGACGGGGCCGTAAGCTGGTGGAAACCCGCGCGCCGATCTGAGCTCCGCCGAGTTCGTCGCGTTCAACAAAACGAGGGGAAACGCCGATTCACCGAGAAGCCGCCCGGAGTCGGTCCGTTGTTCAACGATGAGGCGCAAGCGATCGCCACTTTGTCCCGAGCCTCGGCGGCAGCGGTGATCTCGTGCACGTGGCGATTGTCGGTCCTGGCGGAGAACGAGTCCGAGGCGCACCGCCGCGACACGCGCCCTGCCCGGGTGGACGGCCCCGCTGCCCGCGAACGCGAGCCGCCAGTCGCAATCGCCGCTCTACGGACTCGGCTGACGAGCATACCGACGACGCCATTCGCGCCGCGTGCGCTGCGAGCGGTGGTCGCCTGCCGGATCTGCCAAGAGCGCAGGGCTCCCGCCACGCAACGAGATCGCGCGCTTCGGCATGAAGCCTTCGGCACCGTGCCGGACTCCCGTCGATGGCGCGCTCTCCGCCGAATCGATGGTGACGAGCGTGCTCGACGGCGCTGACCGACGACGACCGTTCTGACCCGGAAGTCGATCAAGCGTTCATCGATACCTCGGCGGCATACATTCAGCCTCCCACCGCCGCCCCAGGCTGGTACTGACGTCGCAGGCGAGGCCGCCTTCAAATCTTCGGTTGCGCCAGCTGCCATGTCCCCGACATGCCGCCGGGCGATATCTACAGCAGCTTCTGTCTCTACCGCATGGGCGATGCGGCCGCCGACGGCATCTCCGACCATGAGGCGAAAGGCGGTCGAGTTTCGCCCCTCACACCGCTCTGGGGGTTGCGGTTCCGTTCCTTCTACCTCCACGACGGTCGGGCGACGACGCCGCCCGCCACGACGCGATCAGCGCCTCCCGGCGGCCAGGCGACACATGCAGTCGCCGCGTACCGTAAGCGCTACCGAGAGCAGCGTGCGCCGCGCTGCTGCTTCCTGAAGACCCTCTGACGGAGCTCCCCTGAAGCTGACCGGCATCGGCTCCCGCCGCAACGGCCGGCACCAGTGGTCTGGGCGCGTCTGCGTGAAGTCCGCCAGATTCGGTGATCCAGCCAGTAGTGCTCGAGATTGACGCCGATCATCGCGGCGGCCCACGGCGGGATATCGAGCGCGTTCTCGGGCCGAAGCGTCATCGAGGTACTGCGACCGAGCGCAATCCGGCAGACGCGAACGTGAGGAGCAACGTCACCGCGCCGCCCATCACCAAGAGGAGCGCGATGTACCGCGGTGCCGCGACGAGCGCAGCCCGTGTTGCAGACGCACCCGGAGCGGTGGACGAGGCCGTCACTGGTCTCGCGGGCCTCGGCATGCCAGACGAAGTAGAGGTACTGGGCGCAGCGGCCGGAGGCGAGCGCGTAGAGGGGCATTGCCGGATGCGGGTTGCCGACCAGGAGAGCGGGACCACTACCAAATTCGTGCCCGAGAAGGATGCCGATCCCGGATCGGATCGACGTCCGCCGCGGCGAAGCGAGCGCCACTCGCGCCAGGCGAACGCCGCCAACGCCAATGCGCCGGCGACCGACATCGTCTGCACGAGCGACGTTGGCACCGACGGCAGCGGCGCTCCGGCATACTGACCGCATACGGCGCCCGCCGATAGAGCAGCGCCGCGCCGGGCAGCAGGCAGGTAGCGCTGCGAGGTCGAGCCGAGTGCGACGGAGCGGCCGGTTCGCCGCTGGGAGGCGCGAACCAGCCCGTAGTTCTGCATCAAGGCGTGGTGGAAGCTCAGACGTACTGGACGGCGAGCAGCACCGCTCCACCTCCGACGGCTTGTCAGGCCAGCGCGAAGCCCGCCAGCGAGAGCGGTATCGCCAAGCGTTCGACCGATGTGATCGCCACGACGGGCGAACGTATACCCGCGCCCAGGTAGCGGCCATGTGCATGAGGTTGAGTCCGACGAAGCTGACGGCGAAGAGGGCGAGAGCGACTCGTTCTGGGATCACCACCGTTGCGGCCGTCGCCAGGTTGCCCGGGCACGCTGCTCCAGACGAACGCGACCCACTCCTTCGACCACGGGCCGCGCGCCTGCCCCCGTGCCCCTGCGATCCGCGCGGGACGCTCGCCGATCGCCATTGCGGTGTCAGCTCTGACGCGAACATCGAGGTGGCGACGCTACCACCGCCGAGCAGTTATCAACGGCGCATCGACGATGGGACGGGCAGGGTAGCGAGCCGTCGACTTCGCGCATCGGATCCGCCGTGGATTCCGGTCTGCGGCCGCCAGGCCTGTCCTGACTCGTTGACCACCGGATCGAGCCGGTGGTAGCCGTCGTTCTGCTATGGGTTCTCCTCAGCCCGCGAGCCATTGCGGGCGCTTGCTCCTCGCCGCGACGAGCGCGCAACGCTGACCATGCGCTCCGCGCGCTGGCGCGCCACCGTTCGGTCAGGTCTGGCGGGTGGGCGGCACCAATTGCCGTGGTCGTCACGATCACGGCTGTCCCACTCGTGCCGTGGCTCTTGCAGGGTCGACCTTCGAATCACCGATCCAGGAGGCTGTGATCACCCGTCACGGTGCTGCAGCGCGAATGCGCGAGGTTGTCGTTGTGGGTCGCGTGTGCTGCATGCGGCGCCGCCTTGATTCCCGACGCTCAGGCGAATTGCCCCGAGCATGCGCGGGCGCGGTTTTCGACGGCTGCTGCCGGCAGTCTCGATGCTCTCGGTGTGCTCGCCTGAGCGCATTCGTTCGTTTCGGTGCTCACGCAGCCCAATATCCTCACCGATGGAGGATCAGGCTACGGCCGGTTGTGGCGGCTCTGGGTGGGCGGCTGGGCGGCCGGCGGTGCTGGTCTGAAGCTCTCTCCCTCAAGAGCCGCGCTTCATGTGGACGATCATCCGTGCCTGGGTGCTCGCGGCCCTCGCGCCACCATTCCTTCTTTGCTCGCGCGTGCCCTCTGTTTCACCCGTGGGGCCGCCCTACTTTTGCCGGCGATCGCCCTGGCGTCACTACCGCTCCATGCTGCGATGTACTCCAGTGACTTCGAAACTGGGCCGCTGCTCACTTTCAATCTGCTCGGGCTCGCGTTGGTGGGCCGCTGCGGTGCGTTTGGAGCGTGCCGAGTTGGCAGCGGCGGGGGCCGCGGTGTTGGCGTACACGCGCTGGGGCCGTCCCGGATGCTCCGATCGTCGGAGGCGCGTTGCTGGTCATCGCGCTGCCGACGTTGCGCCGCTGGCGAACGCAGCCCGTCGTTGTGTTTGCCCTCGGCTGGTTCGGGTGAACGCACCAGGCCTCTCGCCAGCGCACGCGCGCTGGATGTCGGGCGCAGCATCCGCCCGCATGTGTTGCCCCAGTGGCCGCTGCTGCGGTCCTGAGCCTGCAGCCGGTCGTTCCATTCTGGCTGCCTGTTCCCGCCGCCGTTCGGTCTCGTGCGTCTCTTCAAACGGGCCCGTGGCGGCTTGCCCTCATCGGCTGTCGGCGTCGCCGCCGGACGTTCCGCCGTCGGTCAGCGTCGTTGGTAAAGGCGATCAGACCACAGTTACATGGAGTATTTCCGATACGGCAATTTGGGGCACCGCCGGGTGGACGTGCTGGTGGCTGCCGAGGGAATGGAGGCTGGTGTCGTATTTCTCACGCGTCGTTTCAGGCCGCCGGTTCGAGTCATCTGCATCGTCTCGAGTTTGCCACCTGGGCGGTGATCGTCGCGGCCGCATGGCGACGCCGCTCGTAAGTTCCGCAGCTATCTCTGCCTGGCAGTACGGGCCGCGCGTCGAAGAAGAGGCGTTTCGCGCAAGCATTGCGGCGCGTCCCCTGCCGATTGCGGCCTCGTCGTCCCGACGATGACGACTCGCGCGGCGGTGACCGAGGTCACGCGGCGCTATGTACATTGCCGAGGAAGCTGCCGCGCGACGAGAGAGCCGCGTAACGCCCAATCGGTCAGTTGAGTGACGGCGTTTCTGCGGTTGGCGCTGGATGATCGCGCGGGTAACCGTTGCTGTCGGCTGCCACGCCGGACGGCGATCGAGTGGAACCGGGGTGCTGGTTCTATTTCCGCGGCTCTCTACCGCTACACGGGATTGCGCGGTGGGGCTCACCGGCTCGTGTGGACTGAGCGCCGTGCTGGTGCTCGAGCCAGTGCTGACCCAAACACATCCTCTACATCTGCACCGCGCTGGCTGACGCGTCCCGGACCTGCACGATCCGCCGCTCCTGCGATCCCGCCCACCGCGTCGTGCTCTGAAGATCGTCGGCTGGCGGGGACGAAGGTGGCGAACGCCGCAGAGCGGCGCTGAGCCGCCGAACATCCCATATGGCGGAGTACGGCGCGCGCGAGGATGCGCGCGGTCAATAGCACGCTTCGACTAGCCCTTGCATGTGCCCATCGACTCGTCACTGGAACCCGGCGGACTGTCGGCCCACTACCTGGCGGTGCGAGAACAGGTCTGCTCGCATCTCCGTCCAGTACCCAATCCACTGGCGGAACCGCAAATATCGCAGGAGGTCGCCCAGCGAAATGACCGGACGCGAAGCGAGCAGCCATGTCGGCGTAGATGAAGCACCCATCTGCACCGCTGTCCCTGCAATCCTGCTAACAACGTGAGCTCGAGGAAGTCGTCACATCGCGTCGTCTTCCCGCGCGTGCCGACGCCCGTAATAGAACGCGGTGCTCTCCGTCGACGCCGCTCAGCTCCGGCGGCGGCGCTCGCCATCGACTCTTCCCGATCACGCCGAATTGCAGTTCGCGCGCCACGCCACCGATGCAATCCAGATTTGCGCCGTCGCCCGGACAGCGATCGACAACGCTCGATCGCGCGTTGTTCGCGCTTCCGTAGCGCTTGCTTGTCCCGCTCCGGGAGCATCCGGGCTGCCCAACGACGGCGCGTAATTGACGACCTCGCCCTGCACCCGCAGGAACGCCTCGCCGAAACGCCACGAGCACGCTGGCGCCTCCACGATCGCCCCGCCAATGCCGAGACCTGCTCGAACTCTGGTCTCAGCGTGTCCGGACGATACACCGCGACCGTCAGTGCGACGACCATGGCGCCAGCCCACGTCCCAGTGCACACCCCAGCTCTTCGACGCCATGGAGCAAAGCCAGCCGGCCAGCAGCGCGGTCAGAACGACCAACGGCGGATACGCATGCACTCACGAAGTAATCGAGTCCGCCCTGTGCCACGACGGTGAGCGCCGCTACGTGGAGGCAAGAGCAGGCCCAACGTCAGACTGAGGGGCGCTCGGAGCGCTCGCGTTCTCTCGGATGGAGCTGCGGCGATGGGGACCCGCAGCAGCAATCCCAGTGCTAATGTGATCGCAAGAAACCAGGTGGCGAGGAAGCTCGGGTCTGATGTCATCAGCGAGGTTCAGGACGGACGTACAAAGAAGCCGCCCAGGGAAAATCTCTGGAATGGAGCATCAGCTTGGACCGAATGGTCCCCCATCCCCCCATCCCCTCGATTGCCGGCCTCAGCACTTGCCATCCTGACGAGCTCGGGAACGCTACCGAGCAGGAAGCCGAGTACCACCGCGATCAGGCGCCGCGGCGACGATCGCGCGAGATTCAGCTCGGCTGCCGCGCGAAGCACGAGGACCAATACGAGCGTCCCCTTGTTCACATGCAGGGCGAGCCCCGAGGAACCCAAAACGCCGCGGTACGCGGCGGCCGACCATCTCGGCAACGTCGTCGCGCTGAACCAGGCGAGCAGCACCATGTCGATCGCGGCACCTTCGGCGTGGCTCCCGATGCCGACTGCATACGTCGAGTAGAACGCGATCTCGCGCGGCGAGAAAGCGCCGTTGCGACGACGATCCGGCGCGTGATGATCGCAGTCCAACGCACCTGGTGAGCACTCAGTCGGAGCTCGTCGAGACAACGGCGGAGCAGCGCCACAGCGTCGCGACGGCCCCCATGCTCACCGATCAGATGCGTCGGCATCTTGAGGGCCAGGACATTCCGGCCCAACAGCGAGAACGGAGGTGGCGGTCAGCAGTCCGCTGTAGAAGAAGCCGTTCTCGTACTCATTCGGCGGCGTACACGGGAGCGGCGAACCGCACCCCATGTGCGAGCAGATCCACGGCGACACCGCCGAGGTTGCACTCTTCATCGCCCCGCGCGACGAGGTGTCCACGCAGGTGAAGCGAACGACGAACAGTAGTGTCGCAAATGCCGCGTAGCTCGCTAAGCAGGTAGGCCGATGTTCGAGTGATGATTTCACGGCATCGACGGAGCAGCCGTTGCGGTCGGCAACGCGGCACGCTTCTCTAGCAGTTGTGTCCCACCTTGACACCTTTCCGTACCGCCTGGTACGAGGTCGGCGCCTTGCAGCTGCGTCACGTTTCCAGCGATGATGGCAGGGTCCGGGGACGTTCTCTGTCGCCCATGTGAGCCGCGTGCGTTTGTTCGCGTGGATCGCGAAGCTGGATCGTCACCGTCTGCCTCTGCTTCGGTCGTTTCCAGCCACGCGCAGGCGGCAAACGCCCACGCCGGATGGATCCGCTGCACCTGCGACACCACGGTGACGTCGTCCCAGGACTCCAAGACGACGTCTCCGACGTCGGAATACGTGGACGTGTTGTCGGGCAAGAAGCAAGGACGACGCCACTGCTCGCCGACCCCAGGATCCGCGTCGATCCTGACAGCGATCAATCGGATGTCAGTCCTCTGTCGCGCCGTCGCCAGGCGGATTCCGACGAGTTCTGCTCGCTCATTCCCGAGCAGAAGGACGACTGCCGGATACCCGCTCGATTTTCCACGAGCTGCGCACGAATCCAACCGGGCGCTCGTTCATGTTCCCGGACGCCAAGTACGAGATCTGGTCGCGCGCAGCTGCCCGCTTCGACCTGTGATCATCTCCGTGATGCGGCGCGTTCCGGAGACCCGAACGAGTGCACAGGTGCTGGCGATCAGGAAGTCTACTCGCCGAGCTTCGATCACGTTCAATGAGTCATCCTGTGAGAAGTCCAAGGAGCCGAAGGGCTGCAGGAAGGCGATCGAGGCGAACCGCGTGCTTTGCGAAGGGGTTGAAGGCGCTCGCCGCATCCGGGCCTCCCCGCGAGCAGGCGTTCGCGAAGGCTGCGCTCGGTGACGCAGACGCGTGCACGGCGTTCGCGCAAGCCGCGGTAGGCGTCTGCTCGGACGCGATGGCGCCGTCGCCGAATCATCACTCCAGCGGTCAAGACCACCGCTGTTCCGGTCCCGTCGCGAAGCGCGCCAACGCGACCGTAGATCGCCCTACGGAAGCGCGGGTTGGTTCTCGACTACCGTCGGACGGCGCAGCCGCGTAACCGTTCGCTTTCGCGACCATCTCGAGTTTCGAAGAGAACACGTCCTGACCGCTCGACACAGGAAGGTGCTCCGCCTAGCGGCCATTCTGCTGGATCGCACCCTCGCCGCGCGGAAGCCGTCTACCGAGCCGTTCTCTTCGTGCGGACGCGGAGCGCCGCCCCGAGCGGGGCGGTCTTCGACATCTATGCCGTCGGGGAATCGACGATGATGGGGGCCCACACCCGTCCGAAGATCTCGATTCCCGCACTGGTCGCGGCGATGTTCGAGAATCGAATCGGCGATCGGCCGATCGTCATTCACATGCTCGCGAGGGCCGGCCACCCGCTCTATGCGCAGTTGTTCGCTTTGAGTGAGGCGACCGCATTTCGCGACCGACGCAACCCGGGCGTCATGCTCCTCTACTCCGGCCATAACGAGGGGCCGTCTGGAGGGCACCGCCGATTCTGCTGCGCCGTCTGGCGTCCCAGCTTGTATCAGCGCTTGGAGCGGTGGTCCCTGTTGGCGCACTACCTTACACTTCGTGTTGATCGATCTACCGGTCGTTCCCGTCCGACCGGAACTGTTCCGCGGTCGGCCGGACTTGCAGGGCTATGAATACGACTTGCGCGCGACGATCGAGACCGCCACGCGAGCCGGGTTGGTGCTGGTGCTCTCGAATGCGGCGGGAAACCTTGTCCGGTGTCGAGCCGAGTTTCGGCGGCAACGACGCCGGGCATGCCCGAACCGCGATCGAGGCGGCGTTGCAAGAACAGAAGAGCGTAGGCTGCGTCAGCACCGAGACTCGATGTCAGAAGCGGGCGCAGGCGGATGCCGATATCGTGGCCCAGCTAGTGTTACGAGGCGGGGAAATGCGTCCACGCTGGCGGCGACGTCGCGCGAGCGCGAGCGCCTACTGGCAGGCCGTCGACCTCGACGCCCGCAACCACTGGGGGCGCGCGACGCCTGCCCAAAACGCCCTCATACGCCGGCTCACCGACGAGTACCGGATCCCGCTCGTGGATACGGTGGCGCTGCTCGAGAAGGCATCGCCCTCCGCCATTCTAGGAAACGAGCGTGTTCGTCGATGGACAGCATCCGGATCTGATGGGTCAGATCGTGATTGCGAAGGGTCTCGGGAGGCCATTTCCCTGCACCTTCGAGTGCCGGTGCAAAAGCAGTTCGCGACCGCACGGGATGCCATGTCGGCCTTTGATTTCACACCTGCAGATGAGAGCGCCTCGCACGTCTTGTCGGCGAGCTGGCTGTTGAGGCATGTCGGCCGAGCATCCTCGGCCCGACGATGCGCTGGCGTTGGCCGAGGCACACGTCCGGTCCGCCATCGTCCTGTCCCCCGACAACTTCAGCCCCTGGTTCGACCTTGCCATCGTCCAGGCCGCTCGCCGAGGCGGGCTGCTTCGCGATGCCGAGGCGCTGAAGGCCTTCGGCGACTGGCGCGTCTTCTTCAACGCTACCCCCTGCGTTCGTGGAACGGATGTTGACGCCGCCCTGCAGAGACTTCGAGTCGCGGGAGCAGACTCCGAGGTGCTGGACCGAATCGATGCTCTGCGGGAGGTGGCCTGCCGGGCCGACAGCGCTGTGGCTCCAATGATGGCATGGACGTTTCCAGCGCGGAGCCTCGGCTACTACTAGCCTGATCAGTTGGCGTGCGTCGGCGCGCCGACGTTCGCCAGCGTGCCACCTCTTCGCAGATGTCTCGCCCATGGCGGCGCGGCGCACTTTTCTCCTGGACGGCCGAGCCCACTGCTTGCAGGTTGCGAGAATCCAGGCCGTTCGAGTGAAAGATATGCGCCGCCCGAGGTCGAACGGGCTGCGGTGTTCCGAGGCGGCGCAGGTCACCTCGAACGTGACGCGACCTGCACTCGCCGAGAGTCCGACGATGAATCCATCAGTAGTGACGTCGAGCGTGTCGACGGACCATCCTTCGGGGAGGGTTTCACCGACGACGAGTGGCCCGACCTGTCGGGTGACCGCTCTCGGTGCTGATGCGGCCGTGGCCATCAGAGGCCCGGTACCACCATGCCCGGGCCTGTTACCCGGCTTCGTTTCGTGCGACTGCGTAAACCGGTGGCTCTGATGAATGACGGCAAAAAACGCGCACAATGCCAGCACCGTGACGGCAATGGTGTACCGCCGGTCGCTCGGAGTCCAGAAGAGATCGCCATGGCCGGAGTCTCCGGCAGGTCGCGCGGAGAACCCCAAGAGAACCAGGAGCACCATCGATTCCCAATACAAGATACGCGTCAGCACGTAGATATTGACGTGCATCGCGAGTAGCCCGAGGGCGACACACAGCCGGGTCTTTCGACCAGCGATCATCAGGGGTCCTGCCAGCTCGAACCCCACCGTCGCAATCGCGAAGAGAGAGCGCCGCCGCCGGCGTCTCCGCGACCCAGGTCCGATAGCTGCTGAGGATGCTGTCGGCGACGAGACCGTCCTGACCGACGACCACGGCCTGAATGGGCAGGCCCGAGAGCCAATCGATGCCCCCAAAGGCCAGCTTGCTGATCCCCGCATTCAGGTATGCCGCGCCGAGCAGCGCGATGCTCCCGATGCGCGCCAACGATTCATCCGTCGCGGCCCCACGATGACGGCCGAGCTCCAAACCCCAGAAGCCAGCCCGACAAGCACAAGCCGCTGTAGTAGAGGTGCCGCCAGGGTGACCCGTACAACTGCGCATGGGCGGTGCTCAGCAGGGTCAAGGCGCCGAGTGAAACCAGGCCCTCCCAAATGCGGGCTGGTCTCCACGCAAACGCGACCGCACCCGCGACGCCGATCGACACGACGGCACCTACCACGGGCATTCGGGAGAACACGTCGCTGACATTGGTGAACGCGCTGGCGGGCGCGATGGCTCGGGCATTGGCGATGAAGAAGAAAAAACGAGACGAGGTCCGCAACGACGATCACACCCAAAGCGCCGCGCAGCAGAGGCTCGCCGTGCGGGTCGTCCACAGTCATCGCGAAACCTTGCAGTGGGCGACAACACAATCAGGTATCTGTGCCGGCCGTGCGCCCGCTTGCAGCTCCCACGTCCGCTTGATGAGCTCGACGTCCGACTCACCAGGCCCCGCATGGCTCTCGATGTAGTTGATCAATTCCTCGTAGAGATAGTTGATGCCGGGCCGATCTCGTGCAGGGCACCGCATCTCCGGTGAGGGCTCGGAACAATCGAACGAACGAGTCCTCTATGCGATGGATCTCGCCGCTCCGATCCCGAATCAGCAGGTGGCTCTGCGACCGGCTGGCATGCTGCCGTACATCGAGAAGGTATCGAATGGGTAGATGAGCGAGATGATTTGCTCACCGAGGCGCATGTCGAAGCGCGCCGCCCAGGACAAGGCGACGTAGCCGAGGACGCAGATCACACCGAAGCGGAGCTGGCCTGTGCGACCGGATGACGCCACCAGGTCTCCTCGCAGAAAGACATTACGACTCTACGACCTCGAGGCCGCGAGTTCGCCATAACGGCGCGGCCGCCTGCGCAGCAACTTGCGCAGGCGCCGCTCCGCCATCGATTCCTCCGCGCCCCGGAATACGTTCCGCACGGTGCGCAAGACACGCGAGGGATGCATCGCGTAGGCGATCGCCAGCGACGCGACCATTCAAAGATTCGATAGAGCTCGATCTCTACCGGGCCGACGGCAGCACACAGCCGTGTCCGCGGCTCACGTCGTTGTACGTCAGGCCCGCAAAGTATTCGTTGTCTCATCTCGGGCGGGATGCCATCGCGCCGCAGGTCGTCGTACAGCTCCGTACCGGGATAGGGAGAGAACAAGTAGATGGGAATGTCCTCCACCCCGAGGCGGGGCCAGCTTGAGGCAGAAACGCAGCGTGGCAAAGATGTCGCGTCGCGTTTCGAACGGGAAGCCGATGATCATGTTGAAGCTTGACGACCATGCCGACCGCGACCGCGGCTTTCATGGAGTCCAGCATTCGGTCGAGGCGAACCTTCTTCTTGATGCGCTTCAGGGTTCGGGTCGAGCCGGACTCCGGCGCATACGTGATGTTGCGGCAGCCGGTGCGGTACAAGGCCTCCAGCACTTCCCGATCCAGCGCCTCGGACCGCGTGCCGCCCGGGGTTGATATGTGATGCGCAATTGGCGCCGCTCGATCTCGGCGCACAGAGCGAGAATCAATCACGCTTGATGAACGCCGTCAGATCTTCGAAATCAACGTTCGAGATTTCATGGGTCTTCACATAGGATTCAATTTCATCCACCAGCTCCTCGACCGGGCGTACGACGTAGCGCGTCGTCCACATCTCTGGGCTGGAGCAGAAGGTGCATCGGAACGGGCACCCGCGCGTTGCGAGAATGGGCATCGAGCGGCCGCGGTTCACGCCTTGATACATGCCGCGAGAGAAGTAGGCCTCGAGGGGGACCAGGTGCCACGCCGGCCAGGGCAGCGTCGCCAGCTCGTTGACCCGCGTGCGCACCACGCTTCTTGCGAGGCGTGCCGCCGTCGCGAAAGGCGATCCCGGCTACGCTCTCGAGCGGAAACTTCCCATCGACCCACGCCGCCAGCTCGACGGCCGTCAGCTCGCCTTCGCCCAGCACGCACGCTGTAATCTCGGACAACGTGCCAGCAAGTACTCCCACGTGACGGTGGCGTGCTCGCCGCCGATGAAGATCGGTGTGTCAGGGCAGCGCGCGTGGATCGCGCGCACCAGCGCCTCGGCGTGCGGCCATTGCTGTGAGAACATAACCGACACCCCGATCGCCATGAGTGTCGTCGGGGATGCGTTCGAGGATCTCCTGGATCGACAGCCCGTACGCTATGAGGCCGGGATGCGCTGCGGGTTGCCGCTGATCCAGCGCTTCACCGACCGAGTCGATGAGCGCGACGCGATGCCCCGAGTCTTCCAATGCGGCGGCGACATACGCCAGCGAGCGGGGGCTCGAGGACGGTGCTGAATGTGTAGGTGGATGTGACGAACGGAGCACGGATCAGCGTGATGTGAGCCACGGTATGCCTCTCTGTATGCTGCCCGATTCAGTCTCGCTGCAGAAGGTAGATCATGTATCGTCCTTTGGACGTGGGGGCCACATTGCCTCCGGACAGTAGGACTTTGAGCTCGCTGCTGTCCAAGGTGTCGAGCAGCTCTCGCACGCGGGCGGCCACTGGCGGGTCTTGCATGTCGAGAATCGACATCAAGGCGAATCGATACGCCGTGAAAGCGGGCACCCAGCGCATCCACCACTGACCCATCGGCGCGACGTTGGCGCTGATGTCGATGGCGCGGGAGGACACGAAAGACTTGCTGCTGCTCGATCCTGCGGGCGCGCTCTTCGGTGAGGTCGTCCGCCCCAGCAGGAACCCAGACGGAGCCAGAAAGCGCTTGCAGTGCTCGAGGAAGTTGTCACTCAGCGGGAAATGGTTGAGCCGACTCCGAGAACAGCAGAAGGTCGTACGTCTCGTCCGGAGACATGTCTTCGAATCGCGTGCAGCGGACCTCGACGCCCGGAAGTTTCGCTCGCTCGATCGATTCGCAGTGGTGAGCAATGGGGCTCACGGCCGTCACGAGCTTCCTGCGCTCCGAAAGGAGCTTGGCATTTGCGCCGAGACCACAGCCCACGTCGAGGATCCTGATGGCAGTATCGGGAATGTGCGCGAGTAGGTTCTCGGAGAACGCCCAGAACGGATCGAAGTCGTCCGTCTCCGCCGACGGCGTCTGAACGCCGCCGGGCCAGAAGCCCCAGTGGAGGGGAGAGAGGCTGGCCGCCGCTGACCAATTGCGCACAGAAGTCGCAAAAGACGAGGTTGAGCTGGCGCGCCGACAGTGTCTCCCACCGCGGATCCGGTTCCCATGGCTTTCCGTCCACCGCCGCCGGCCATCCGGAGACGGGTGCTCCCTCTGCGCCGGCGGCATCACGTAACCGGCCAACGCTGCCTGGCTCCTCGTCGTTGGTCCGGTACTCGATGGCATCGGAAAATCGTCTCACGGCCCGAGGCGCAACGGCGCTGAATCTCTCCGCTGCCTCGTGCAGGCGCGTGTCGTCGATCGACTTGATCGTGCCGACGACGGCGAGGAGAGCAGGGGTAAAGTCCCTTCAAATCGCCCGCGCTATAGGAGATCGCCAGGTTGGCGGAGCGATCGTAGCTGGGGGCGTCGAATTCGGACCCGAGACGTATCTCGGTTTCCGGCAACGATGCCGGACGGAACCAGAGCTCGCGTCCGTTGGTCCCCACTTCCCGGCCGCCGACGGCCTCCACGATCTCGCAGAGCCGCCTTTCCAGCAGCGCTCCGACGGGTGACTCCGTCGCGGCGACCTCGGCGTCGCGCCCGACAGTGCCGTCATCTGGCGCCGGGTGCGATTGTCCCAGGCGCGTCATGGACGCGCGTCGTCCTGCGTTGGCACGAAGGGGGTCAGCGAAATCGTCACGCTATTCGCATGCATCCCTGGCGGGCATCCTCGCGCGTACTTAGCGCCATGAGGTCGGGCGCGTCTACCAGAATCGCCCACCGGGATACCCAGTTGTCGGCAACAGCGCTGGCGGGGCGGGCGACACGCTGTTCGCGGCGGGCGTGCAATCCCGCCGCATCACCCTGCCATCGTGCGACCATTCGCCTCCGCGAAGATCAGCTCGCAACCGCGTCGCTCGAACGGACCGCGTGACGCATCCGTAATGGCGAGCAATGGCGCCGAGGACTCGTACTTGGGGCCTACGTCAGAGTCTGCTAGGGGTTTCGGTCGACCCAACCGTACGTAGGGACTAGCACTTCGGACCCTGGAGACGGCCGGTGGAGGGTGTCCCCAAAATCCGCTAACAGCTTCCCGAGCGAAGGTGGTAGTCCGTGACCCCCATGCTCCACGAAACCAGACCTGCCGCCCACGGTGATCGATCGATGAGCCGCGCGCGGCCGGCGCGGATCACGCTGTTGCGGCCGCCGGCGGTTGCCTCGGTGTACGCGTACAGCGTGCCGGTCGTTCCCCGCTCGGCCCCGCGTATGTGGCGGGTGCACTGGAAGCCGCAGGCCACCGAGTGACGGTGATCGACGCGCTCGGCGAGGCACCGCTGGCGCGTCATCCGAGCCCGTACCCGCTGCTCGTCGCGCACGGTCTGACCATTCCAGAGATCGTCGCCCGAATTCCGCCCGACACCGAGGGCCTCGGCGTGTCGGTCATGTTTTCCCAGCAGTGGCCGCATGTCGCGGCGATCTCGGCGAGCGGTGCGCGCGGCGTTCCCGACGATCCCGATCTTCGTGGGCGGCGAGCACGCGACCGCCATGTGGAGTATCTCCTCGACCACTGTCCGGAGGTGACGCTCTGCGTCCTCGGCGAAGGCGAGGAGACGGCCGCCGACGTCGCGGCCTGGATCGTCGGTCGCGGCGCGCTCAAGGCAATTCCCGGGATCGCCTATCGTCGCGACGGCCGCCCCGAGCGAACGACGCCACGCCCCCGGCTGAGCGAGATCGATCGCATTCCGCGGCCCGCATGGCATCTGTTTCCGCTCGAGCAGTATCTCGCCAACGGTTACGCACACGGGGTGAATCGCGGCCGCTCGATCCCCATGCTGGCGACGCGCGGGTGTCCGTATCAGTGCACGTTCTGCTCGAGTCCCGACATGTGGACGACGCGCTACTACATGCGCTCGCCCGCGTCGGTCGTCGACGAGATCGGCGACTACGTCACGCGCTATGGCATCTCGAACGTCGACTTCGAGGATCTCACGGCGTTCATCGAGCGCGACTGGATTCTCGACTTCTGCGCCGAGCTCGAGCGGCGCGGTCTGCGCATCACGTTCCAGCTGCCGAGCGGTACGCGATCCGAAGCGCTCGACGACGACGTATTGACGGCCCTCTACCGCAACGGGTGTCGCAATCTCACCTATGCGCCGGAGTCGGGCTCGCCCGAGATTCTCCACGCCATCAAGAAGAAGCGCATCCCGACCGCGTGCTCGCCTCGATGCGCATTGCCAAGCGGCTCGGCGTCAACGTCAAAGCCAATCTCATGATCGGTTTCCCCGACGAGACGCGCCGCGACCTGTTCCGCACGCTGAGGTTCGGATTGCACGCGGCCTGGGTGGGAGTCGACGACATTCCGCTCTTCCCGTTCTCGCCGTATCCGGGAAACCGCATCTACGACGAGCTCCGTGCGGATGGGACGCTGCCGCCCTCGACGACGGCTACTTCGGCGCGTCTCGGCTACATGGATGTGACGGTGATGAGCTCGGTCTGCCGGAACATCAGTACCCTCGAGCTGAATGTCTACCGGATCCTCGGCATGGGGACGTTCTACGCCCTCGGGTACGTGCGCCATCCGGCGCGGCTGCTGCGCACTCTCCGGAACGTCGCGGCCGGGCGCAGCGAGACCGTGCTGGAGCAGCGCTTGGTCGAGTACAAGGAGCGGTGGACGCGTCGCCGCGCCGCGCGAGTCCGGAGTGTCGCGCCGAGCCAGCCTCCGGCGACGCAGGAACCTCGAGCGATCTGGTATCGGGGTACGGCGCGGCCGAGCCTGTGACTGCCGCCCCAGCGATGGCGCCGATTCCCTGGCGACATCGGGGAATGTTCAACGCCGCCTTTTTCTGGAGCACTACACACCGAAGAACCGTTGGATTCAGCGCCGCAAGGCGGTCGCGCGCGCACGCATCGTGGAGCACGTTTCCCGGCTGGGCACGGGAACGGTGTCACCCGTCGAGCGGCGGCGTGATCTCGGACCGGAGGAATTCCGCCGCCACTATCGGGCCAAAGGGATTCCGGTCGTCCTGGAGAACCGCGCGGGCTCCTGGCCGCTGGCCACGCGCTGGTCCTTCGAATCGTTCAAGCAACGTTACGGCACCGAGACGATCAAGCTTGTCCAGCAAAGGGCGCCGCTGACGAGCAGGAGCTCGTGTACGGTCGGGAATTCTCCGGAAGAGCTGTCATTCGGCGCGTTTCTCGACCACGTGCTGGGGGCGGCGGAAAATACATGCGCTTCTCCCCGCTCCTGGAAAAGCTCCCCGAGCTTCTGGACGATTTCGATCACGCGTTCTTCCGCAGCATGGCGGGCAACAACTGGGGTCTCACGTATCAGCTCTTCGTCGGCGGCGCCGGAACCACCACCCCACTGCACAACGACATGTCCCCGTTCTTTTACGTCAACGTGTGCGGCAGCAAGCACTGGACGCTCATCCCGAACCGCTACCTCGCCATCCTGAATCCGAGCCCGGACGGACGCAGCATCAACCATTCCCGAGCCCGGCTCGACTGCTCGAATCTCGAAGAGTTTCCGGGGTTCGACCGGATCGACAAAATGGAAGCGGTGTTGCAGCCGGGCGACGTGCTCTACACCCCTTCGTGGATGTGGCACTGGGTCGAGAACGATGCCCCGACCATCGGCGTCCGGTGCGGCTTCATCGATCTCAAGGGTATGCTGACCCACGCGACGACCTTGTCGCTGATCCGCCTGTTCGCCGCGCGCAACCCTTCGGCGCTCGAAGCCCTGTACTACACTCTTCTTCAAGCGCAACCTGGTCGAGCGCGACAAGTGGTTGCTCACGGCGACGGTGATCCGACGGTGAGGCGGTAGAGGCGGCCGTGCGGCTGCCTCATGCGCTACGGCAGCTCGCGAACAGTTGCACCGCGAGAAGGGTGCAATCGAGCGCATACAGCACGATCACCGCGCCCAGCAGGACGTCTCCCATGCGCCGCATGCCCGGACGGCGATCGACCTCCGAGTAAAAGCGGTCGCATGCGCACCGAAAGGCAGCAGGAACGCGAGCAGACCGGCGAAGGCGTGGATCGGCTTGAAGAAAGAGTAGTCGCGATACCGAAGCGCGAGCGCGATCAAAAATGCCACGTAGCCGGCTGCCGAAACGGCAATGAGCCATTCATGTGGCCGCACACGACCGACGTCGGCGATCACACGCGTGGTTGCTCTCCACGCGCCCAGGAGGAGGAGCGCCATTGGAAAGAGGGCAACGAGAAACGTCAACCGGGGCAGGTTCGTCACCAGGGCCGAATGCGGCCGCCACGACGGCAGGTGTTCGAACCGGATGGAGTTCAGTCGTCCGTAGAGTTGAGACCACAACGACGTGCGATGGAGTGGGAAATGGTCTCGGTCGTGATCGAGGAGGATCGGGTCCTCCAGCAACCCGATGATCCGAAACGTGAAGAGCGACTCCGCGATGGAGCGGACGCCGGGATCGCCCGTGAACATCGTGTGCTCGAAGAGGCGCGGGAAAGGCTCCGGCAAACGGTTGGTCGCGAACGGCGAGCCGTAGCGGCGGTATTGTTCCCAATATGCCCCCGGCTTCGGGGCGATGATCGTGAACCACGAGAGAAGAGCGACCACGAAGACGATCGCGTACCGAAGGACCGTCATGCGTGCTGGCGTCTTCTCCGCGGGCGTGCGTGCCAGAGTGATCGCAAAGACGAGGCGTGATCGCCAGACAAACCGGCAAGCCGGTGGCTTTCGACATCGCCGTCGCTATGGCGGCGGCCGTCATCCAGAGAAAATCCGTCGGGCGGAAATCACGGAAGAAGCGATACCCCCAGTACAGTGAGAGGCTGCCGAAGAGGATGTCGAAGGAGTCGTTGGTCACTTGCACGTTGATGGCGACCAGTGCTGGATTCAAGGCGACCAGCGAGAACGCGAAGAATCTCGTCTTGTCCGACAGTTCGACCAGTCCGAGGAAGCGCAGGACGACGAAGAGCGTCAGGATGCCCGCCACGGCGCTCACCATCTGGCCAATCAAGATCACGTGCGGTGACACCGGGAACTCGTAGAGGCACGGCCCCGACTCCATGTCGAAGGGATCGATTTTGAGAAGCGCGGCAACGGTCCCGTGATAGAGCTTCGGCTGAAACGCTTCCTTCACCCGGTCGCGGTCGCGATCGTATTCGGGGATCCTGTTCTCGAAGGCCATGGTGGTGATGACGTCGACGTGGTTGTCGCTCGAGTCGCGGTTGATGGTTGCCAGGGCGAGTCGCAACAGCGCGGCGACGACCAACACGACGATGGTCGCCCCTCGAAGCGTCGAATCGGTAGGCCGATGGAACACGAGTAGTGGCGTGCGCGTCGGCGCGCGGTCTCAGCGGTTGCTCGCGAAGCGCCGCAACGCCTTCGCTTCCGCACCGATCGGCGGCGTTACGCCTGCGAGCATGGCCGCCAGCGCGGTGTCGACGGAAATGGCCTGCATGCACTGGTTTTCGTGCCGGGCGAGGTGCGATGGTTCAGGACGTCCGCGCAGGGGCTGCACGCGAGCGCGGCGGTCAGCGCCGCGCTCCGCTCGCCGATCGAATCGTATTGCTCCGGCGCGCCCGGTCCGAACATCGCGCGCGCGCGCCGCGACTCGATGTGCCGGCAGAGGTCTTCCGCGGCATCGCGTTCGGCCGCTCTTCCGGTCACCGGCACGGTACATTCGGCCGCGCCGAGAGCAGCCGGCGTCCCAGCTCCACAAAGCGATCCGCCGGGCCACTTCCGGAGCGGCAGCAGGGGCCGCCCGAGCAGGGCGTCGATCCGCCGCATGCGACAGGGGTTCATCATCGTAAACGGGTGGCCGAAGCGGCGCGTCGACTCGATCACGGCGCGCGATATTTACGCTGTGACCTTCGGATCCGCAACGCGGATGCGTGATGCCGGGCAGTCGTTGGAGCGGCACATCCGGGTGTCCCCTTGACGTGTCCGGGCCGGTCCGGGAACGTCCGTTCCCTCCCCGAAAACCTCGTCGCACCCATCCTGCTCCTGGCCTCGAGGCCCGACCTATGCCGCCCCGGAGATGGTGGTCCTGGCTACGTATCCCTGGCCTGGTGCTGTCCTACGCCCTACTTCGGACAGCACCCCTGGCCTAGTTGCTGGACGGGTCGGTTTCGCTTGGAATACAGTCCCGGCCTTGGGCGGCGAGGCGGCACCGGCGACGACGGCGACGTCGACGACAGTGGGCTCGACGTCGCAAGGCAAGCAAGTGAAGGCCCCCATCGAGAGTCCTGCTCCTCGACCCCGTTCAGGACGATACGACCAGCGCAAAGGACCGATCTACACGCGTGTCTGGCCTCCGCTGGACCCGATGCACCGGTACCACTAGGAGGTGGTGCGGCGGAGCTTCCCCTTGTCGAAGCGAGCCGCGGCTGTGCGTCCAAGGGCCTGCGCGCTCGAGACCTATGGTGGTGAGTGACATGGACGACATCCCTCGACTCGCGAAGGAGCTCGCACCCACCCGCAATTCCCATGTCACCGCCCCCTACTGGAACCCAACTCTACGATGACGTCCTGAGACGTGCGTAGCGGCTCTTGCACTCGCGCTTGTCGATCTCCGGTACGATAACGACCGGCCCACCGGTCGACCCGGCGGCCGGGTGCGTGGTCCACTCGTGGAACGAGTGGGACCCGCTCGAGGAGGTCGTCGTCGGGAGGCTCGAAGGCGCGGCGGCGCCGCCGGCGCACGTGACGATGGTCGGGAACCTCCCGCGGGGGCGGCGCGCCTCTATCCGCTCCTCGCCGGGCGCCACTATCCGAAGGTCCTCGTGCGGCCCGCGCAGGGCGAGCTCGAAGGCTTCGTGCGCCTGCTCGAACGCGAGGGCATCGCCGTCCGCCGGCCGGACGTCGTCGACTTCGCACGCCGCTTCGCGTCGCCGCACTGGCGATCGAACGGCTTCTGTACCGCGAGCCCGCGCGACGGGATCCTGGTCGTCGGCGACGAGATCATCGAGACGCCGATGGCATGGCGCTCGCGATACTTCGAAGTGCACGCCTATCGCACGCTGCTGAAGGACTACTGGGCGCGAGGCGCGCGCTGGGTCTCGGCGCCGAAGCCGGAGCTCCGCGACGAGCTGTACGACGCCGGCCTTCGTACCGCCGGCGAAGGGTGAGCCGGTCCGCTACATCACGAACGAGCACGAGCCCGTCTTCGACGCCGCCGACTTCGTCCGCTGCGGGACGGACCTGTTCGTCACCCGGAGCAACGCGACGAACCACGCCGGCATCGAGTGGCTGCGACGCCACCTCGGGCCGCGCTTCCGCATCCACGAGATCCGGAGCCGGTGCCCGCAGCCGCTCCACATCGACACGACATTCATGCCGCTCGCGCCGGGAAGGTGCTCGTCAATCCCGAGTACGTCGACACCGCCGACCTGCCGCCCATCCTCCGCGGTTGGGACGTGCTCGTCGCCCCCGAGCCGGATCCCATCCGCGGGTGGCGGAACGTCCATCTCTCGATGGTGAGCAAATGGATCAGTATGAACGTGCTCATGCTCGATCCGCAGCGCGTCGTCGTCGAGCAATCGCAGACGTCGATGATGCGGCTCCTCGAACGACACGGCTTCACCCCGGTGCCGTGCCCGTTCATGAACTACAAGCCGTTCGGCGGCTCGTTCCACTGTGCGACGCTAGACATCCGCCGTCGCGGCACCCTCGAGACTTACTTCTAGCAGCTCAGCACGCGTCCGGCGGCTGTTGCACCGCGACGGGAAGCGGACGCCCCGGCAGGGTACCGTCGCGCACCTCGCAGATCGGGAGCGCCCCGACATCGAGCGCGTCGGCCTCGTCGCACAGGCGGACGAAGCGCACACGCTCTACCGTGCGCGAGAGAAACGCGTCCAGTACGTCGGCGTGTGGGCCGCCTTCGAGCTCCGCGTGAATCGTGTGCACGTTGAGCGCCCCCGGCCGGAGGCGGGCCACGAGATCGTCGGCCAGCAGTGCCGGATCCCGGCCGAGGACGCCGTACGTCTCGTCGAGCGTCGGAAGCGTGGTCGGGAGCTCCGGAACGCGAAAGGCGTGGCCGCGGATGGCCGGGCGATACGGTGCGGTGCCGCGGGTGTCGCTCCGGTAGGCAAAGCCGGCGTCATCGACGGCGCCGAGGCTCGCAGCCGTGCAGCGCCACCCGGGTGCTCGAAGCCGCGCGGGTCCGCGCCGAGCGCCTCGCGGTAGACGGCGCGCGCGCGCCACCTCGGCAACGACGGTTGCGGCGTCGAGCGCCGGCAGCCGGTCCTGCCAGCGGGCGTGGTCGTGGCCGTGCACGGCGACCTCGTGCCCCTCGCGTACGAGCGCGCGGAGCAGCTCCGGAAACGCCGCGGCGATCGGACGGGCGGGCAGCAGCGTTCCCGAGAGCAGCGTCCGCCAGCCGTACACCGCCGGTGCGCGCGTCCGGATCAGCTTCAAGACGAAGCGCGGTCGAAGAAGCCGCCCGAGGCGCCGGCCCATCGTATCGGGCCCGCACACGACGAAGAACGAAGCGCGAATGCCGTACGCCCCGAGACGCTCCCGGATCACCGGGACACCAGCGCGAAGCCCGTCGTGCGTGTCGACGTCGACTTTCAGGGCGACGCGGGGCGGCTCCCCGCTGCTCACGTTCCGACCGATGTCCCGTCGCGCGGCTGACGCCGGAACCAGCCGATCGTCTGCGCGAGGCCTTCGTCGAGTGATGTCGTCGCGCGCGTGCCGAGGATCTCCGCCATGCGGGTCACGTCGGGGACACGACGGGCGACGTCCTCGTAGCCGTCGCCGTACACGGCTTCCTGCGCGACGAAGCGCACCGTCGAGGCGCCGCCGCCGATCGCGATCATCCGCGCCGCGAGGTCTCGGATCGACGTCTCGACATCGGAGCCGACGTTAATGATCTCACCCTCGGCTGCCGCCGTGACTCCGGCCGCGATCGTCGCGACGACGGCGTCCGTCACGTACGTGAAGCAGCGGGTCTGATTCCCGTCTCCGATGACCGTGAGCGGCTCGCCGCGGAGGAGCTGGCCCATGAAGATGGTGATCACCCGGCCGACGTCGAGCTGGTCGAGGCGCGGGCCGTAGACGTTGAAGTAGCGGAGGATCGTGACCGGAAGCCCGAGGCGCCGAAAGGCAAGGCAGAAGTGCTCCCCGGCGGCCTTCGACGTCGAGTAACACCAGCGGTCGATCGTGCTCGGTCCGAGGACCCGGTCGGCGTCCTCGCGCCACGGGACGGCGGGATTCTTCCCGTACACCTCCGAGGTCGATGTGAACACGACGCGGCGGCCGTGCTTCAGCGCGGCCCGCAAAACGTTCTGGGTTCCGTTGATGTTGATGTTCAGCACTTCGTAGGGGTCGCCGACGTAGTGCTCGACCCCTACGATGCCGGCGAGGTGGTAGATGAGGTCGGCGCGCGCTGCCAGCGCATCGAGGATGTCGGGGTTCATCACCGAGTCGACGACGAGGCGGAAGCGCGGGTGACTCAGGAGATGGCGAACCTTCTTCTGCGACCCCGTGTCGAGGGCAATGACGGCGTCGCCGCGCGCCAGGAAACCATCCGCCAGATGCGAGCCGAGGAATCCTCCACCGCCTGTGATCAGCACCGTCAGCACGCGGCGTCTCCCAGCCGGTCTCCAGCGCACACGGCACGGTGGCGCGCGAAGTCGAGCCCACGCTCCTCCGCTCCGCCGTCGAGCTGGAGCTGCTCGAGCAACAGGCCTCCAAGTCCCGTCCCGACGACGATTCCGGCGGGCGAGACCGCGGCGACGCGTCCCGGCTCGGCGTGCGCGGGTGCGTCGACCGGCGTTGCCTTCCACACGAGAAGCTTCGTACCGGCCCACGTCGTGAAGGCGCCCGGGTACGGGTGTGTGACGGCACGGACGAGGTTGTGAGAGCTCGCGCGCCGGGCGCCGCCACGCGAGGCGGCCGTCTTCCGGTCGCCGGCCGCCGAACGTCGTCGCGCGCGTGTGGTCCTGAGGAACCCGCGGCGCTCTACCGGCCAGGAGCGCGGGAAGGTGACGCGGAGGAGCTCGCGTGCGGCGTCGCCGAGCTTCCGGTTGAGGGTGAGCGCCGTGTCGTCGTCCGCGATCGGGACGCTCCGCTGTGCCACGATGTCGCCCGCGTCGGGCTTGCGCTCCATGTAGTGCAGCGTGACCCCGGTCTCCGTCTCGCCGTGCACGAGGACCCAGTTGACCGGGCACCGCCCGCGGTAGCGCGGCAGCAGTGAGCCGTGCAGGTTGAGCGCGCCACGGGATGGGACCGCGAGGAGCGCCGGCTTCAGGACCTGGCGGAAGTAGAACGAGAACACGAGCTCGGGCGCGAGCGCCGCAAGTCGCTCTGTACGACGTCGGGAGCGTTGACGTCGGAAGGCTCGAGCACCGGAATCCCCGCTTCGCGGGCGCGCGCAGCGACGGAGCGAAACCAGATCTCCTCGCCTGGGTCATCTCGGTGAGTGACGACCGCGGCGACGTCTGCGCCGAGCTGGAGCAGCTCGTCGAGGCAGACCCAGCCGATGTCCTGGTATGCCATCACGATGACGGACATGCGCGCTCTCGCGACGCGTTGGACACGGCGCGCCTTTGGGACGCGTTATCCACGGCGCGCCTTTGGGACGCGTTATCCACGGCGCGCCTTTTGGGACGCGTTATCCACGGCGCGCCTTTTGGGACGCGTTATCCACGGCGCGCCTTTTGGGACGCGCGCATGGACGGCGCGCACCACGTACGAGGGCCGGCGGCGTACCTCGGCGTAGATGCGGCCGACGTACTCGCCGACCAGGCCGACGGCGAAGATGAGGAGCCCGAGGAAGACGAACAGGATCGCGAAGAGCGTGAACAACCCCTCGCTTTCGGGACCGAGGACCAGGCGTCGAAAGAGAGATAGATCCCGAAGCCGGTACCGACCAGCGACACGCCGATGCCTGCGAGCGACACGAGCTGGATCGGCACGAGCGAGAATCCCGTCATCAGATCGAAGCCGAGGCGCATGAACCGCAGCGGCGAGTAGCGTGATCTCCCGGCGGCGCGGGGTTCGTGCGCGATCGCGATCTCGGTCGGCCGTGTCGCCACCCACGCGGCGAGCGCGGGAATGAAGAGCGCCCGATCGGCGAGCTGGACGACCGCATCGACCACGGGCCGGCGGTACGCGCGCAGCATCGAGCCGCAGTCCGTCATGGGCACGCCGACCGCGAGCGATGCGAGCCGGCTCACCGCGGCGGACAAGGCCCGGCGCGGGAACGGGTCGACACGCGCGGCGCGCCGCGTGCCGACGACGTCGTAGCCGGCGTCGACCTCCGCGAGCAGCCGCGGGATCTCCTCGGGCGGGTTCTGGAGATCGGCGTCGATCGTGACGACCACGTCGCCGCGCGCGTAGGCGAAGCCGGCGAGGACGGCGGCATGCTGCCCGACGTTTCAGGCCAGCGCGACGATCGTCACGGCGCTCGTCGCGCGCCGCGATCTCCGTGGAGAGGTCGAGCGACCGATCGCGGCTACCGTCATCGACGTAGACTACCTCGACGGATCGGTCGAGGCGGTCGCACACGGCGGAGAGGCGCGCATCGAAGCGCGCGAGCCCGGCGGATTCGTTGAATACGGGGACGACGATCGAGACGGTCGGCGCCTCCCGCTTCCGCCGCCGCGACGATCCCGTCCGGCTCGGCCGTCTCAGGCCGCATGGCAACGGAGCACGTCGGCGAGCGTGTCGACCACGTCGCGAACGTCGTCTTCGACCATGGCGGGAAGAGCGGCAGGACAGGATCGCGTGCGACATCGCGGTCGCGTGCGGGAGCGCGGCGGTCGCCGCGTCATCGCGATACAGCCGATGGAGGTGCAGCGCCTTGAAGTGCAGCCCGACGCCGATGTTCGCGGCGAGCAGCGCGCCCATGACGTCGTCGCGGTCGATGCGCAGCGCTTCGAGCCGCAGCCGGACGACGAGCAGGTGCCAGGCGTGCCGCGCGGGGTACGGTACCGTGTCGAGCATCCCCACGGCGGGAGGGCGCGGAGGCGGTCGGCGTACCAGCCGGCGACGCGGGTCCGCGCCGCCACGAAATCCTCCAGGCGCGCGAGCTGCGCGATCCCGAGCGCGGCCTGCAGATCGGTCATGTTGTACTTGTAGCCGAGCGTGACGATCTCGTAGTCCGGACTGCCGTGCTTGCCGTACCGCTTCCACGCGTCGCGCGTGATGCCGTGGAAGCGCAGGAGACGGAGCCGTTCCGCGAAGTCGGCGTCGTCGGTGGTCACCATGCCTCCCTCGCCGGTGGTGATGGCCTTGATGGGGTGGAAGCTGAAGACCGCCGCGGTGCTGCCGCCGCCGACCGGCCGCCCGCGATACGTCGTTCCGAGCGCGTGCGCCGCGTCCTCGATCAACGCGACGCCGTGCCGCGCGGCGAGGGCGCGCAGCGGATCGAGGTCGACCGGCTGTCCCGGGCGAAGTGGACCGGCACGATCGCGCGTGCGATCCGTGATCGCGCGTTCCACGGCGGCCGGATCGACGTTGAGCGTCCGCCGGGTCGACGTCCGCGAACACCGGCCGCGCGCCGACGGCGAGAATCATGTTCCCGGTCGACGCCCACGTGAGGGGCGACGTGATGACCTCGTCGTCCGGCCCGAGCCCCGCGGCGAGAAACGCAACGTGCAGCCCCGCCGTTGCCGAGCTGACGGCGACCGCGTGCTTCGCCCCGACAGCTTCGGCGAAGAGTCGCTCGAACTCCGCGACCCGCGGGCCGCTCGTGATCCAGCCCGAGCGGAGACAGTGCCACGACCGCGTCGACCTCGGCGTCACCGATCGACGGGCGAGAGCGGGAGAAACTCCCGGCGGCGCGGTCCGTCGAGCGCGGAGCTGGCGGAGCCGACCCCGGTGGGTGTGATTCCGGCGTCGCGGCGTGCGACTCGGGCAAGAGCGCCCGTCCGCGATGAGACGACTCTTGCATGGTCGATCTTTACCACGAGACGCGCGAACGTCTCACAGCAGGGCCGGCCGGGTCAACGTCCGCGGTCGTTTCGCGTCGGACTCGAGCGGGACGCGATCTCTGGGCGGCCAGGGCGCTCGCGATCGCGCACGAACGACGGGGTAAACGCCGAGACGGATCTCTGCGCGGTGAGCGCCGTACTCGTAGATCTCGCTATAGGGTAGATTTTCGAGGACCCGCTCCTCGAGCGGGATCCGGCCGTCCGTCTCCGCATCTGCAGCCGTCGAAACCGACGAGATCGCAATCCATACTCCGGTAGAACAGAACGCACGGAGACGTCGGGAGCCAGCTCCGCCACTATCCGACTGAGCTGATCGGCGCCGCCGCTCGAGTCTTCCTTCTCACCGAGATGGTGGGCGAGCGTTCCGAACGCCAACCAGCGGTACCCGGTCCTGGGGTCGGATGCGGCATTGTCCGCGCGCGCCGTCTTGGCGACGAAGACGCAGCGCGGATACCGCGCGGTGAGATCGAGCAGGTAGCGCACCTCCGTCTGCTGGTTGCGTGCGAGGAATGCCTCCGCCGTCGACACGCCAGGTAGCTGTTGCCCGCGGCCGAAGAATTCCTCTGCCACGGGTTCCATGCGGGGACCGTGGCGACGAGCAGCAGCACGGCGACACGCTTCCACCACGCCGGCCAGGAGAGTCGCTCCGCTAGGAGGACAGCTCGCGAAAACCGAAGAGCGCCAGAAACAGCACGAGCGGTGTGACGAACGTCAGGTACCGGAACTTGTCCAGGAATGCTCCGTGCGACCCGGCGGCGTACATCTTGAAGAGTGTCAAGACGCCAATCGGCAGGAAGAAGAATGCGAACCATTTCCGCACGCCGTGGATCACTCCGGAGCACGAACAGCACGATGATTCCGAACGGGAAGAAGAACGTGATCGCCTGCAGCCACGTCGAGAAGCGAGAAGTTGAGCGGGCGAAGGGCGGCCATGGCCCACCGCAAGTCGTTCGGTACCGGCACGTACTCCAAGGCGAGCAGTCCGGCACTAACGAGGACGAAGACGACCAGCGGGCCGGTGACGATCGGCCGAAAACGCCACCCGGCGTTCCGAACCGTCCGCTGCATCCACTCCTCTGCACCGACCACGTGCGCAATCCCGATCGCGAGCGCCGGAACGCCGAGCACGAGCGCTTCGATGCGCAGCCAGACCGCGAGGATCACGAGCAAACCGAGCCATGCGAGCGCGAGATGGCGCAGCCAACGTGAAGCGCCGCTGATCCGAGACCACCGCGGCCGCGACGCACGCGAGCCAGAAGTGGATCGTCCACGTCATCGCGGGCATTTCCGAGAAGGCCGCGTTGATCGTGTTCAGACTGCACGCGTAGGCCGCGGCGAACGCGCCGCTCGCCCACCACGAGCCCAGTACGTGGCTAGCGAGGAAAAAGAAGACGACCGTGTTGATGACGGCGAGACACAGGTTCGCACGGACGAGGATCGGCAACGTGGTCGGCCCGTGGCCGCTCAGCCAGTCGACCTCGGCATCGAATCCGGCACCGGCATGTGTCGCAAGGCCGTACAGCTGCCGAACGTTTCGTGCGCTGCGGCCTTCCTGCAGAATGGTGATCCATCCCGTCGGAATATCGGTCGGCGCGACGAGCAGGAGGACGAGCGAGCCGCCAAGGAGCGCGCACGCGCAGCCGGCAATCACACGACCGCGGACCATCGGTTGCTCCACGTGCCCATTCGCCGAGAATCACTGCCAGCAGGACAACGGCCACGCTCGTTGCGGCAAGCCACGTGAACGCGTCTGGGGTCGCCCACGACGGCATCAGTCGGTGGTTGAGGCGAGTGGCTGCAGATCACGCCGGTCGTTCATCGCCCGGCTTCGGGCGAGTCGCCGGCGGTAGAACCCCCGGGTCTCGCGCGAGGAGCAGTATCCACTGATTGCTCGTCTCGTGACTCGCCGGATGGTGCTCGACGACGCGCAAGCGGTGGCGCCGGACGAACGGGAGAACGTCCGCGCTCGCGAGGTTGCGGAAATGCTGGTGCCCCGCGCGCGGCGCTCGGTCCGCCGCCTCGACCTGCTCCGCCCGGCGGAGCATCGCGAAGGGCGTCATTTCGACGAGCAAGAGCGACCCGGACGGCTTGAGGAAGCGCGACATCCGGGACAGTGCCTCGTCGACGTCGAGCACGTGGTTCAAGGCGCGCAGGCACAGAACATGATCGTAGCTCGCGGGCTCGCCGTCGAAGTGCTCGATGTCTCCGGCGTGCAGGCGAGCTTCCGGCAGCGCCGCGCGGAGTCGGGCGAGACTCTCTTCGTCGGGGTCGAGGCCCGTGTAGGCGATCGCATTCGAGCGCAACAACGCCGCCAGCTCGTCCCGGTAGAGCTGCTCCCCGCAACCGACGTCGAGCACCTGCCCGCGCAGACCGCCGATATGTCCGGCTATCCATGCCTCCTCCGCGCGCGAACGGTTCCCCGTCGACGACGCAGTACCGTCGCCCGCACGCGGAGCGGTTCGGACACGAGCGGCAGACGGGTCGGGAAGGGCCCGACGCATGCCGCTTTTGAAGTCGTCGAGAACGCCCGGTGCTGCGCGATCGACGAAGAGATGGCTCAGCTCGGACTTCACCTGCGTGATCTCCGCGTCCGTGAAGTCGCCCGTGTCCGTGACGTAGCGCGTGAGCCGATCCGCTCTCCACCAGCCAGAGCTGTCGGAGCGGATTCAGGCCGCCGCCCGGTGCATGCGCGGTGCACGCGTCCGCCTCGGCCGTCCACGGGACTGCCGTCTCGGTGCGAACGTAGTTGAAGGAGTTGGCGCGCGTTTTGCGCCGCGGCACGCGTCTTTGGCGCCGCGGTGCGTGCGGAGGTGAACGGGACGAGCTCGCCCGTGCCGTACCGCCTGGCGTACTGGCGCGAGATGCCCTGACAGCAACGCAGCGACGAGCACTGCCGACACACTTCGCCGAACGCGGACAGGTCCGCTTCGACGTGGCGCATCGAGTAGATGCGATCGCCGCTCGCGTCGTCGAGGTAGTGCGTCTCTCCGAATGCCGACCGTCCGAGGTTCGTCGCGTCGGGATCTCCGAGAATGCAGTTCGGAAACGACTCGAAGACGACGTTGGCGCCGAGCTCGAGCCGCCGTCGAACGCGAGACGCCGTACGGTCTCACCGACGTCGGCGTAGCGTGAGCGTCGCGATGCCTTCCCACGAGCCTCCCTTTCCGAGCGTCGTCGGGAATACGAACTTGAACGCCGCGCGCGCGCCGTACCGCGCATGCTCCGTGCGCAGATACTCCTCGAGCTCGCCGAGGTTCAGCCGGGTGAGCACGCAGTTGAGCGTGACGTCGACGTCTGCGTCGACGAGGCGGTCGATGCCGGCGACGGTTTCGTGATGCGCGTCCTCCCGGGTGCCGAAGATGGTGGCGCTCGTCGCCGGAACATGGGAATGCAGCGAAACGATGGCGCGCTTCAGCCCCTGACCGACGGCCCGGCGTGCGAACCCTTCCTTGGCGAAACTCCGGCCGTGCGTGTTGACGTCCCACGTGAAGCCGTCGGCGGCGAGATGTTCCACCACCGTCCAGAATCCGGGATGGATCGTCGGCTCGCCGCCGGTGACGACCGCACGCCTGAAGCCGTAGCGATGCAGAAAATCGGCGCGCCGCAGCAGCGTCTCGGTCGGATGGAAGAACAGTGCGGCCTCCCCGGTGTTGCTGCACATAGGGCAGTCGTTGTTGCACTGCTCCTCGAAACGGAAGAGGGCTGCGCTCTGCGCCGTGACGGGCTCGTCGTCCGGGACCTTCTTCTTGAAGAGCCGCGGGGCGAGTGACCCGGAAAACTCCTTGCCAGCGCTAGCCATATCGAACTACGATCCGCCCCGGAATGGCCGCGGGCACGTATATCACCGAAGAAGATCGTCGCGCGGCGACCACGGTCACCAGCTCGGGCGCCGGGCACAAGTTCGAGATCCAGCTCGGCCACCTCTGCAACAACCGCTGCGTCTTCTGCTCCAGCGGTCAGCTGACCGCGATGAAGATCGCCCGGGCGGTGCCGCTCGAGCCGATCCTCGAGGCGCTCGAGGCCGCCCGCGCCGCTGGCGCCTATCATCTGACGTTCCTCGGCGGCGAGCCGACCACGCACAAGCGATTCCTCGACGCGCTCCGGAAGGCGGTGGAGCTCGGCTTCGAGCACATCGTGATATTCACGAACGGCGTCATGTTCCCGCACCCCGGGTTCATCGACTCCGTGGTGGCCCTCGGACGGTTCGAGTGGCGCATCTCGATCCAGGGCGCGACCAACGAGGCCCACGTCGCGACGACCGAACGTCCCGACTCCTTCCGGCGCATCCTCCACGGGCTCGGTGAGCTGCAGCGCCGCGGGCAGCTCGTGACCGCGAACATGTGCGTCAACGAGCGCAGCTATCGGTCGCTGCCGGAGTATCCGGCGCTGCTGGCGCAGTACGGCGTCAGGCAGCTTCACATCGATATCGTTCGCCCCGAAAGCACGGGTGAGCGCGATCAAGCGTACCTCCGCGAGCTCATGCCACGGTACTCCGACATGGCGCCATATTACGACGAGATGCTCGCGCGCTTCGACCAGTGGGATCCGGATTTCGACGTGAACGTCGGCAATCTTCCCTACTGCATCCTGCCGAAGTGGGGCTCGCGCATCCATCACGGCGGGCAGGAGACGGTGACGAAGTCGGCCGACGCCGTCGGGCTCGAAGACGCGATGAACAAGTACGAGTGGCACGGCTCATTGCGCACGTACCTGCCCGGCTGCGACGAATGCGCCTTCCGTTCGCGGTGCACGGGGATATTTCGCGTCTATCTCCAGCTGCATGGCGAGGACGAGTTCAAGCCCGTGAGCCGCGAGGCGCTCCTCGCCCTGGATCCCGAGCGACGCAACTTCGTTCTGCTCGTCGAGCCGCACCTCGGCGCGTTGCGCGCGGCCGTTACCACCCGGAACGTCCCTCCGTCGTGGCGAACCGAGCGCGAGAGCAGCGAGGACCGTCGACGGCGAGTCGAGATCGCGTTCGTGCACGAGGCCGGCGCGCGCGCGCGCTTCGTGGTCACAGCACCCGGTCGCGGGCGCGCGCCCATGATCACGTGCGACGCGTACGACGTCGACGTCGAGGTCGACGCCGGCGTGCCGGAGGACGACTTCGCCACCTTGCTCAAGTGGGTGCATGCGCGGCTGGAGGAGGCGTCGGACGAACGCTCCGCACCCGTGCTCGCCCCGTATGCCGCGAGCGACCCGATGCAGCTTCGCGGCCGCCAGCGCGTCACGCTCCTCGCAAAGCGGGTGGCGGCGGAGCTCGCCGTGCCCGGGTGGCACGTCGAGCCGCTCCGCTGGCCGACCGAGAGCCAGCGCCGTGCTGGCGGTGTGCGGGTCCGGCGACGCTTGCGTCGAGGTGCGATTCACCATCGGCGCCCGCGGGAGACGGTCGACGGTCGGTGTCGAGTTCCACCCCGCGGATCCGAACGGTGACGGCGGCGTCAAGGCCGTGATCGAGGCGCTCGTCGAGACCCTGCGCGAGCGCCCGAGCGGGCGGCGCCGCGGGATGACCGCGAGCGATCCGAGCGTAGCCCGCTCGCCGGGCCGCGGCGGGATGGCGAACCCCCGTACGTCACGCGGAGGTGCACCTCCGTCGCGACGTTCGAGAGGCCGCGCGCCGTGCGCTCCACGAGGTGGCGCCGCTCGATGAACGCCACGCGTATCGTCGGCGTGTAGCGGCGCAGCAGCGCCGCGCACAGCGAACCCGCGGATCCGCTCCCGATCACGATGACGTCGAACCGTTCAGCCATTGGACTCGCTGGTGACGTGGGCGCATCTCCGAATGCGGCGGCACCCAGCACCAGTGCCGCTCACTTTGCACGGGTGCGGATCCGTTCGACGGGGATTGTCGGTGACCAGCGCCGGGCTTCCTCGAAGACCAAGCACGATGAGGGCAGTCACGACGTGCTCAATGCCGAGACCCGGAGCCGTACGCTCGGAACTGCCGTTCGCCACAGCGGCGCCCGATCCGCTACTCGCACGGGATCGACGGCTCCGCACCCGCACGCCCACGATGGCGGAATGCCCGCGAGCGCCCCGACTCCGTGCCTATCGCCGCGCGCCGCCGAGCACACGGTGCTGCACCAGGTGGTGCGAATGCATCTGGCGACCTTCCTACGGGCCGCCGAAGAGGGGTGGCGTTCCGCGTTCGTCGAGCGCGAGTTTCCTAGTCGATCGATCGTTTGCCGCCCGGAACGCGTCGCCGGCGCCGTGTCCGTAGCCGGGGCGTGCGAAAATTGCTTGCGGGGCGTCTCGGTCGTGGTCTGGCGAGGCCAATGCGGCTCGGGCGCTTAGCTATCGCGTTCGTCCTCGGTCTGCACGTGCTACCAGCCCGATGCGGCGCGCAGGTGGTGCTCGTTCCGACGTTTTCGGTCGCATCGAGCGGCTTCGGCGAAACCGATCAGCCATGGTCGATCGTCGGCAGCGATGCCGTGGTCGACGCGAGCGGCGGCGTACTCTTCTTCGGGAGCGAGGTCTTTCCCAACAGCTCCCATCTTCCCCGCGCGCTCGTCAGCCGGCACCTCTCGGCCGGCGTCCTCGGACCGTACGTTCGTTACGGGTTCAACGACGAGTTCGTCCGTAATCCGGCCGTAGGCGCGCGGCCTTTCGACGGCTTCGTGACCGCATGGCAGTCGGACCGGGCCGGTCCATCGTTCCGAACGGAAGCTCTTCGCACGCTTTCGCGACCCGGCCGGGGAACCGGCGGGCGAGGTCATCGAGGTCGCGAGCGAGGATCTCCTCTTCGGACCGAGCATCGCGGTCGTCGGGCTACCGATCGGCGGCGCATTCGCCTGGTTCGCTGGGCAGAACGAGGTGCACGGTCGCGTCTTCCGGGCGGACGGGCGCTCGCAGACGCCGGCGTTCACGATCGGCACGAGCCCCATCGGGCGGTCGATCGGAATGGCCGCGGTGCCCGGGGGTCGGGTTCGTCGTCGGCTGGTCGAGCGAGAACGGCACCGACCGGGGCGGCTCGGCCGGCCGCGTCTACGTCGAGAGCGGCACGCCGCTCGGTGACGCGTTCTCGTTCAGCGAGCTGTCGTCCTTCCTCGCGGTCGCCGTGAGCCCGACGGGCGACGTCATTGCCGCGCTCGGTGGTCGCGGCAACGAGACTGCGACGAGCGAGCTCTGGCTTCGGCGGACGACGCTCGCCGGCGTGCCGCTCGGCGACGAGTGCGCTCGTCGCGACCGGGGCGGCCGACGGGAACATCCGGGGGCGACCTCGCATTCGACTGGAACGGCAACCTGCACGTCGCGTGGAGCGACATCTCCCCACGGCGCGACTCCGACCTGCTCGCGCGCGGCTACGACGTCGCCGGCCAGCCGCTCGGCGCAGCAATTCCTATCGACGCCAGAAACGGCTTCAACCACCGCACGATGCGATTGCCGGACGGAGCCTTCGTGAACTCGCCTCGGCCGCTACGGCCTCCGTCAGGTCGACGCCAACGTCACGTCCCTGTGCACGCCGGGAACGTCGGTCTGCGGCGACGGCACGCGCGATCCGCCTGCGAACGATGCGACGACGGCGCGCTCAACAGCGACACCGCGCCCGACGCCTGCCGCACCGACTGCCGACCCGCGCAGTGTGGCGACGGCGTCGTCGATGCCGGCGAAGCCTGCGACGACGGCAACCGCGCACGGTGCGACGGCTGCGATCGCGATTGCGGCATCGAGATCGGGCTCGGCTGCGGCGACGGCATCGCGTTTCCGAGCTGCGGCGAGCTCTGCGACGACGCCAACGCTGCATCGACGGCGACGGGTGCTTCGGCGTGCATGCCGAACGCGTCCCCGGCGGCGGTGCGGCGAAGAGCGACTGTTACGCGGAGTGGTCGGTCGACAATACGGCGAACCTGCCACGCTACGACAAGCATGGGGCGATCAACGTCGCAGACCTGCGTCGACGACGACCCGCGCTGCGACTTCGACGGCGGCGTCCCGGGCAGCTGCACTTCGCGGTCGACGTGTGCGTCAACAACACCAACTTGCCTGCCTGCGACCCGGAGTTCCGTGTCCTGCAGTGGGAGCTCCGGAAGCCGTCCGCGTCGAAGGCGCTGAGCGATCCCTCGCTGCAGCGGTACGGAATGCATTCGCGGCGGTCGTTCCCGGCGCCGTCGTCGGTCCGGACGCGCGCGATCTCTGCAGCCCGCACGTCATGGTCACGCTTCCCCTCAAAGGTACCGTCGCACGTCCGAAGCCACGAAAGCTCACGCTGGTCACGCGGACGTCGCTCTACAGCGGCGCCACCGACGCGGACAAGCTGCGTCTCGTTTGCCTACCCGCCGCACCCTGAGGATCGCGGCTCCGGTCATCCGAGTCGTCTCGACCAGGCAAGCCAACGGCTGCTGACGGTCTTCAGCCATGGCGTGAGACGCGTGCGGTTGTAAGCGTCCCCGGCTTTCCGGATCGCCTCCGCTTGCGTCGGATAGGAATGGATCACCTGCGCGACCGTCTTGAGGCCGATGCCCGCGACCATGGCCAATGAGATCCATGTACTTCTTCGACCCAGATGGGATCTTGCTCGAGTTCGCGAGCTGGACACGCGAGTTGCCCGAGCGTCCCGCTTCTCGAGCCAGCGAGCGAGACGGATCGTGAGGTGTACCTAGAGCGCCAGCGAGTGGCTCACCAGCAATGAGCAGGTCGAGCGAGCCGCGTCGCCGCAAGCGCTCTCCGGCTTGGCAGTTCAGCTGCCCCTACGGCACCGGCGAGACCGAAACGACATCGGCTGGAATACAGACCCGTTCCCGCTTCACGGAATCGACGATCGTCGGCGCCGGAAACAGATTGCCAGGTGCAGCTCAGAGCCAGGGATCCAGCAACTCGCTCTTCTTGTAGAGCCGCCAGCCCTTGGGAAACTGCTGCCAGATGCCGCGCACGGCCCATCCGTAGCCACCGCCGTAGATCTGCGTCTGCATGTCGGCGACGGCGTTGTTCGCCGGGCCGTACGCCTTCAGCTTGAGTACGTAGTAGCCGAGGCAGCTGCCCTGCGGGCACTCCGCAGCCGTCGTGCAGCGCGCGCCCTCGTTCGTGCTGCCGGCGCAGATCTTCTTCTTGAGTCTTGGCGGTGATCTTGAGTCCGTAGAGGCCGCCGTTGATCTTCGCCGCCGGATTTCGGTACTTCCAGCGCTTTCCGTTGCCGTCGATCGCCGATCCCGCGACGGTTTGCTCGAAGACCAGGCTCGCCGGGTCGTCCGGCGTGCAGATCGACCCGGCGGAAAGCGCGTCGCACTCCTCGTCCGTGTCGCAGAAGGACGCTCGTATCATGCGAGCAGATCCGCCGCCGAGATCCGCACGCGGAACTCTCCGTTCTCGAAATCGATCTCGGCGGGCGCGATCAGCCGCCCGTGCACCTGCACGACGTCGTTGCCGTCCGGGAAGAGCTGGATCCGCGAAGGATCCTCGCAGATCGGGAACCGACAGCTGTTCAAGCAGGCGTCGAGGGCCGCCTGCGGGCGATCAGCCGGCAGCCCGAGACCGAGTTGCCGTCGTCGCGGCTTTCACCGTCCAGTCACCTGCGTGACGGTGATCGCCGCCAGTACGTGCAGTCGTCGCGGCACGGGTTGTCGTTCGGCGGCTGGAGGGATCCGGGCGGATCACAGGTCTCGCCGGGGTCGAGCTGCGAGTTGCCGCACCGGCGTGCCGGCCGGGCTCGGCGTCGGGGTGGGTGTCGGCGTGTCGGCCGGAGACGCGCGGTGAACGGGTGTGCCGCCGGTCGGTGGCGACGTGGGCACCACCGTGAACATCGGGGTGGTCGTCGGCGACGAGTGGACCACCGCCGTGAACGTGGCGGTCGACGTGAAGACAGGCGACGGCGGAGGTGTCGACGGGGCAGTGGGGCTCGGCCCGGACGATGCCGTGAACGATATCGGAGGTGTGATCGTCGGCGTCGGCGGGAGACCGGCAAAGGACGGACGACCGCTCGACAGGAAGAGCGTGATCGCGACGACCGCCAGCATGACGCGGCAACTCCGTGCTTGGACCCGGGTGACGTCCTCGTCAGTCATGGTTCCCTCCTGGCCGGAAACCGCGCGAGATGTTTCGACGGTGAGCGCTACGTATCAGACGATCGGTTGGGGCGCGATGAAAAAATGCATCAGCCACCGAAGCTACATCCTGAGAGACGTAGCCACACGATATCGGACCTGCCGTTCCTGATCTCCCCTCTCTTCAGAGCGAGGTGGCGACCGCCCGGCGGCGGGGCGGCATCACGCGAGGTGCACCTGTCG
>ERZ1370068.9990-contig-8726_pt1 | contig 36338 bp, 53 predicted proteins | sample MGYA00561227_ERZ1370068 | MGnify/ENA primary metagenome ERZ1370068 (study PRJEB38410, sample SAMEA6850437) | metagenome | study: Metagenomic assessment of the ecological functions of the soil: analysis of the soil microbiota associated with the... | reverse complement strand
AGCCCGCGTTCAGTTACGTATTGCTCGTCGCGGAAAGATGTGCGAGGGCAGAGCGGCTTGTGAGATGCTCGTGCGGAACGGAGATCTCGCGCCGTCGCCGCTGTTGAGCGAATATTTTCTGCGCCGGGTGACGCGCGTATATCTACGCGCGTAGTCACCTCGCGGTAATGGTGTGGCTGCGCATACGCTCGTCGTCGTCAGCCGGGAGGCATAGACGACGCGTGGGGTACAGTGAGCGGCGCGGTACTGTGACACGACGCGACCGGGGTTATTCTCCGCGGCGCCGGCACGACCTGAAGTCGCGCTGCGGTTCTCCGATCTGGTCGCGGAACGCGATGCGCGCCGCAGCGGCGCGATGAAACGAGCGAGCCACCGAGATATTCCGGTGAACGATGCTCCGTCCGCCAAGCCGCCTTTAGGGGAGTGCCATGCCGTACGTGGCGTGATTAAGGTACGGGAGCGAATTCTTGATCCACTTCCCGACCTCCCGGGCTGCTGCTCTCGCGAGGCACGACCCACAGTGGCCTTCAACAGGCTGGACGCTGCGTTTCCACTTGGTGGGCAGTTCAGCCTCTTTGAAACTGCTCGCCCACCTTCCTGGAGCCTCTAGCCATGGGCTTCAAAAAAATGGGACATCAGACACTCCATGATTGCTCCAGTACCCGTTGATGGCGCTGGCGGTTGGAGTGCTGGCGGGGCGCGCCGTGCGACAACTAAACAAAACCAGACGCAATACGCGCCTCCACTGCCATTCTGCGAAGCTTGTTGCCCCGTGCCGGCGGCGCGTCGCGATCGCGCAAGAACCCGATGCGATATTACTACGGTGCTCGACGCTGACGCCGGATGGCGACGGCGACTTCCTGCGGGACCGCGCGATAGTTCGGGTGCTGCGCGGCGACCACATCCGCTGACCGTAGCATTGCGATGGAGCGGACGATCAAGGACGTGATGACGCGTGTGCAGGGCTTGCTTGGCCGGGTTGAGCGGCAGTCCACCAGCCACCGTGACCGAGTTGCGCGCCAGCGTCATATCGCGCTCGACGGTCACCAGCTACGCCAGGCAGGGGCGACGACCACGTAGCGACTCCTGGACGCCTTCGAATTGAACAAGTTCGCGACGAATGACCCGCTCTGATCCTCAAAGACGCCACTTTACCCGTCATCATGGTCCGTGAGTTGGTTGAACACACGGAGACACGGGCAAGCTCCGCTCGCAGCGCTCGCGCGCGGACCAGATCAGGCACTGCGCAGTCTTCGGCGGGCGGCGACGATCTCATCGAGCGGCGCCACTGCTCCGCGTTCACTTTGATCTCAGAGCATCGCGAGCGACGTCGCGGCGGAGCTCCCACAATCGCGCGCTGGCGGCGCGCGACGATAGCCTGGTGAAAGCACGCCGCCGCCTTCTCTGCTCGGTCGGCGACTTGAGCCGCCTGCGGATCGTCTGACTCCGGCCCTCGCGGCGTATCGCGGGTTCGCAGCGCGCACTCTCCGTGCGAAACGATGAGCTCGGCGAGGTGACGCCGCTCGCTGGGCAGCGCTCGACGAACAGGGAAGACCAGCTCGCGCGGCTCGCGCGTCGTCTGCAGGCTTTCGCCCGTGATCCAGCGCGACCTCGATGAGGAGGGGCGCGGAAAAGAATCTGACGCGTCGCGGCGGACTGGCCGGCGGCCTCGCACTCGGCTAGCGATCTCGCCGCGGATCGTCGGCGGACTCGCGGATGCGGCCCGATCCTCCGTGTCAGGGTCGCGACCGCGGCGGACGGACGAAACCCGTGGCTCGGTCGCGAGCGCGGCTGCGGCAGCGGCGTCGACCGAGGCATCGGGGCGATGCCCGCCGGCGGTCAGCGCAGTACTGCGCCGCGAGCTCGTGCGCAGGAAGCGTGGCGCCGATTGTCCATCGACTCTGCGCGTGGCGCGAGTGCACGTCGCGTATCCGCGCCGCGCCCATAGTCGAGTGGTTTCCCGGAACAGGGGCGGTGAACCCGGGAAGCTGGACTGATAGACCAGCGCCGGGTCAGACGGGCGCGGCGACTGAAGCGCCGGTTGCCATGCTGGCGTGCGCGCGCTCGGAGTATGGCAGACCGAAGCGCCCGTGAAGTCGCCGAGATTCTGAGCGGCGCCTGCCAGAGCGCCGCTGGTGCCCGACAAACGTGAAGAATCGGGACCGAGAGCCGTGCCGCCGTCGCGAGAAGATCCTCGGCGATCGCGCGCGCGTCGCCGGCTGATCGCCCGCGCACGCTGACCGTTGGCTCAGCAGACGGGCGCCAGTGGGCGCGGACGCGCGAAGCCACGCGGCACCTCTCGAGGCCAGGTCCGCGAGCCTCGAAGCGCCGGCGATGCGACTGGCCGCGACCGGCATCGTCGGGACGCTCAACCGCGAACGAGTAAGGCAGGCGGCCGCAGAGATCGAGATATCGACGACTCTGTCTGCAGTGAGCGTCTCGACCGTCTCCGGAAGGCGCGCAGCGATCGATTGCGAGTGCGGCCTCGACGTGCACGATGACTTCGCGGATCCGAAACGAACCAGCCGCTTTCGCCGCCGCCGCGGCCTCGAGATGGTAGCGCACCGCCCGTTCGTCGTCGCCGGCGGCGAAATGGAACGCGGTAGCCGCCGCGACCTCGGCGGTGGTACCGGCGTAACCAATCTCGATGCGCTCCGCCCGCGCGGCGGTGGGCTGCACGCCGACCCGTGGCGCTGAGCGCGCGGTCGAGAACCTTCACGGCAGGTCGAGTGCTGAAACTCGTAGCTGCCGCTCACCGTACGATCGGGCCAGATTGCGACGCCGGTCGGAGACGAGCTGATTCCCGCCCCGCGAGGCGGCTGGCGCAGGTGCTGCTCGACCTCCTCCTGCGTGAGCCCGCTCGCGGCGGCGACCAGTCGCGACGGCGAACTCGATGCCGACCGCGCTCGCGGCGTCGAGCAGCGGCGCTCGCGCGCGGCGCCAGCCGATCGAGCTGTTGCTGGGCGAGCTGCCGAAGTAACTCTCCGGGAACGATCCCCTTCGAGTGAGACCGATCTGCATCGCGCCAGCGACCCTCGGGCGCGGCGAGAATACGCGGTTCGAGCAGGTCGCCTGACGGTTGCCGTCATGAAAGAGGATTCATCGGTTCGCGCGGATCTCGTCACACCAGTTTGGGGTCGATCGGCTTCCCCACGAGCCAGGCGTGCGAGGTAGGTGTCCGTGTCGGCGCTCGCAGCAACGTCGAGCGTCGGAGCGCGCTGAGCGGTCGCGCAGGCGCTGCCGGAGGCGTTGTTTGACGGCTTGCAACGGATGATCCCGCAGCGCGAGGTCGATGGGCCGGTAGCTGCCGACGACGAAGCAGGCGCGCCGGCGTCTTCCGCTGCGCGAGATACGCGAGCGCGTCGATCGACGAGGTGTCGCTCCAGTGGAGGTCCTCGATCACGAGCACCAGCGGCCGATCGACGGCGAGCGCCTCGAGCGTGTCGCCGATTTCGCGCAGCATCTCGGTCACGATTCGGGCTCGGGACGCGCCGTCGAATGGCATCGGTTTTCGCCGCGTCGAGGAGCGCCGGCATTTGCAAAGGCCAACTCGGCGCCCACTTCTCGAACGCCGGCACGACCTCGTGGCCGCCGTCCTCGGCGCAGAGGCGTCCGAGAAGATGCCGAGCACCGGCAGATGAGGCTTCGGCGCTGCCGATCAACTCCATGCACTGACCGAAGCGCCACCCGCGCTCGCGTCGTCGCGCGCGTCTCCCTCGACGGAAGTGCTCGAGCAGCGTCGTCTTGCCGAGGCCGGGCTCGCCGGTGACGAAGACCACCTGGCGGGAGCCCGCTGTCGGCGCGTACCAGCGCGCGCCGCAACTGCGTCAGCTCGCGGTCGCGGCCGACGAGCGCGTCGAATGCGGATTCGCCAGTCTCGTCGCGCGTCATCAGGCGATAGCCGCGCCGTCCGACGGTTTCGAGTACCGCCGGTTGCAGCGCATCCTCGCCGAGCGCGGCGCGAATCTCGCCAATGCAGACGCGCAGCACCGTTTGGCTGACGGAGGTATCCGGCCAACATGTGCGAAAGAGCTCCTCTTTGGTGACGAGCCGTCCGCGCTTCCGGACCAGCTCGCGCAACACCCGAACGACTTGGAGCGCAAAGGCCGCTCGGTTTCGCCGCGCCACAGGCGCTCAGTCGTCGTCGTCCAGGCGGAAGGGCCCCGAATCGCGATCGTCCACGCGAGATTTCGCTCGAGTCGAAAGGCAAGTGACGGTCGTTTTCCGTAGGGGACGCTCGGCGTCTCTTAAGAAATCCGCCGTCTGGGGACACAAGAGGTAGCGCGGGGCGAGACCGATTGAACGCGAATTGAACGCTTTCGGGCCTGGGCCGCGTCCCGCAAGATCCCTATCGTCCTCCCAGCATGACGGTACGACCTGCGCGTTCCTCCATCTCGGCCGACGACGTTTCCTCCCGTCGAGCCGCGCGTTCCTCGTGCAGTTCGCTGGTGGCTCACCCAATCCCGACGGACGGGCCGAGCACCTCGCGACGGGTGAGGCGATCTCACTTCGACTCGTGGGCGCGGCGCTGCGGCAGTTCCTGGAGGGGCAACTCGAGAAAGAGCAGCCCTCATCGAGCGGAGCGACGATCGCTCTCGCATCGAGCCAGTGGCTGCCTCTCTCGCCGTCCTGGCGGCTGCCGCGAGGATGCACCGTTCCCTCACAATAGAGACCGCCGAGCGAAGAGAGAGGTGACATGGGCTGCGTGATCCAGACAGCAAGCGCACCGAATAGCACGCGCGAATACCCTGGCGACGATCGCGCTCCTCCTCGTAATCGTGGATGGGAATCGCCGTCGTGCCGGCGGCGGCGTCGCCATGCGCGGCGGCGACGGACAGCGCGCTTGCTGCAGTTGCCGAGGCGGGGGCCCGTGCGGTTCGGGTCTGACCGAGGTGAACGGTGCGACGTCGATTGTCAGTGCTCGAACTCCATCTTTCTGTCGAACAGCCACTGCCGCCTAGCCACGCACTGCGGCGGCCCCGGCGAACGAGCCTGTTGCGGCGGAGAGCTGATCAACGGCGTGAGCAATTGCCAAGCGGGAACCATCCTGTTCAGTGGCTGCCCGGCGACTGCTTCTGCGGCGGTTCCGCGAATCCCGGCGCTGCGAACTCCATCGACCACTGCTTCCAACCGTCGCACTGCGCGCGGCGAGGGCGAGCGCGCGTGCTGCAACGCCATCTCCGAAGGTGCGCGCCGGCACCAGCAACCAGCCGTTGCGCAGAGCGGTAAGACCCCGGTACTTCGGCTGCAGTGGTGACTGCCAGTGCGGCGGGACGCGGCCCAGGGTGTAAACGCCCTCGACACCTGTCTCACCATGAGTCCCTGCGGTGGTGAAAACCAGCGTGCGTGCTGCGTCAGCGAGGGCGCTGCGTGCAATGACGGCCTGGAGAAGATCCCCGGGTGCACCGGCGACTGCTTCTGCGAGGGCAGCACGTCCGGTCGCACACCTGCGTCAAGCTCGAGAGCGGAAGCTCAAGCAGATCGGCGCAGCCCGGACACCGGTCGCGCGACCGCGCCGGCGGAGGCGCGCACGTGCAAGCGCTCCGCGGGTACGCCGACATCCACGTCCACATGTTCTCGGACACCGCGCACGGCGGCGGCGTCCGTCGGGCGCCGCGTAGCGATCCCGCCAACGACAACGTCAACGTCGCTCTCCGCCCTGACTACGGAACTACATCGCGACCTCGTGACCAAAACCGGCGGTGAGCCGCCGACGCCGACCTGTCCGTCATGGATCAGCGATTGCGGCGAGAAGCTCTTCCACGGTGACCATTTCCCACTCGTCGACGACGCCGTAGGGGGTCGGCACGGGCGACGACACGGGCTCGCCGCTCGGTGCGCCGGTGTTCAACGGATGGGCCCACCTGGCACGACGACGACGCATCCAACAGGTCTACTACAAAGTGGCTCGAGCGCGCGTATCAGGGCGGTCTCCGCCTGATCTCGATGCTGGCGGTGACCAACGAGGCGCTCTGTCTCAGCAACAAGCACGTGCGCGGGACCGACTGCGCCGACTCGATGGTCGCGATCGACGACCAGCTCGACGAAGCCGTCGCCTTCGAAACGTTCCTCGACGCGAAGAGCGGCGGTTCCGGGACAGCGATGGTTCCGCATCGTTCGGACACCGGCCGAGGCGCGCCAGGTGATCGCCGACGGCAAGCTCGCCGTGGTGCTCGGCATCGAGGTCGACAACCTCTTCAATTGCCACTGGAACGACCGTAGGCGACACCGAGGCGACTGCACGCCCGACGGCATCCGCCAGAAGGTCCAGGAGTACTACGATCTCGGCGTCCGCCACATCTTTCCGATCCACAACTTCAACAACGCGTACGGCGGCCCGGCGACGTGGGCAGGACGCGATCGACGTCGGCAACCGCGCGTCCGGAAGGGCATCGGTCGGTCGCCCACGTCCGGATGACCAATGCCGCCTCCGCCATCATCGACTGCTCCGGCCAGGGCTATGGGTTCAAGCTCAGCAGCTTGATGCAGTGCCGTGATCACGCTGCTCGGCTTTCCGTCGAGCGTCATCCCGCTCAGCGACCCCGTGCCCGACTACGGGAGCGTCGGCGCGACGATGCAATCCCATCGGCCTCACCACGCTCCGGCGGCGTGCTCATGGATGCGCTGATGGACCACGGCATGATCATCGACGTCGATCACATGTCCAACAGATCCTTGGACGAAACGCTCGCACTGGCGAGCGCGCGCGGACTATCCGGTGGTCGCGAGCCACGTCCAGTTCTTCGACCTGAATCAATCCACGCAACGCCACGAGCGGATGCGCGACGCGCGCGCAGCTCGAGGCGATCCGGAACGGCGGCGGAATGATCGCGGCCATGCTGAAGAGACGACTCTCAGGGATTCGCCTCGGCGGGAAAACGTCGAAGAAGAACGTCGCGTACACGACGAGTCCGTCGGGGGTGAGCATTCCCGACAACTGCCGGCATCTCGACCAAGACGTTCGCCCAGATGTACCAGTACGCGGTCGACGCTGATGGGCGCGCCCCGGTCGCGCTCGGCAGCGACTTCAACGGCGTTGCCGGCCATACTCGGCCCGCGCTTCGGCGCCCGACGGGTGCGGCACCGTGATCAACGAGTGGGCACCCGAGTACCGCACCGGGAACCGTCTGACACTATCCGTTCGACCTCGCCGACATCGGTGAGCCGGGTTTCGGCACGTTCGGCAAGCAGGTGAGCGGCGGCAAAGAGCTTCGATTTCAACGTCGATGGCCTCGCGCAACATCGGCCTTGCTGCCCGATCTCGTCGCCGATCTGGCGCAGAGTCGGGTTCGCCGGAGCCGTATCTCGGCGAGATGTTCGACTCCGCGGAGGAGTTCGTCCGAGTATGGGAGCGGGCCAACGGCGGCACGGGCGGCGATCCTGTCGCCGCATGCGAGCCGGCGACGCGCCAACGCGGACTCGACGTGCCACGCGACCGCCTCGATCGCGACGGCCAGCCGAGGAGCCGATCTCGACGCTCACCCTGACCCAGAGTCCCCTCGGTCCCTACGGACTCGGGAGGACGTCGGTCACGTTGACTGGTCGGACGTCGGACAGAGCTGCGCGACCGACAGCCTGCAATGCGGACGTCACGGTCGGTCGACCGCACGGGTCCGTCGATGACCTGCGCCACACTGCCGGCGGCCGAGTGCGCGGGCGCGACGACACCGGTCACCTTGCGGCGCCCAGCATCTCCGACAACCGTGGGGTGAGCTTCGGGGAGGGTTGCACTCCGGCGTCCGGTTCGGGGTTCGCCTTCGCGGCAACACGGTGGTCAGCCGCGGCGCGCACGATGGGGCTAACTCCCGAACGCCAGTCGAGCTGCACGACGACGGTGCGCGTGGTCGACACGACGGACCCGTCGATCACGTGTCCCGCTCCCAGACGCTCGAGGTGTACCGGCGAGGAAAGCGCGGCGGCGACGCTCACCGCCAGCGTCCGACGTGTGCGCCGGGTCAGTGACGGCGACCTGCCCCGCATCGGGCAGCGCCTTCCCGGTCGGCACGACGCCGGTGTCGTGCTCGGCGTCGGATCCTTCCGGCAACACGAGCGAGTGTATGGCGAACGTGACGGTCGTCGACACCACGCCGCCGACGATTACCTGCCCCGAATCGGCGCGCGTCGAAGCCGATCCGGTCACATGCATGGTGAACCTGCCCGACATCACGGCTCAGGCAGACCCCGGCGACATTTGTACTCCGCGCCAGGATCTCGTCGGCTGACGCAGGACCCGCCGCCGGGACCCCGCGTGCCGGCAGCCGCCAGCACTTCGTCGAACTCCAGGCGACCGATCACCAGGGCTTGAAGAGCGTCTCGTGCGCAGCGGAGCTGAGGATCAGTTTACCGATCAACCGAAACCCCAATCTGATCCGCTTCCTCGAAGTACGGATGCTCAACGATTTTCTGCGTCTCCACGGGCGGATCTCACCGTGTCAGCCCATCGATTTCTCCGCGGCGGATTTCGCGTTCGTCCCGAGCAACTCGCACGGAACGGTCTACAGTATTGGGCTTCCGGCGGAGCGATCGAACGGAAGAGTGAGCGCCGCTGGATGTATCGCAATCGCGACGCCAAGCTGGATCGCCTCGGGATCAGCGATTTGCGCATCGAGTATTCGCCGCACCGGAACGTATACGAAGTGCGGATGCATACGTACGGCGACTCGAGTCGCGCAACCGAGCCGGAGATGACGACCGACGGTTGCGCTTCCGGGACGCTCTTGTTCGCGCGCACCGCCACGTGGAAGCAAGACCCCGCGGGATGGCACGCAAAAAGCGCTCGAGCCCTGACCTCGACAGCGACCGCAGCGTAGGCGCCGCACCCGAGGCGCCTACGCTGCACGCAACTCCGACGATCCTCGACGGCGTGCGGGTGCCGATCGTCGCACAAAGACCGATAACGTCTTTCGACGTTACCGACGTCGTGGACGAAGACGATCTGGCCAAGCGCGAGATCGCTGGCGGCCTCTCCGCGATGCACGAGGCGACGCGGTGCGACCTCCACGACGTGGGCGCCAAGTCGCCGACATCGACCGCGCACGCGATCCGCGCCGCGTGCTGGAGTTGTTCGTCTCGGCCACGCTCGCGATTGCCCAGGGCGAAGAAGAACGCCGGTGCCGGCGCCGCGTCGTCTGCCCCGCTCGACCGGCTCGCCGCGATCCCGCGCGCGCGCGTGCAGCGCGACGGTGGGCTGCGCGACCTTTGGGGAACTCGCCGCGATCCGGGCCGAGCACCGCACGCGTCGATGGCGAGCAACTCGCAACCGCCGATCGCCGGCCTCGACAAGATCATGGCCCTCAATCCTGGACCGCTGCATCACAATCCACTACAAGCCCCAGTGCCGAGGCGGGCCGATGGCGCAACAACGGGCAAGAAGCTGGATCCGGGCTCCGGTGCGAACACTCGGCGCCCTTTCTCGCGAGTCGCGCGACGTGTCCCGATCGCTGACGCATGTTCCCCTGACCAGGCTGGCAACGATGGTTTCGCAGTAGGTCAGGAGGCGTTAGGCGGCATGGCGCGGAGAAAGCGGCCGGACAATGAAGCGAACCGGCTTTAAGCAAAGCGCCGTCTGCTGCCCGATCGCGAAAAGTGTCCGCTCGCTTCTCTGACTTCCCTTGCGATTCTCGACAGCACTCCGGAGCCCAAACAAGACATACTGGTTTCGTGGTCATGCGGATGTTGCATGGCGCCCTACCCCCGGGGCGCTGCGCCATCCGACCGAAAGCGCGTCAGGACGCGGGCGCTTGCTCTCCTGGCAGATTTCAATTGAACTGCCAGTGCCCTCATCCCGATTCTCGTCGCGGCCAGCGTGGTCGTCTGCTCGCCCCCTTCGCGCTTGCCGAGTGTTCCTCCTCGCAGCCGAGCACCAGCGCAACAGCAATGCGGCATATCGTGCTGCGCCCGGGCGAGAGCCGCTTTCCGGATGCTGCCGTTGACCAACTACGTCAACACCGCCTTCGACACAGCGCAGGTCTCGCGCGCTTTCAGTCAGGACGACTACTGGCACAACCACGGGCGCGTCATCGACCGCATCGCCGACCCGATCGACTCGATCGAGGACGACGGTGGCTGGGACCATTTCGTTCGCCAGGAGCTGCTGTCCAGCCACGTCCTACCCAATCTGACACTTCACCTGCTCGGCAACGGCTATGATTTCCGCGCCCTGGCCGAGTGGTTCGACGAACAGCACGTGCCGTTCGCTTATTTCTGGGCGTTCGTCACCTCGTACGCCGGCTATCTCGGCAACGAAGCGATCGAGATCTCCAATCCGGAGGTCGACGCTACCGACAACATTGCCGATCTTTATTTCTTCAACCTGCTCGGCAATCTTCTGTTCATCAGCGACACGGTTACGGACGTAGTCTACAACGACATGCAATTCAGGAATTGGCCGGGGCAGCCGGTCTTCGACGTGCGTCACCACAAGATTCTGAATGCCAGCAACAACTACCTCATACGACCGCGAGTCTTTGGTGAAAAGGTCCGACCCTTCCTATACTTCGGCCTCCATTACTTCGCCGGCGTCAGCGTGTTGCTGCCATCCGAAAAATCACTTTCCTGGGCGTCGGTCTGGCGACGGTAGATCCGTTCGCGGAATCCATTTCAGCCAAGGTGCGGCCCTCCGGCGGCGTCTACTGGGATGACCACGATCGGCTGCTCGCGTCCATGATCTTCAATGGCACCGACGACTCGATCGTGCGGCTCAATCTCTACCCCGACGTCTTTCACTTTCGGACACTGGATCTCGGCCTCTTTCTCGGCCTGGCCGATGATGGTGTACCGACCTTCGGTATCGCGATCGAGAAGCTTTTGGCTTTTGGGCTTTAAGAGGGGAACCACCTGCAGCGGCATTCCTCGATCGGCTGTCGCAGTCCCGTGACCATGAGCTAAGTTTCAACGCCGGTGCCCTTATCGGCCCAACGACGCTGTCCACGGAATCGAGGCAAGCTCAATGAGTCTTCCAGGCATTTTCTCCACCGTCTTCGTGGGTGCGCTCGTCCTGGCCATGCCGGTCTACGCGGTCGATACGGGCGTCCTCCCCGGAAGCCACGGCACGGCCGTCAGCGAGCCCAGCGGGATCACCTCCCCGGCCGACTCCGGGTTCGAGCAATCGGGAGAGCCCGCCCAGGGGAGGCCCCAGCACGAAGCGAGCCGGATTGGCTCACGATCCCGCCGGACCCCGCTCGCCACAACCTCTGGGTCCCCACCGCCGAGTGGGCGACGTGCCTGGCCTTGACGATTCCGTTGTTCTCGATCGACCCTTCCTTCGTTCATACGGGGACGGTTTCGGCCGACCACTTCGTCGACGCATGGACCCGACCCCCGGTGTGGGACACTGACGGCCCCGTGGCGAACTACGTGCTCCACCCCATCATGGGCGCGGAGGCGTACCTGACGGTGCGTAACCGGGACTACGGCCCGATCGTGAGCTTTCTCTTCTCAACCGGCGTCTCCGTCGGGTGGGAGTACCTGTTCGAGTCGTGGGCCGAGCGGCCGAGCGCACAGGACCTGCTCATAACGTCGAACATCGGTAGCCTCCAGGGCGAGCTCCGCTTTCAGATACGGCGTAGGGTCGCGCGGTGGAGTCCGTCCGTGGGACGCAACGCGCTGCTGATTCTCGTCGACCCGGTCGAGGCGCTTCATCGCTACATCGGCAAGAAGTTCCTGCATCGCTCGGACGACGCGACGGTTGACACGATGGGTTCCTCGCTGAACTTCGGACCCGATCAGGCGAGGTTGATGCTCACGATGCAGTTCTGATCTTGGATGGGGTCGGCCGTCTGGCGGACAGGCGCATGCCCGTAAGTAAGCGGAGGGGAGGGATTCGAACCCTCGAACGCTTGCGCGTTGCCGGTTTTCAAGACCTGGAAAGCCGGGACGCTCTGCAACCATCTGTAACGTTCTGCAAGAACGGCGCGCGTTTCCAGGTGTTCAGATTGCAGAGCGTTGCACCCAATTACACGCGAGGTGGGGAAGAAGTGGAAGCGCTCTCCAGGGCCGTGCGGGCCGCGCTGCGTCTTGGCGCTCGGACCGCCACCGCGGCAGCCTGCCTCGACTCACTTCACGACGACATCGAGCCGAGTCGGCGTGCCGGCACCCTCTTTCCCGCCGCAGCCCTTGTCCTTGATCTTTCCGTTCGGGAACGGGTCGATGCCAGCAGCGACGCGAGGGCACACGTCGTCGACCGGGTGCGCGTCCTCACCCGGTAGCTCCACCTGCTTCACGGTCGCGGTCAGCGTGTAGTCTTCGTGCCCCGTACCCTTCCGGGATCGTTGGCACATCCGAGCACGAGGTCGAAGACGACCGGGAGCGTCGCCTTCGGCTGAGCGTGATCGGCAGCACCTTCTGCGGCTTGCCAGCGTGTAGCGTGGGTACCGGCGCAGCGCACACGCCCGAAGACGCGAGTTGCAACGTGACCATTCTCGCCAACGTCGCGAGGTCGCGAATCGTGATCGTCTTCGTGCCGCGGTTCTGAATCGTGACCTTCGCCCGCTTGCGCGCCGTCGGCACCTTCGCGGTCAGCTTCACCTGCTTCGGCGCAACCACCTTCGTGACGGCGGAGGTCGAACGGGCCGCAGTCGGTCACGGTCGCGGTCTGCTGCGCCACGGTCGGGATCGCCTCGACGTTGCCGACGAGGTCGCGGCCGACGGTAAGAAGCCGTATGTCACGCCGAGCTTCCCTGCACTGTCGTATCCGTGTCCGTGGTGTCGACGATGCGCGGCAGCAGCGGCCCGCCATTCTCCGACATGAGCAGCGTCTGGCTCTCGACGCCCGCGCCGACGTCGCTGCTCGACCACGAAACCTGCACGCTGCACGTACCGGCCGTCGCCGCGTCGACGTGCGTGACCGGCGGCGTACCGTCGATCGGTATCGCTCCATGCGCCGGTGTCGATGGGTACGTTGGCATCGAGCACGATCCGCGCGGTGTTGGCGATCGTGGTATCGGTGACAGAGCGACGCGAGCGGCGACACGGTGAACGCGACCATGCCGTCGCCCGCGGGCGGGTTCGTGTTGGGCGGTAGAAGCCGGCCGCAGGATCCTCCGGCGGCTCTTTCGTGGTCCAGGTCGAGCGCGGAGAGCCGCCACGTCACGACGCGCCGGTGATGGCGTCGAGGCCGGCCTCGACCCGCACGAGCAAATCCTTCCCCGGCCGCAGATCGACGTCGTGCGTAAACACGGTCACGCCGGCCGGCACGGACACGTAGGCGTCACCGAGCGCGACGGGCCCGAGCGCGAACGTCGACAGGTCGACTTTCGTCGCGTCGAGCTGGTCGGTGATGACGATCTGCTGCGCCGGCAGCGTCGCCGTCGGCTGGTTCTCGAATGTGATCGTGTAACTCAGCGGATCGTCGGCGCGCACGAAATGCGACGCGCCGGCGCCACCGGCCCGTCGCTTGGCGTTCGGATCGATCGAGCCGCCCCGGGAAAGCGGTCGCCGCCCGGGGGATGGAAGCGGCACGCCGGCGGCGGGCCGCCGCCGCCCGGCGAGCCGAACGATTGCCCTTCGAGCAGCACGCCGCCCTGCTTGTGGAGCACCGTGCAGTCGGCCGGCGGCGGGCTCGGGAAGCCGCCGCCGCTCCCGGCACGCGCGACGCGCACCGCGAAAGCCGGCGCAGCTCCACCTGCGACGCCGCGTAGGCCGCGACGTCGACGAGCAGCTGCTCCAGCGAGTAGAGCTGCGTCGCGCCGCCGAGCTTCGCCTGCAGGGCGGACTGGCCCTCCGCCTTCACCGCCCTCGAGCTGCGCCGTCGCGTACGCGATCAGCGCGGCGTCGGGTACGCTGCGTCGCGTCGATGGCGATTGCGCCGAGGATAGTCGCGTGCGGCCTCCACGAGCGCGACCGGTACGGCCGGATCGAGAGCCGCGCCGTCAAGTAGGGCGTACCGATCTTGACGTCGATGGTGAACGTCGCCGTGCAGGTCGGGGGCAGTGCAGCAGGGAAGGCGCGACGCCCGTCGCACCCGCGGGCACCATCGGCGGCACGAGGGGACGATGCGACGGTCCGGCGTCGTGCTCTCGACGACGTTGATCGGCACCTGCGACCAGTCGAGCGCCACCCTGCCCCGGTTGCGCCGGCGGCGGCGTCTGCAGGGCCAATGGAGAAGCCGAAGTCGAGTGGAACGCCGACCGCGATCGGCACGTCGAAAGCGTCGACGTTGCCGCGGTTGCCGTACGCCAGGAGAAGCGCGCGGGCGACCCGATCCGAACCGCTGGTGGGTCCGACGACGCGGATCCACACGTCGGGTGCGCGTGGCGCTTCGACGGTGACGGCGGCGGGGAGCGATCTTCGTCGTCGTGTCCGGGTTTGTCACGACGACGCCCCACGCGCCGGTCGCCTGTCCGGCGAACGCGAAGCGCGCGACGAGCGCGCTGCCACCCGAGTCCACGGTGACATCGGCCGCCGCGAGGTCGGGCTGGCCGATGCGGCGGAACTGCACCGTTTGCCGTGAGGCTCGAAGCCGTTGCCGGACAGGGTCAGCAGCACGCTGCCCACCCGTGTTGCCGACGCGATCGGGCACGACGCGTCGTGACGGCGAGCCCTGGCGCGCTCGAACGCACCGATGTCGCAGCGGGCCGTGCCGTCAGGCGTCACACGCCGTCGACGACCGCGCGGCTCGCCACGCTGGTCGACCGTGAGCGGCGTGCCGGCGTCGTCAGGCGAGCCGACAGGGTCGCCGGCGTCGACACTCGGGCTGTCCGCCTGCGGCGCATGCGTGGCGGTGGGACCGCCGTTCGTTCAGCGAGCGTGCCGAGCTTCGCCGCGACGTTGAGTAACGTTGCCGGTCGTCGTACCGGACAGCGTTGCACTCCGCGTCGACGACACCGATGAGGTTGTAACCGAGCGAGGTGACTGCGTGCTGGCACGACCGCCGTCGTAGCAGTCGGGGCCGATGCCCACGCCGTTGTATCGTCGCGGTCATTGCCCGCGACGATGCTGTTCCGCCGATCTCGAGCGTCGAACCTTCGCCGTTCGCGATGCCGCCGCCGATGCCGGCATCGTCGCCGACGCCGGCATGGTTCGTTCGCGACCGTGACGCTGTGGAGACCGCCGCCACACCGCGGTCGTTCCACCATCCCACCCGCGTAGCTGAAGTGGCTTTCGTTGCCGCTGACGGTCCGAGTTCGTGAGCGTCAGCAACGGGCCGTTCGCCATGTTCCACAACCCGCCAGCGTAGTTGCCGGCGTCGTTGTCGCGGATCGTGCTGCCGGTGATGAAGACATCGCCGCCATAGTTGCCGATCCCGCCGGCGCCGTTGCTGGCGCCGTTGTCGGCGATCGTGCTGTCGACGACACGGTGACGGTCGTGCGCACGTTGAACGAGGCGTTGAAGATGCCGCCGCCGTCTTGGCCCGCGATGTTGCGCTCGAGGCGGCTGTTCTCGACCGTCAGCGTGTGCGCGTTGTAGATGCCCCCGGCGGCGGCGGCTGAGGTGCTATCGCTGATGATGGAATACCGCGATCGATCAGCACGCTCGGCATTGTTGATCGCGCCGCCATGCCCCACAGCGATCCGCCGCTGAGGAGACCTCGCTTGAGCGTCACGCCACGGATCTCGACTGGGTCACGACGTTACCGACGACCGCGACGGGCCCGGTGAGGCTCGCATCGATGATCGTCGGACTCGGCGCCGGCGCCGAGGATCGTCATCGGCTTCTGGATGCAGAGCGTGGGCATCGTGAATGGGTTCGTCCCGAACTGGTTCGTGACGTGCGTACACGGGGGTGGGCACTCGAGAGCGTGTAGGTGCCGCCGGGGACGCTGATGATGCTCGCGTCGGGGCGGGCCGTTGGCGGCGATGATCGCGCCGCGCAGGCTACAGTCGTTGGGCATGGCCGTGTCGCAGGCGGTGGCACCGGGCTCGTCGTCGCTCCGGTCGACGATGATCGTCAGTGCGTGCGCCGGACGCGCGGTGGCGAGCGCTGTGACGGCGATCAGACGGCCAGACGCGGCGACGGATCTGCATGAAGTCCTCCGGGATCGAAGTGTCAACGTGCAGCCCTACCGCGGCCCGCACGGCTACGACAAGGAGGTTTGTACGGGCGACGCGTACACGCGTACGAGCTGTTTCGCAGAGTCCACTCGTCGGATGGGACGTGCAAGCGTAGCGCCCGCATGCGACGTGCGCGGATTTGGGCGCGCGCAAGCGGAAGAGTTGCGCATCTTGACTCCGCGCGACTCGCGGCGCGATCAGGCCGCGAAGTCCGAGCTCCCGCCCCCGAAGCATCCATACCCCAAGAGGAATCCGCCATGAAGCTCGACGCCTCAGTGAGCGGAGGACAGCTACCGAACCAGCCTGCCAGGAAACGCTGGGCTCCCGGATCCGCCGTGCCTGGCAACGTGATCGTCGGCAATTTCTGAATCACCGTAACGTCTTCGCCCTCAGTGCCGTGTCGATAGTCGATATTACCGCGTCTGTTGACGTATCCATCACTTTTTATCGGACGTCCGCGCCCCTCGAACTTCTTCCTATTCCTAACGACGGGCCGGCACGACGCTCGCCGACGACCGCGTAAGAGTCAACCGACCGGCGGCCGCTCGTCGCCGACGGCCCGGGCGAGCGCGCGCGAGACCGCGACGCGCCGCTGCAGGATCGCCGCCTGTGCTGTCTTCCTCGGGCGAGCGGGCGGCGGCGCCGTGAGGGTTGCCACCAGGTCTCGGCGGGCGGCGTGGGTGTCGGTGCCGGCACCGTGCCGGCATCGAGCAGCTCGATCGTTGCAGCGTGCCACCACTCCCGTAGGTCAGCATGAAGCTCTGGGCGCCGAGAATGCCGTTCAGCGCGTCCGGGAGCGGCGCCTCGACGAGGTCGGCGGTGACGGTCCGTTCCGGGAACCGTTCCGGCGGATGGTCGCACCGCTTTCCCGCCCAGGCGCGCGAGAAGCCCTTCATCGGCATCGCTGCGCACGTGGACCGTCAGGAGGTCGCGCGAGAGACGAACGACGGGGGCGACGGTCCGGTCGCTGCCACGGGCAACGGCCGCGTCGCCATCACGAGCAGCAACGACCACGATCGAGAAGCCGGGACCTCACGCGAACGACCTGTACCAGCCGCGCTGCACCATTATGAAACAAGAATTCTCTCGATCGTCTCAGAAGGGAACACATTGTCGAGCAACCTACGTTGCGCGCCCACTACGCTCCGCGGTAGTCGCGCTTCGTCCACCGTCCGACCATCCTTTCCCGCTCACTCGACATCCTAAGGAGAACGAGAATGCCTACATCCAAAGGAAATTCTGGAAGCCCTCGCGAGCGAAGAACGGAAGCCGTCGCGAGCTTTCTTTCCGACGCGGCGCCGCGGCCGGAATTTGCGTCGCTCGCCGCCACCACTGCTCGCCGTCACAACATCGTCGGCGTCGGCATCGGGCCGAAGATCAAGAAGGGCAAGCAGACCAAAACCCCATCCATCCGCTTCTACGTCGAGAAGAAGGTCCCACTGAAGTCGGTCCCGAGCTCGACAAGATTCCGTCGCAGATTCGCGGCATCCCGACCGACGTCGTCGAGACCGGCCGACTTTGACGCCCAAGTCCCGATCGCGCAGCAGCGCCTGCGTCCGGCCGACGGCGGGTGCTCGGTCGGGCTCGTGCCACCGGCTTCGACGTGATGGCGGGAACCTTCGGCCGCCCGTGACCGACGGCACGAGCCGCCCATCCTCAGCAACAACCACGTGCTCGCGAACGCAGAACGCGTTCGCCGCTGAACAGTCCGATCTTTCAGCCCGGGCTCCTCGACAACGGCAACCCGGCCAAGGACCGCATCGCCAAGCTCAAGAAGTTCGTGAAGATCAAGAAGATTCCGGCCGACAACCACGTCGATTGCGCGATCTGCGCTCCTCGACAAGAACTCGCTCGCGTCAGCCGCCATCCTGGCGAGCGTCGGCACGCTCGGATCGTTACGCGTCCCGGTCGCCGCCACCTCCGGGATGAAGGTCCGCAAGCACGGCCGCACGACCGGCTACACGCGCGGACGCGTGATCGACGTGGCGGCGGACCTCAACATCTCCTACGACTTCGGCGTCGCCTCGGTCTCGTCGACCAGATGGTGATCGTCGGCGACAGCGGCTCGTTCTCCGACTCCGGAGACTCAGGCTCGTTGATCGTGCGACGTACCGGCAATCGTGCGACCGGCTTGTTGTTCTGCGTGGGTCGACTCTGCACACGATCGCCAACCACAATCGGCAAGGTCCTGACCGCTCTCGGGGTCACCTTGGCGGTGTGACTTCGTCGATCGGCGACACTATGGTGGACCGGAAGCGATGCGTCGTTTCCGTCCACCATGCCCGACTCGACGAATCTCGCCGATCAGTAAGCGGAAGCTCGAAGCGTCTCCTCGACGAGGAAGGCGTGAGCGGCGTCGGCATCCAGGGGCGCTTGGTGGTGTACCTCGCGAGTAGCGATAGCGATCTGCAGCGACGGGCCGACGATCGCCAGGAAGCTCGGCGTCACGGCGCCGATCGTCTTCGAGGTCGCAGGCGAGTTCCGGGGCAGGTAAGCGACTATGGTTCGAGGCCATGGACTCACCATCCTCACCCTCGACGTCGCGGCGCCCGCGATGCCCGATCAGGCGCGGCGGTCGAGTTCCTCATCGACTCCGGCGCGGTCTACCGTTCGTTCCGCGTTCCGTCCTCGAGTCCCTGCACGTCGAGCCCCGTGGCGAACGGCAGTTCGGGCGAACGCCCGACTTCGGGAACTATGTCAACCCTGACGGTGCGAAAAGCTCGCTGAAGTTTCCTCGACCGGAACCGGCCCGTGGACGCCAGCCGTGGCGGCAGTCCCGTTACCTCGGAGCGCCGGCATCGAGCGCGCCGGCGGTCTCGTTGTCTCCTAGCGAGAGAGGGCGTGCGCCGCCAGAAGTCCATCCCCAGATTGCCCCGTTGCGACGAGGTGGTGGCTTCACCTGTGTCGCCAGGAGTGCGGTCCTCGTAGAGCGGGGAACCCGGCGGAGCGCGCATCCCCACGGCCTCCAGGGGCCGAGGTCGTCACCCGGCAGCGGGATTTCCTGCCAGCACGGGGTGGCCGATCGTCAGGCCCCCTGGGCTGGCCATGGGCGATGAATCGGAAGCCTCCACGTACCGGCGGATCGTCCTCTGCCGACCGCGACCGGCGGCGTCGGCCGCTGCACCGATCTGACCGTGGTCATCTGCCCTGGTGCCACCGTCCGCGCGCCCTCGGGCGCGGGATGAAGCTCTCCACGCGCACGTTGCCCTCGATGCCGATCACCTTCGTCACGAGCCCATCGTAGATGACGATGGCAGTCGGTGCCGGCGCAGTGGATGACGGCCGTGTTGGTGTTCACCTGACACTGCACGTTCGCGGCACTCTTCACGACCACCCGGATGGCGCCGCCTCGAGCCTCAGGACGGACCTGGATCCTCGCTCGGCGTGTAGACCTGATCGCCCACGGTCACCTGGACGTTGCTCCCGGAGCTCGAGGACACTGTAGTCCGCGAAGTCGACGTGCAGCCGCCCACCTGGAGTGTGGAGGTCGTCGCCGACCGAGACCGGCGCGCCCTGCGCCGCGTCCTGAAGGCGCCGCCCTTTCCATCTGCGCCTTGGGGTCCGCGTTGACGACGTTCCCGACCTCGGTGTCCGCCGCCCATGCCCCCGCACGAGACCATCAGCAACGCACGCGAATCCCACCAACCAGCGCACGTTCGTCATGGTCAGAACCTCACTTCTAGCATCAGCGATCCGACGCTGCGGTTGCATTGAAAAACCGGCTTGTTGTGTCGTTGTAGTCGCCGTAGTAGACGCCGCTCACGCGGAGATGCTCCGTGAGCTGCTTCCGCACGGCGACGATGGCGAGGACACCCGTTGTCGCCCCGGCCGTCGCCTCGCCGAATCGTAGTCTCGTTGCGGTACGCAAAGCTCCAGCCTCGATGCCGACGTCCTGCGGGAGCTGCCAGCCGATGCCCGCCTCCACCTCCGTTGCCGTTGTAGGGCGAACGGTCGCCCACGCTTTCGCAGGGCGTCCTCACGGTCGAAGCGGTAGCCGATGAACACGTAGTCCTCCGGCGCGTCGAGATAGAAGAACCGCCGGAACCTGGGCGAGTAGTTGAGCGAATTGCGGACGTCCTGAACCGGACGCTTCAGGAAGTCTTGATAGCAGGCCCGAAGAAGACCTCCGCGCGTCCGATCCGGTCCTCCGGAATGACGAGCCACGGGAAGCCCGCTCCCTCCCTGAGGCGGAAGCTATCGGTCTGGAGGAAGTAATAGCCGCAGGTGCCGTAGCAACGCCGACCCCGGACGGTGGGCCGAGGTCCCACGACAGCTCCGCGCTCGGCCGGTGATCCTGGAGGCTGAACTCGTTGAGCTCGAACTGCAGTCTTCAGTGAGAACTCGTAGCCGAGCGTGAGTTGAACGATGCTGGGCGTTCGCGCAACCCGCCACGGCACGTACGTGCCGTCGCCGGCGACGAGGCGCGTCACGCGGCCGTCGCCTGGTCGCTGACGCCGACGGCGCTCTTTGACGACGTCGCTCCCGACGGCGCGAGGGCGACGCTGCTGTCGTCACCCGAGCGCGACCGAGCCGTAGATGTGCGGTCGGAGCTCGGCTTGAGGAAGCGCCCCGCCTCCCCCGCCCCATTCTCGGTGTCGGGACCGGTCGTTCGCGGACGCGCTCGAAGCGCCTCTCGGCCGGACGCCACCGCCGGTCGCGTAAAACCCGGCTCAGCCCCCGTAAAAAGTAGACGGCGGCCGGATCCACCTGCCCGCTTCCGCCGCCGCCTGCTCGAAGTCGCGCCGAGCCGCGGCCGTCGTTGTCCTGCGTGTGTAGCCCGCGACCCCGAGGAAGAATGACGCCCGCGCGTCGAGCGTGTGGGTCGCGTCGCGCCTGCTCGAGCATGGGCGGCCCGCGCCCGTAGCTCGCGCTTCACGAGCGCGGCACCGAGCCGAGCGCGGCCTCCGGGAAGTCCGCCGGAGCGCCAGCGCCACCTGCAAAGTCGGTGATGGAGCGGTCGAGCTCGCCGAGCCGACCGTACGTCACCCCGCGGTAGTAGCGCGTAAGGGTCGGAGGGGCTCACCTGCACCGCTTCGTCGAAGGCGGCGAGCGCGCGGTCGTAGTGGCCGTCGTGATGCTCGAGCAGGCCGCGCGAGATGAGCTGCGCTCCAAGCGCCCGACGCGCCGGCGTGCGTCGCTCCGGCGAGGAAAGCACGAGAGCGAAGAGGATCGGAAGCGCGCATCGTGTCCTTTCGCAAGACCGCGAGCAGGCGGCTTGCCGCCATTTCTTGCCAGTGACTTGCGCGAATATATTCGACTTCTTTCACGACGTTCATTGGGTTTGTGCGACGGGTCCGGCATTCGTTGTTGCTGGGAGGAAATGTGCTGACTACCTGGCACGCTAGTCCAGCGCAGCACGGGATGCCGCCGAAACTACAGGAGGCGCCGTCCGAGAGGCACGCGAGGGGGGCCGCAGATGTTGTTGCCGTTACAGACGTCGTTATCGTGCTGCAGCACTCCATGTCCGCGCACGACTGGACCCGTAGCCGCGCATGGCTGGCATTGGTCGGAAACAAACTCCCGACTACCTGGCACGAGGATCCCGTGCAGCACGGGAGACTGTCGCTATTGCAGTCGGCGCCGTCGGACAGAGCACGCGAGGCAGAGGAAGGGCTCGTCGACGTCGCTGCGGCAATCGAACGCCGGTGCAGCACGGCTGTGCGCGAGCCGACAGGCCGAGCCGCCAGGAATGCACGTTGGCGTCGGCGTTGGCGTGGGGGTCAGCGTTGGTGTCGGGGTTGCCGTCGGGCTCAACGTCGGCGTCCCGACCGGGGTGGGGCACTGTGGTACTGTGGACGTCGGAGCGACGACCGTGAACGGATACGTGAAGTCGACCGGGCAGGCCCTGATCGTTGACGGCGCGGATCGTGATCTGGGACGACCCAAGCGCCAGTGGTGCCGCCGGCACGCCGGATACCGAGCCCGCCGGCCGCGAGCTCGCCGAAGTTGAGATTGACGGTGGTGGTCTCGACCGGCGTGGCGCCGTCCTCCCGACCCGGTCGGCTCGAGAGTGACCGGGATGGGCGCGTTGCTCGCGTTCACCACCGAGAAGCAGACCGGCGCGTTCTGCGGCAACGTGCCGTCGGCTCGGGCTGAGGCTCGCGGTGCCTTCTCCCTGCAGCACGAACGGGACCGCAGAGACGGAACAGGGGACCGGCATCCGTGGTCTCCGCCCGGCACGATGGTGGTGTCCTTCGGGCTGCTGAGAAGCTCGGCGTCGCACGCCGCGGGTCGCAGGGGCTCGCCAGCGGCTCTCCGTCCACCACCGGTCCGGTCGACCGCGCAGGTCGTTTCACGCCGTCGTTGGACGCGAAGTCGGTCGCGAACCCCGCGAGCGTGGTGAGTGAGCGACCGGCGGAAGGTTCAGGATGACGACACGGCGCTCTCCGGGCAGCTGTCGGAAAGGGGCGGCCGGCAGCGCTGACGCAGCAGCTCGCGCCCTCGGACGGGTCGATCTGGATGCGGATGGTCCTGACGGCAAGCGGCGGACGGTTCCGAAACCCGACGGGTCGACGCCGGCGCCGCGCCATCCGGACACGGGCCTGTTTGCGCCTCGGCGCCGGTCGTCGCGGACCCGCTTGCCCCGGCTGTTGCCAGAGCACCTGTGCCGTGAGGCCGCCTCCGCTCATGCCGCTTTGGGAACCGCCGCCGCCTCCTCCGCACCCGGTGGCGCCGATCACGCTCGTGACGACCATTGTCAGCAGAGTCCAGCGCATCGATCGTCGCTCCTTTCCGCTACCGTCCGATGGCCGACAAAATGGCATCACCATCCGTCGTGGCCCGGCGGACGTTTGCGTTGCCCGCTCTGCTCTTCGAGGGTGAGCGGGGCGTGTCGGCCGCTCTGTCGGCGAGGCCGGCGGAGCTCGTCGAGCGGCGCGCAGCGCTCGCGACGGTAGATCCTCGCCGAGTCGTCCCCGCTCGCGGTGATCCACGAACCTCCAACGTTTCGCGATCTGCAACTCGCGGCGTCTGAAGACGGGCCCCTGGTGGCCTTTGAGGATCGCCACCACGGCTCCCGAGTCGGCGTCTCCAAACGCGTGCCGTCCTGTCGCGGCTGGCAGTGACCAGCAGTGTTCCATCCGCGACGGGCAGCGGAGCGAAGGCGACGTCGAGCGCGGCGTCGCCACGTCCGGTGAGCTCGCGCTCGACGCCCCATCAGGCCGTCGCGGTGCTGCCCAGATGCGTACCGTTGCGCGCAAGGCTTCGGCGGTGGCTACGTGCCGGCCCGTCCGCGCTGAAGCTCGCACTGGAACACCCGGGGCCCGTGAGTCCTTCGAGCACCTTGAGGAGCGCCCGGGGTCCGCGCTGTCTCACACACGGGCTGTCTCGTTCCTGCGCTGGCGGTGACGATCCACGCACCATCCAGTCAGAAAACGCGACGCCGTTCACGGGGCCAGCAGCGACCCGTCAGGGGCTCACCTGGGGTCGAGGTATCGACGGTCCAAAGCTGCGCCGTCGAGTCGGCGTTCGCCGTCACCAGAAGCCGGGCCGTCTGGACTGGAAAGCCGCGTCGCGAATCGTGGATGTCGTTAGTCAGCGGCGGGAACCTCGAGCGGCGTCTTCGGCCCGAGGTTACGTTCCAGACGATCAGGGTCCCGTCGTCACCAGCCACGGCCACGCGCGACGAGTCCGGGGCCGAAGACGCCTGGCGCGCAGCGAGACCGTGGCCGACAGGAAGCGGATCACCCACCATGTGACCGCCTTCCGTGCTCCAGAGCGCCGCCGTGCCGTCCTCGCTGGCGGTCACGACGCGCTCGCCGTCCGCGCTGAACGACGCGCTTCGCACCGCCGACGTGTGCCCGTCGAGGCGTTGCACGCCGTCTCCGTTCGCTACCTCCATACCCGCGCGGCGCCGTCGGGCAGGCCGTAACGACTCGCCGTCCATCGCGAGGCTGAAAGCGACGCTCTCGATGCTCACGCTTGGGAACTGTTCCCCGCCGCCTTGGCGGCGCTCCCCCGCAAGTGAGACGATCTCCTGGCCGGTATCTGCCGACCAGATCCTGGAAGTGCCATCCTCGCTCGCAGTCGCAATCAGACGTCCGTCGGCGCTGTGAGGCCACACCCTTCACCACGCGTAGATGGCCCCGAAGATCCCTCACGACGCGCTGGTCGACAGGTCCCACACCCGCGCGACGGCGTCTGGGCCGGCGGTGACGACGAACGTACCGTCTGGGCTGAAGGTCGCAGCCTGCACGGGACCGTCGTGCGTGAGGGGCGGTCCGATTTCCTTCCCGCTCTCGACGTCCCAGATCCGGGCGGTGCCGTCCTGGTTGGCGGTCACCGCTCGCCGGCCGTCGGGGCTGAAGGCGGCGCTCCGCACGGCGACGCCCTCGATCGGCATGACCTTGATCGAAACACGGGTGCTAAGCGTTCCACAGGCGAAGCGTGCCGTCCCGACCGGCCGTGAGCACACGCTCGCCGTCCGGGCTGAACGTGGCCCACAGCACGTCGCCCGTGTGACCCGGGAGATCGCCCTCCAGCTTACCGTCGTCGACACTCCACATGCGTGCTCCCGACGGGCCCGCCGTGACGATGTGCTTCCCATCGGGACTGAGATCGGCGTGGTAGACGGGCATGGGTTCCGATATGAGCCGCGTTTGCTTACCCGTCTTGACGTCCCACACGGATCGCGGTCTTGTCCTGGCTCGCCGTCACCACGAAATGTCCATCGGCGCTGAACAGGGCGCTGTGCACCTTCCCCGAATGAACGAACTGCTGGAGAACATGGGGCGCCACCAGCGCGTGGCGGAGGGCATCTTGGGCCTCCGGGCTCAGGTCGATCCGCACGGCCTCGCGCGCGAGCAAGAAGCTCAGCTCCGTGTCCAGCGGAAGCTGGACGAGGGCGCCCGTGACGAGCCCGCTCGATCGCGCCCGCCGCGCCTGCGTCCACGACTGCCACCCTTCCAGCAGCACCGCGACGAGCGCGAGCGTTCCAAGCGCCATGGCCCCGCGGCGTAGCCATCCTCGTCGCGTTCGCAGGCGAACGCTCTCCCGGATGAATTCGGTCTCGTCGCGGGTGAGATCGCGGCCGCGCTTGTCGAGCCAGGCCTTGGCTTCAACGAGCGGCGCGCCGCGGAGAGGAGGTCCCGATCCGGATTCTTGACGTACTGCTCCACGTCGGGGCGCAGGCGTTCCCGCCACAGAAGAAACTCCCGATCCTCCTGGACCCACCGCTTCAGAAGATCCCAGTGCACGGGCAGCGTGTCGTGCACCAGCGTCACGACGGACGACTCACGGTCGGTGTCGATGACGATGAGCCGCTGGTCGGCGAGGCGCTGCAAGACCCGCTCGCTCTCGCGCGCGTCTGCCGACTGCTCGACCAGCTCGGCCCGCCGCACCCGCCTCCCGGTGAGTCGGCCGAGGCCCTCGCCCAACCAGATGAGCGAAAGGAGGATGCGGCGGGCGACCTCGCGCTCGCCGGCGTCGAGCGTGGCGATGGCGGCGTCGGCCTGATGGCTGAGCGCCCCCGGAACGCGACCCATCGTCCGATACGCGTCCCACGTCAGGTACACGCCGTGGCGCTCGCGCCACAGGAGATCGAGGGTGTACTCGAGGGCGGCAGCGCGACCTCGCCGTTTACCTTGGCATCCTCCGCCACTTGGTCGTCGAGACCGCGCTCGAACAGGCCATGCACGAGCGCGAGGGTTGCAACGACGATGTCCCGGACGCCCTCGTCCGACAGCGGTGTCAGCAGGAGTTGGTGCTGCTCCACCTGGTCGGCGAGCTCGGCGTGGCGCGTCAGGTGCCCGTAGAAATCGGCGCGCATCGTGGCGACGGCCCATGCCGGAGGAGCCGAAGCACGCGCCAGCGCGACCAGCGCGCAGATGAATCGAAGTCGCTCGTCGGTGTCTTCGCACAACGTGAAAGAGCTCCTCGAGGCGGTCGACGACGAGAACGAGCCGCTCCGGCGAGGTGTGGAGGGTTTGGAGCACGACGGGAAGGTCGTCGGGCTTCTCGGAGAGTCGCTGGTGGAGGTCATCGGCCGCGCGCAACGGGTCGCCGGGATGCAGGGGAACAGGTTCGTCGCGAGGCTCCGGAGCGGATGCGACCCAGGATGGACCAGAATGGACCGCGGTCGCTCGGGGCTGCCGGCAGGCACTCGCGGCTTGCAGTTCCCCGAGGAAGCCCGCCTGCACGAGCGAGGTCTTCCCGCTGCCCGACGCGCCCAGCACGGCGAGGAACGGGTGGCGGGCGAGGCTCTCGCGCATGCGGGCGATCTCGGCGCGCCGGCCGAAGAAGAAGCGTCGGTCCTCGATGCCGAAAGCCGAAAGGGCACGGTAGGGTGCGGGCGCGTCCGGAAGAGCGGGGCCATGGCGTGGCGCTTCGCCCAGAATACCCGCGACGAGGGTGTCGAGCGTGTCCTCCTCGACGAAGCTCTCGCGGAACTCGACGTACGTGCTGCTCTTGTCGAGGTCCTCCGGCTTTCCTCCGGGGAGCACGACCACAATGAGACGGAACCCGGGAATCTCATGGCGAAGGACCCTGGCGAGGCGCTACCTCTTCAGCTTGCACGGGGCCAACTCCGTGGGGTCCCCGCACCACGACGACGCTCGAGCTGGATCTCATCCCCTTCGCGATCTCGTCCATGAAGAAGTCGGGATCGCCGGGGAGAAGCTCCGTTCGGTCGAACCACACGATCAGCTTGCGCTCCTGCAGGAGCTCCGCGAGCAGCCGGACCTGGACGGAATCCTTGCGGTTGTAGCTGACGAAGACGTCGTGCTTCGCGGCGTGCTCGGCCGGTACGGCGGGAACGGTCGCCGGGATCTGCTCGGCCTGCTGGCCACCCGCGGGCACGCTCAACCCCACCTTACCCCTCTCGCTCCGGGCCCGGCCGCAGTCCGGGAGCCGCGCATCGCCCGTTTTGCGCGGCATCTGATCGCCAAGTGGAATTTCTCTAGACCCGCGTCCTACGCCTGGTCAACCAGATTGGCCCCCAAGTACGAGATTCCATGTTCCACATTGGCACAACGAATGGCCTTTGACGGCGGCCGACGCGTCCCGTCCGGCACACCCTTGAGTGGGGATGGTCGACTTGATCCTCACCACCTTTGATTGGGTCCCCGAGACGCCGCGAGGCCATGTGCGTGACATACGTGTGCGTTGGGCACGGGAAGGGGCCGGGGTTGTCTTATCGCGTCGCTCCCACCAAGTGTCCCGACCGCCTGCCGCCCGTTCCCGTACGTGGCCACCCGAGGACGGGCGCGATGTGGCCGCTTGTTCGCGCAATGGGAATCCGACTACAAGCGCGGGAACATCCGAGGGTCGGCGGAGTGGTGTCCGAGAAGGCATGCCCAAATTGTTTTCTGCTTGATCGATCCCGCAGGAAGCGGTCTCTCGTCCTCAGACTTCCTACGTCGGATAGCGAAGCACGGAGACAGTGCCCCACGAGGTCTTCATCAGCTACGCGACGCAAGACGAAGTCGCGGCCAAGGCGATCTGCGCAACTCTCGAGCGCAATGGCAAGCGGTGCTGGATCGCCCCGCGAGAGCGTCCCTTCCGGGTGTGGACTACGGCGAGGCCATCATCGACGCCATCCAAGAGAGCCGGTTGATGGTCGTAGTGTTCTCATCCCATGCCAATGTTTCGCCCACGTCCGACGCGAAGTCGAAGCGGCAACCCGACGCAGCATCGCACTGCTTCCGTTTCGCATCGAGGACGTGCCGCTTTCGAGGTCGCTGGAGTACTTCCTCACTACATCTCAGTGAAGCTTGACGCACTGACGCCACCGCTCGAACCGCACCTGGAGAATCTCAACACGACAGCTGACGCTGCTTCTGAAGAGGACTGCCCGCGATCCCATTTCCGACCAGAGTACTCAGTCGGTCGATGTCGAGCATCCTCCGACCCCCACCTCGATCACGACGCGACCCCATCGAGGTCGATACCGCACCGCCCTCTCTGCTGGCGCGGCTCTTGCGACCGTTCTGATGGGAGCAACGGCAGCATCCTTGGCAATGCGGACCTGGTATCGTCCCGCCGTCGCCGGTAGGGAACGCACCCACACTCAGTGCGATAGCGACGCCGGACGCGCGCCGTGTCGTTGCACCGTTACCCAACCCCGCCGCATTGTCCACGCGCGCGCGGCGACTAAACTGCGCCTGAGAACATCGCGAAACCACCGAGGCCCACAGCCGGGACGATCGGTTGAGACGTCCAGCCGCCCGATCGTCGGTGAATTAGCCCCGTCGTTCGAGCTCTTGTCGTACGCCAACCGGTCGGGAATTCTCCTCGCCTTAGACGCGCGTCACCTCGGCGGCGATCTGCGTTCGCTGGTCATAGGACAAGACCTCCGAGGCAACGGTACATCCGCCGGCCCGTCGCCGAAGTCTCTCGGTGCAGACGCCGCTCGCTTCAAGGCCAAGAGCGACTGAGAACTCGGAATCCGCGTCTACCGCATCCTGAAAGCGCACGACCTGATCACGAGCCCGGCCTTCGTCGTCATCAGCGGCTGCGCACCGCTTCCCGCATCCGACCACGCGGCCGAACGACCCCGCTGGGGCGTCGGGGCCCCTCGCAGGGAGGCTAGGGGCGTCGCCGGGGGTAGGTGGCGGGGAACATGGCGCCGTAAGGGGCCGACGGCTTCGCCGTGGAAGCCGACAGGAAGAGCGGCCCTATTCCCGACGGGACCTGGAAGTGCGAGCTGGACGTAGCCGGACGAGTCGGGCTGGGCGAACGTCGGGAAGATGCCGTCCTTCATGCTCATGTGAACAGGGCGCAGGGGATGTTCACGTCGGGCGGGGATATCATGGCCTCGAGGTTGTCGAAGAAGGCCACGGACGCGGTGACCGCGGTGCCACCCGACACGGCTTTGGCCGGTGGGCCGAGCTCGCCGGGAAACCGGCCCGCTCCTTCCTCGACCGGAATCAGGATGACCTCCGAGTCGTCCAGGGTCGTCGGATCGAACGTCAGGAGGTCGACGTCGGTCGCCTGGATGAGGCTCGGCACCTTGGTCTGGCTGCCGTCGGAGTGGAAGCCGAAGGCCGCCGAGCCGAAGGAAGATCCGGAGCCGGTGTTGGTCATCGTGAACACGCCGGTCAGGGCGCAATCGACGAGACACGACGGGATCGTGCACGAAGGGTCGGTCGCGAAGGCCGTGACGACCATGTAGCCGCGATGGCCGGTCAGATCGATCTTCGGACCGACCTCATCGTTGTGCTCGTTGACGCTGTGGATGTTCGTCGGGTCGACGACGATCGAGTCGTGCAGCGTCAGGCAGATGGTCGTATCCGCCAGGTGGTCACAGCTCTCGCTCCACGCCGTCCAGTGGGTGAGGACCTTCGGAAGCGAATCCGAGGGCTTCCCGGTCCGGTTGGCAACCTGGAAGAAGGTCAGGTGGCCGGTGGTGAGGTCGAACGGCATCACTAGGGCATTGGCCGGCGCGGGCACCTGAGAGGACGATGTGGAGCAGGGCGATGTGGAGCAGGTTCCAGGCGTACCGCTCGGCGCGGGTGTCGGTGTTGGTGTTGGCGTCGTCGATGTCGATGTCGAACTCGGGGTCGGTGTTGGCAGTCCGAGTGTCGTGTCGTGTTGGCGTGCGGCCCGTGGACGTGGGTGTGACGGTTACGATCAGCGTCGGTGTCGGAGTCACCACGAGATTCTGGACTGGCGGAAGTCGCTCGTATTCTCGTCGTTCGCATCGCGGTGGGAGCGGCCGTTCAAGTAGAGCGCCTCCGCAATGACCATCCCGCCAGTCGCATCGGCGAAATTCACGACGTACGGGATCTCGCGGGCGCCTTGCGATGTGAGTCCCAGAGTGCCCGAGGATGGATTCGGATTGCACCCGGCCAACGCGGGGCGAATCAGCGGTACGCCGCCCGTACACACACCCGGAGAGGCGCAATTTTCGTCGACCGCGCATGCGGCCCCGGTGCCACCGACACAGCGCCGCGCACACACGCCGGAGTTGCACTCGGCCGGGACGTTGCACGTCGCCCCATCGTTGCCGCCGCCGATGCAGAAGCGCGGCGGCGTCACCTCACAGCAGTCCGCCGGCAGACACGTGCCGCCACCCGGACACGCGCTGCTGCTCGTGCAGACGCCGCCGGCGTTCGTCCCGGAGAGGCACACCCGCGGGGAGACCTCGCCGGAAGCCGGCGGGACAGCCGATCCGGGGACGTTGATGCAGATGCGCCCGGCCTCGTACCCACACGCACCTAGGTGTAAAGCCCAACACCGCCCGGTAGTAGATGGTCTCGCCGTCCACCTTGTCACCGACGATCGAAGCATCCCCAAGACACATGTCCCCACATTGGTCCCACCGGGACAGTCGGTGTCCGTGAGTACACGGCTAGATTCGCGTTGGGCCCGGCACCGCTGCAGGTCCCACCCGGAGCGCAGGTCCCCCGGGACATTCGCTGGCTGCAGAGCATTGCGTGAAGTTGTTCGTCCCGCCCCGACAACGGGCGGTGTCGCGGAACTCGCCGAGGAGCAACCCCGCGGACACCAGCGTTGCAGCCCGTCCGGATTCGTATTCGCCCATGCGCTCGACGCCCACAGGGCGGAGCTGAGCACGATCACCAATGCGAGAGACAGATACCCTGTCAGGCGCGAAGCTCGAGTGCGCGTAGACATGTCCGATGCTCCTTTCGGCCGTGGAGGCGGCGTGCGGAGTTCAGTAGGCCTTTCCCTCGAGAGCCGGACGTCTGGGTGACCACGGACCCGAACTATTCTGTAACACGTGCAGCGGTCAAGGCATCCGGCGCGTACCGATCAGCGCCGGTGGTGTCACTCGCGGTCCGGGATGTCAACGGAAACCGTCACCGGCTCCCGTGCCGACTCACGTCGTCTGGGTCGACCCGTGCGTCGGCGCTGTGGGAAACGGCAGTTCAGGACGAACGTCCGGTAATGGGAAATATGTTACCCCGCCAGTGCGAAAGCCCGCTGAAAGTACTATCAACCCCCAGCTTCCCCGGCGGCCTCGCACGTGCAGCCTGATCTCCGGCTTGTCGGCGCGCCGCGAGAACGCCGCCCCGTGGAGGGACGGATCGCATGGATCGCCAGGGGGTATCGTTGCTCGTTGTCGCCGCACGACAACGCGAGGACGGCGAGCGGCCAACATGACGGCGCGGCGAGCGGACACCATGGCGAGCGCCTCACTCTGCGGTCAGGCTGCGTACGTATGTGCATTTCGACCGTGAAGGTTCGTCCGATGTCGATCAGGACCGGACATTTTCGAGCTCCGGACCGGAATGGTCGAGCTGCCTCGGTGTCGGCTCAGCCTCCGACGCGCGCTGACGGAAGGCACAAGGAGCGACGAGCCGCCACGGCGATGCTACAGCTCTCGGTGCGAGGTCGAGCTGCTCCAGCTGCTGCACTCGAGGAAGCTGCACCTGCCCGACACCGGAAAACGGAGGGGGAACGATTCGGAGCCCCCCTCGAATCCTTTCGGATTACCGGTTTTCAAGGTCCGTGAAGCCGGTAACGCTCTGCGGCTTCTTATCTGCAACGATCGGCAAATACGACGGGCGTTCGTGGCGTGCTTGGATTGCAGCACGTGGCACCCGTCGCACGCGCACAGTATTGGGGCAAGAGTGGGGCAAATCATCCCCCTCGATTTTCGATCGAGGCGCCCTGCGCCTCCCACAGCACTTCATCGCGGTTGCCGCCCTCCACGCTCCCGACCGATAGGCGTAGCGGTGGACACGACGGACAGCACGATCTCACCGACGATCACGCGCAAAATTGCACCGGCTGAGCGCACTAAAGCGGCGGCGCGAGTGCCTACAACGCAAGCATCGGTCGCCTCCGACCGCGAGAGACGCGTCCCCGGGATGTGGCCGAGGCGCGTGCGCCGCGTCTGTGGCAACCGGCGGCACAAGCGCGAACGTCCGACTTCGCACGCAGTGTCCGCAGCCGGGCAGACGAAAAAGCCCGCTAAAAAACCGCTAAAAACGCCTTGTATCACCTTTCGTCATTGACGGCGGAAAAGCGAATGAGGATAACCCCGCGGGCATTCTCCACGCCTCGGGATCTCCTACCCCTTCGTGACCAACCCTTCCTACCGACCACGGACTTGCGCATCGCCGTTTTGGTCGAGGCTCGCCATCGTGCGACCCGCTGCGTTCGTGTCCGCAATCAGTGATACCCCTCTGACCGATGATCGCGATGTTGCGCGTGAGCCTTCCGGATCCGGCCGCGCAGGCAGGCGACCAAATGCCAGGAAGCGATCGCAAAGGCCAGGACAGTTTTCGCCCTGACGCTCAAAGAAGGTCGGAGGCTGCTCGACCGGTGTTCTGCGTTGCGTCAGACCGAGCCCGGCAACGACGCGTGCCTCGCCACGGCTAGTGGTCCGTGTGCGAGGGCGCTGACGGACTACGCTGCCAGCAGCGGCGACGAAAGCTGCGCGGCGAGATCGTGAAAGAAGTGTGGGGCAAATTTGAGCTTGAGCGATCTCCTCGCCGCCGACGAGGCTTGGCTTCCGGCCGATTGGTCGGGGAAGTGTCGGGATTGGAGTTCGCGACCGACATTTGCCAGGAAGTGCCGAGCCTCGCGACCACTGCGTGGCGAGCGAGTTCCAACGTGCCGCCGAGCGCCCTGCTCGCGGTGCGGCAAAAGCCGCAGGCCGGTGAGTTGATTTGACACCGTGCTCGACAATACGGACGTGCCTCCGTATCTCCCCGCTATCCCGGCTGTGGGACGTGCTCGGAGTTTCCGTCGGCGTCGGTAGGCGCGCGGCGGTTGGCAGTTGATGGACGGGCACTGGCGAGAACTCGGCGGTGACTCATGCGGCGACGGCAATTCGTTGCGTCGACGCTGCGTCACGCGGGCGCCGTCAAGTGCATTCAATCGCAGCCCCTCGATCCCGACTGCTCTGCAGAGGAGCTGTCCCAGCGTCTGCGAAGATGTGGCGACGGCGTTCGTCGCGAAGTGCACCGAGAAGGCGGCCAGGAAGTGCAAGCAAGATGCGGCGTGTATCCGCGAAGGCCGAGTCGAAGTGCACAGCGAAGGCCGACAAGACCGCGGCGCGCTGCCCGGCGCGCCGCGACCTCCAGGTGTACTGATGCAGCCGCGAGGCTGCCACGTGCCTCGCGAACGCGCGCGAGAGCAATGCGAGACGCGTGGTACGGATCTCGTCGCCGCACGCACGCGGTCGGCCTCGGCGATAGCGAAGCCTGCGGCGACGAGTCGGTCGTGCCGTTTTCCCACCTTGGCATCGCGGGCGCCCCTCTATCTTCAGGCGCTCGACGAGGCGTGCGCGGGCGTCGGCGATCGGGCTACACCGACCTCACCGACTACGGCAGGCGCTGCTTTGCTGATCACCACGAGTGCCACCTCGCCGATCTGGCGACGAGCGTCGTCCCGCGCTCGCTGGATCTCGCGACGGCCGGGATCTCGGGTTGGCCCTACCGGCGGCCTTCGCCGGGCCGTGCGCCGAACCGGAGGGCGGACCGTCGACGCGTCGTTGCGGATAGCTGCACCACTGCCGAGGACCGAGCGATCATCTTCGGAAGTATCCACGAAGTTCGTGCGGGTCATCAGGCGTCCACGGGCCAGGGTCATCAGGGTGCTGCGGAACGGACCCGGCCGGCGTCGAAGCCGGGCGCGGGACGTGGCGTGCGTCTCCTTGGCGCGCCGACGCGCGTCACGTTCGGTGCACTCACGAATCCCGTTTCGATATGGGAGACCCAACCGGAGTCGTGCCGCCGAAGATCCACCCGTGCTGATCGTGAGCGTCCAGCGCGAGGATGTTCAGCTGACGGATCACTTCGAGATCGCGCTCGATGCGATCGACCAGGAACGACCGAGGTCGACGACGAGCTCGAGGTATTGGTGGAAGAGCGCGGCACGCTTCCGGGATGCGCTTTCACCCTGGCCTTCGCTACCAGCATCGACGATGAGGTGAGCGACTACACCACGGCGCTACAAGTCGTGGACCCCGAGCTGCCGACGCCCGTCCCGACGCCGGTCGTCACGCCCTCCGTGACGTCGTCTCCCACCGCGACCGCGACTGCGACCGTCAACGCGACGCCGGTGCTGACGCCGACCATCACGCAGTCGCCGGTCGTCTCGCCGACGACGACGCAAACGCCGACGACGACGCCAACGACTGCCGTGACGGCGACGCGGCCCCGAACGCCAACGCCGAGCCCGACCTCGACGACGCGCTTGGTCGACAACGGCGACGGGACGGTGACCGACACGCAGTTGGGGCTGCAGTGGGAGCGCAAGACGGGCACGGTCGGGAACGGCGTGGATTGCTCCTCGAGCGCATGTCCGATCCGCATCACGTGAACAATCGCTACCAGTGGTGTCTCAACGCGGACCACGATGCCGACTGCGACAATCCCGACATCCGGAACGGCGGCGCGTTCATCGATTTTCTCGACAAGCTGAACCACCGGTGTCGCGACGACCAGACGCGTTCCCGTGCATCGCGGACGGCGACTGCAGCGCGGTGGGCGGGCCGGGAGGACCATGCGGGTTCGCCGGACACACCAACTGGCGGCTGCCGACGAGCGAGGGCCGATTGCCGAACTTGCCGTCCAGCGAGTTCGGAGGGTGGGCATTCTACGGCCCTGCGACCAGACGGGCTGTATATCCGATCAGATCGTCTTCGGTCCGACGGTCGAGGACGTCTATTGGTCGAACACGGATGCCGGAGCCAATGGTTCCGAAGGGCATGGTTCGTGAGCTTCAGCGACGGCATCTCCGCAACAACTTCAAGTGCACAACGACCACTACGTCCGTGCCGTGCGTACCGGCCCTTGATCGAGCCTTCCTCGGGTACCTCGACCGCCAAGCTCATTTGTTTCAGGTCAGCGTTTTTGGCGGGGTTTTCGCACCAATTTGCTGCTCTACCGCAGCCTCCTCGCGGCGCACGCCCGGAGAGCGAGCGCGCGCAATCCTACCACCCACCGCGGCTGCTGCGCCGGGTCAACGCCGCCGCGAACGCTGTCGGCCGCCGCTGTGGGGCCCTCCGTCGGCCCGACGCAAACGGGGAGCGTCGATTTCGACCCGCCGCCGGACAATCCGTCGTCGCCATCGCCGGTGCAGGCCGCCGTCTACCGTCGCTGTGGAAAACGGCGGTACAGCCCGGAAGCGTTCGGTAACGGGTGTTCTGTCAACCTGCCGAAGCGAAAAGCCCGGTAAAGATGCCTTCTATCCCCCTAAATATACATCCGAAGGTCGTGAGCGAGATGCTTGGCCATGCACGACCATCGGCATCACGCTAGACACATACTCTCATGTTCTGCCCGACAGTGCGGGAAGCAGCCCGCTAAAGAGCTCGGCGGGGTTCTCCGGACCGTCCTGCCGCGCGAGAACCGGAAGGATTGAGCACCGGCATCCCGTTCGAACGTGAGATGGGGAACAGATGGGAAATCGCGCTTCCAGCAATCAAAATTTGTCGTTGGGACGAGTCTCCGAAGTAGCCGATTTTCCGAAGCGGAGGGGGTGGGATTCGAACCTCACGAGGGCTTTTCCGCCACTGCCGGTTTTCAAGACCCACGGAAAGCCGGGGACGCTCTGCAATCCGGATGCAGCGTTCACCTGCAAGACCGGCGCTTTGCGTTCTCTCGGGTTGCTCAGATTGCAGATCGTTGCACCTGGTTGCGCCAGTTGGGGAAATGGGGAAACAGCGATCAGGGGCTGGTCCAGTCCGACCAGAATCGTTGAAGTCCGACGAAAGGTTCTTCGTCGCGGGCATTGAATGGGTCGGCATCCCGGCAGAGACCGCCGTCCTTCACCAGCTGGACCGTGGCCATCGGGTCCTGCGCGGGGAGCGAGACTCGGGATGTCCAGATTGATGCCACTTTCCACCGCGCTGATCCTGGCGGAGCCGTCCGCCCCCACGCCGCGGAGCCTGCTACGGATCAGGATCCGCCAGGTGTCGCGAGGAGCTTGTCGCCGGTACTTGCGCCCGCCGCGCGAAACTCCTACCCGCACGGCCTGCCGTCGCCGCGCAGCTTTTTCCCCAGCGCCGCTCGCGGGAATGCTCGCCGAGGAGGGCGCGGGCGGGGACGCCGCCAGCTCCGATCGTAGATACAGAGCCTTGCGCGTAGTCGGTAGTCGCCGTCCGGATCGCCGAACTCCACGCCTATGCCAGTGGTCGCCGCCCGACACCGCTCAAGCCAGAGCAGCCAGGTCTTGGCGTGGGCGTTGCGTTTCTTGAGCTGGATCTCTTGGCCTTCGCGGGGCGGGTCGGCTTGCGACAGTCGAGTTGCGGGAGCGGGGCGCAGATCGGGATCGGCGTCGACGTCGTGGGATTGGCAGCGGCGTGAGAGGGTCGCCGATCCTACGGTGCGGTCGTATCGGGCAGGGAGGCGGGCAGGATCGCCGATCGTCCCCTCTCCGTGCCGAAGTAGCGCGCGACGAACGCCTTGCAGGAAAGTTCTCCAGCAATACGTAACT
>ERZ1370068.5890-contig-4894_pt1 | contig 36339 bp, 41 predicted proteins | sample MGYA00561227_ERZ1370068 | MGnify/ENA primary metagenome ERZ1370068 (study PRJEB38410, sample SAMEA6850437) | metagenome | study: Metagenomic assessment of the ecological functions of the soil: analysis of the soil microbiota associated with the... | reverse complement strand
TTGTACTTCGTTCCCAGTTTTTGGCCATTGCTCACCGGTCAAAATGCGGAATTACGTTTGAGGTCGAAAAATAGATCCGCGCCAGTTCCTGCGGCGCGCGGATCGCCTGCATAAATCCATCCCCTTCGAGGCGACGAGCAGCAGCGGTTGCAGCGTCAGGTCCGATCCAGGCGCCGACGGCTGAGGTGCGCTTGCGTTCTACGTCCCGATGCGGGGCGTGTGCAAGGTTTGGAGCGGCTGTTCGACGGAGCTGCGGTTGCTGTTTCGCTTCGCCAATGAAGTTACGGGGCGGTGCTGGAAGCGATCGAAGCTCAAGGCGATCGATGCCGAAGGAGACCGCTGCCGAAGCGGGGGGCGGCCTCTCGTCGATGAGCGCGGCGTCGGCCGCGGCCCACTGTGGCGCTCTGCAGCAAACATGCCCCACATGGCGCCAGCATCATCCAGAAGTGCCGCCAATGGCCGGTGTCAGTGATAGGCCTGCGCCGACGGTGCCGAGAGAAGGCCGCGAATAGATCGCCAGGTCAAGGCGCGCTGCCACGGCGCCGGCGCGAACATGCCATGCGGAAGCCGAGGAGCGCCGTGACGAAGACCAAAGCGCCGGATAGCAGCACGCCGGAGATCCAGCCGCCCGACATAGACGGCGTTCGAGATCGGAATTGTGGGTGTCCTCCGGGAAGTAATTGTGCAACTGCAGCGGGCCGATGCCGAGGCGGCACGTCGAGCGCCATCTCGGCGCCCAGCACGTGGCGCCCGGAAGCCGGCCGAACTGGCCCTCTCGTCGTAGCACTGGTCAGAGCGCGCGCGCGCGGTTCGAGCATCTGCTGACCAGGACGGAGTCGAGCTGTGACGGCGCCGCGATCCGCCGAGCATGCCGACGGCGGGGAGCTGACGCCGCGACCAGCGCCATCACGATGATGCGCGAGCGCTGCTTCTCGCACGATCGGGCTGGTCAGCGCCATCGGCGACCAGCATGAAGGCTGCAGAGGTGACGCTGCGACCAAGCCCGCCCCACGCGGCGCGCGAGAACGCCAGCAGGATCGCGAGGCGACATGATGCCCGGCGCCAGCGCGCGTTGCGCAGCGACTTGCCGGACGCTGTCGCAGACCAGTCGCCTGCAGCGAGAACAGCGCCGGCAGCATCAGGTGCGCGACGCGTTCGGTCCTGCCAGCAGGCTAGCTGCCATTCCTGCGGGTGAAAGTCCCGCCAACAGAGGAGTCCAGACGCTGTTGTAGTCATATCCAGCAGCGGGGAGGGCGACCGACCCGCTGAAAGCCTGGAAGTAAAAGCCCCCGTTGGCCGGGAGACCGGTCAGATCCGTACTGGGGGCCAGCAACCTGACAGGCCGTAACAGTTGCGAACCAGAGTAGCCCCGAAAACCGTGCCCCGCACGAAACGGATTGCGGGAACATCGGGAGTGCCGAGCCCGTTGGACCATGGCGAAGGCCAATGTCGACGTCGGTGTTCTGGACTGAAACGACGATCGAACTCTCCGGGGTCAGAGAGGGCGGCATGTCAGGACGGAATGAGTAGCGAAAGCCCGGAACCACTCGGGGGTCGCTTAGGCGCTCCCGCACAGCGAAGGCATCGCGTATAAGCCGCCATGCGGTGAAATCGCGATGTGCCCGCGAGTGGGACGGATGGGGCCGAATAAGTGATGACGGTTCGGGACACTATAACCCGGACTTGAGCGAGGGCCCCTGGGGCGGAGGAGTAATGACCCTCCACGGCGGTGCGCAATCGAGTCGGTGGCCCGACACAGAGCGGGACAACCGTTGAGACCACGAGGTGCACGAAGGGCGGATGCAAACTGGATGTCGGACAGCGCATGCCGGGAGCAGGCTTAAGCCGCTGATCATCCAGGAAGGCACCGCTTGGAAAGCCAGCCTTCCAGCCGTACTGGGGAAAACCCGCCGTACGGAATGATAGGGGGATCGAGGAAACGTCGGCATCATTCGAAGCCCGATCCGCGCCTCGATCCTACCCGACTATGAAGGTGCCGCGGGCGCGGTCATACAGCGTCAGCAAATCGTGGCCGCCGGGGACCGAGGTTGAAATAGCCGGCGATGCCCGCGACAGATGCGATCAGCGCGCCCACGATCAGGCCGCGCCGGAGCATGTCGAGCCGGGCCGCGGTGTCTTCGGACACGACCATCGCGAAGAAGCATCACGGTGACCGCCATGATACCAGGATGTCGCGATCCAGCTGGCGACCTCAGGCTTGTCCAGGAACGGAATGGCGCCGATGCGTGTAGCCGACATTGACCAGGACGATCAGCGCCAGCAACAGCGGCATGAACACCAGCCGCAGCCGCAGGCCCGTTGGCGAAGAAGATCACGCGTGGCGGCGAGCGTGACGAGCTTCATAGGGGCTGGGCTCGATGAAGACGATGGCGCCGGATGCGCCGACCAGCCAGACCAGCGCCCGCTGCAGCGCCAGCACGCCGGGCGCCGCTGTCATCGACGGCAGGAAGCCCTCGGCTGTCGCCGCATACGCCATCAGATACTCGCAGCACTACGCGCGAACCCGCAGTGGTACCTCCAGAAGACTCAGTAGGCGTTCTCGTTCTTGGTCAGCAGCGCAGACGGCGTCTTCAGGAGAATGTAAGAGATCGAACAGCACCGACCAGTTCTCGATGTAGTAGAGGTCGAACTCGACGCGCTTCTGGATCTTCTCGTCGGTGTCGACTCTCGCCGCGCCAGCCGTTGATCTGCGCCCAGCCGGTGATGCCCGGGCTTGACGCGGTGGCGCGCGAAATAGCCGTCGACCGCCTCGTCGAACAGCCGGTTCTGCAACTTGCCCTGCACCGCGTGCGGGCGCGGGCCGACCAGCGAGAGATTGCCCTTGAACACGACGTTGAAGAGCTGCGGCAGCTCGTCGAGGCTGGTCTTGCGGATGAAGCGGCCGACGCGGGTGACGCGCGGATCGTTCTTGGTCACGACCTTGGCGGCGGTCGGATCGGCCTGATCGACGTACATCGAGCGGAACTTGAAGACGTCGATCAGCTCGTTGTTGAAGCCGAAGCGCTTCTGGCGGAACAGCACCGGGCCGCGGCTGTCGAGCTTGATCGCGAGCGCGACCAGCGCCATCACCGGCAGCGCGCAGCAGCAGCATGAGGCGCGCCGACGATCTGGTCGAACAGCCATTTCATCACCAGGTCCCAGTCGGTGATCGGCGCCTCGAACACGTCGAGCGTCGGCACCTCGCCGAGATAGGAATAGGAGCGGGGACGGAAGCGCAGCTTGTTGGTGTGCGCCGACAGCCGGATGTCGACCGGCAGCACCCACAGCTTCTTCAGCATTTCGAGGATGCGGCGTCTCCGCCGAGATCGGCAGCGCGAACAGCACGAGGTCGACGCGGGTGCGGCGGGCGAATTCGACGATATCGTCGACCTTGCCGAGCTTCGGGCTGCCGGCGCAGGTATCCAGCGCGCGATTGTCGTTGCGGTCGTCGAACACGCCGAGCATGTGGATGTCGGAATCGTCCTGGGCCTTGAGCGCCTCGACCAGCTGCTCGCCGTTCTCGTCGGCGCCGACCACGATGGTGCGGCGGTCGAGCCGGCCCTGGCGCGCCCAGCTGCGCACCAGCGCGCGCAGCAACAGCCGTTCGGCGATCAGCGCGGCGAGGCCGACGAAGAAGAACGCCGACAGCCACAGCCGCGAGACCTCGCCGCCGAGCTTGGCGAAGAACGATGCGCCGATGAACAGCAGGAAGACGAACGCCCAGGACGAGATCATCCGCGTCATCTGCCGGAGCTGGCCGCGAAACACCTGCACCTCGATAGATGTCGGCGGCCTGGAAGCAGATCACCGCGGTCGCAGTCATGCCGAAGATGGCCGCGACGTATTCCCAGTGGAAGCCGGCTGAGCGGCATCACATATCAGAGATAGAGCGCGATGCCGATCGAGGCTGATCAGTCGCGAAATCGATCAGCGCGAACCGCGCCCGCGATCACGATCGGCGAATAGGCGCGGGCGCACTTTCTGGTTGGCGACGGCGAGCGCCGCCGGCGACAGCCGCCGGCGCCGTTCGACCGGCGGCCGTCGTGTCGGTGATCGGACGTCGCCGCGGCATCCAGCATCGAGCGTGCGTTGATCGGTTCCACTTTGTCCACGTCCGTCCGTTCTTGCGCAGGCATTCAGGCATGCCGCGCCGGGGCGGAATTCCCCGCCTCACGGCTTAGAGGACAAATCGGAAGAAACGGTTATCGTCGGTAAAGAACGGTTAACGATTCGCAAATGCGTCGCGGTAGCCGGCCAACACGCCGTCGACCATCGCCTTCTGCGAGAAATGCGTGGAAGATGCGCTCGCGCAGCGACTTTGCGCGCGGGCCATGCGCCGTCGGGATCGTCCAGCGCGATCTCGATCGCGTCCGCCATCGCGCCGACGATGCTGGGGGCGAACAGCGCGTCGGTGTGCGTGTCCGAAGATTTCCGGGATGCCGCCGACATTGGCGGCGACCATCGGAATTCCGGCCGCGCGCCGCCTCGATCACGACATAGGGCATCGGAATCGCCGCGCGACGGAACCACCAGCACGCTGCCTTTCGAAAAACCGTAGCGCGCCTTGACGTGGCCGATGAAGCGGACGGCGTCGCTGAGGCCGAGCCGTCTCGACCTGAGCCTTCAGCGTCTCGAGTTCCTCGCCGTCGCCGCCGAGCGTCAGCGTCGACCGGCTTGCCGTCGGCGCGCAGCTCGCGCCACCGCATCGATCAGGAGGTCGGCCCCCTTGATGCGCGGAACTCGCCGACATAGACGACGTCGGTGGCGTCGTCGGCCTTGACGACCGGATCGAACTCGTCGGCGGTGACGCCGTTGAACACGCAGCGCACCAGCCCCTTGGGCGTGCCGATGGTGCGCTGATAGGTGTCGCGCGCAAAGGCGCTTTCGAACAGGAACAGATCGGTGCGGTTCATCAGCGCGCGTTCGAGGCGGCTGTAGAACGTGCCCTTCGATCGTATTCAGCGGGTAGTGCAGCGAGCCGCCATGCGGCGTGTAGACGCGGATCGTGCTTTTCGACCGCGGCTTCAGGCGGACGCAAGGCGCCGGCCTTGGCGCCGTGGCCGTGCAGGACGTCGGGCTTGAGCTGCCAGATCAGGCGGCACGAATCGCGCCCACACCATGAAGTCGGTCGGAACGGGGCTCGCGGCGGATGGCGACGCGATGAACGCCGAGCTTGAGCCGCGGCGCGATTTCCGCCAGCGCCGCCGCGGCGCGTTCGCCGCCGGTGATGCTGTCGGCGATGATGCCGACGTGATGGCCGCGGTCGATCTGCGCCGTTGGCGAGGTCCAGGATGTGGCGGAAAAATCCCGCCGACCGGCGCGCGCACCGCGTGCAGGATACGAAGCGGCTGGCCCTCGGTCATGGTCAGCACCGGCGCTTGCCGACGAACACGGTGTCACCGCAGCCCCGACAGGCGTCGGCGCGCGAAGCCAGAGACAAAATAGCTGCGCGCACGCTGCGCATTTCAGAATCCCTAACAAAGTATCGGGCCGATTAAGGAGCGTCATGGTTAACAAAAAATGACTGCCGCCCGAACAGGTGCGCATCAGCGCCGCGCAAATCGGGCGGATTAACCCAGCGGCAACCTTAATGGAGTGTAATCACGCCAGTTGAAGTGGGGTCGTGGCGTCCGCGGGAGTGTGCGATGCGTTTAGCGTTCTGGCGTGCAGGCAAGCGACAGGGCTGGTCGGTGCAGCGCGCGCTGCCGAAGCCCGCCTCAGTCCGCCGCCGAGCCGATCGCTGCCCTCGCCATCCGGCGATCTCGATCTGCATGCGCTTGGCCAGGCGCTGATGCGCAAGCGGGGCTGGATCATCGTTCCGACGGTGCTGGCCGCTCGTGCTGTCGCTCGCCGCCGTCAATCATGGTCACCCCGCGATACAAATCCGAGGCGCGCATCCTGATCGACGGCCGCGAGAACGTGTTCCTGCGGCCGAGCGGCGAGCGCAACGAGGAGCGCACCGCGCTCGACGCCGGAGGCCGTCACCAGCCAGGTGCAGCTGTTGCTGTCGCGCGATCTGGCGCGCGAGATCATCAAGAAGAACAAGCTGGCCGAACGGCCGGAATTCGATCCGGTGCTGCAGGGCTTCTCGCCGGTGAAGTCGCTGCTGGCATTGTTCGGTATCGGCCGCGATCCGTTCTCGCTGACGCCGGAAGAGCGGGTGCTGGATGCCTATTACGACCGCTTCACGGCCTATGCGGTGGACAAATCGCGCGTCATCGTCGTCGAATTCCAGTCGCGCGATCCGGAGCTTGCGCGCGCGCGTCGCCAATTCGATCGCCGAAGGCTATCTGGTGCTGCAGCAGGGCGCGCGGCAGGAGCAGGCCAAATCCGCCGGCCAGTGGCTGTCGGGCGAAATCGAGAATCTGCGCAAGAAGGTTGTCGGAAGCGGAGATCCCGCGTCGAGGATTTTCGCTCCAAGTCGAGCCTGTTCGTCGGCACCAACAACACCACGCTCTCCAACCAGCAGATGGGCGAGCTGAACACGCAGTTGAACAACGCCCGCGCGCTGAAGTCGGACGCCGAGTCCAAAGCGCGGCTGATCCGCGAAATGCTTCAGAGCGGCAAGCCGATCGAGGCTTCCGAAGTGCTCAATTCCGAACTGATCCGCCGGCTGTCCGAACAGCGGGTGACGCTGCGCGCGCAGCTCGCCGAGCAGTCCTCGACGCTGCTCGACAGCCATCCGCGCATCAAGGAATTGAAGGCGCAGCTTGCCGATCTCGATCGCCAGCTGCGCGAGGAGAGGCGAGCAAGGTCTCGCGCTCGCTGGACAACGACGCGCGCATCGCCGGCGGCCGGGTCGATGGGCTGAGCGCCAGCCTCGAGCAATTGAAGAAGCAGGCGTCCTCGACCAACGGCCAGGACGTCCAGCTCCGCGCGCTGGAGCGCGAGGCCAAGGCGCAGCGCGATTCTGCTGGAATCCTATCTGGCGAAATACCGCGAGGCCAACACCCGCGAGAACATCGAGGCCGGCCCCGGCCGATGGCCGCATCATTTCGCGCGCCACCGTTTCCAATACGCCGGCCTATCCGAAGAAGCTGCCGATCGTGCTGATCGCGACGCTGGCGACGCTGCTGCTCGCGCCGGCGCTGATCGCGACCGGCGAACTGCTGCGCATGACCGCGCCGCGCGGCGTCGTTGCGCGCCCGGTCGCTTCGCCGGAGTGCGGCCGCCGCGCGGACCGGTGCTGCCGCCGAAGCCAGCGCCGAGCAGCCTGAGCCAGAGCCCGAGATCGAAGCGAGCCCGTGTTCGGCGAGACCCGCAGCGACAGGTCGCGTCGGGGATCGCCGAAGTCGAACAACTGGCCGACGAACTGCGCAGCGCGGGCCGGCGGCGCACAAGGTCACCGTCCTCGGCACGGCGCCGGGCGAGAGCATCACGCTGACGGCGCTGACGCTGGCCCGCCTGATGGCGCGGCAGGCCGAAGGTCGTCGTGGTCGATCTCGCGGCGTCGTCGCCGACGATGTCGGCGGTGTCGGTCGATCCGTCGGCGCCGGGGCTTGCCGAACTGATGCAGGGCGAGGCGTCGTTCTCGCAGATCATCACCAAGGACCGGCTGTCGCGCGTCCATCTGGTCAGCGCCGGCCGTCCCGGGTTTCGACCGCGCGCTGCTGCAGTCGCCGCGGCTGACGCTTGCCGATCGACGCGCTGCTGCGGGTCTACGACCACGTGCTGCTGGATGCCGGCACGGCCTCCGACCTGCCGGCGGAACTGCTGACCGCGCAGGCGCGCGCGCGGTGGTGGTGCCGGACGCCTCGATGGACCGGATGACGCCCGCATCCAGATGTGCGAGCAGCTCAGCGGCGGTCGGGCTTCTCCGAGGTGACGATGCTGAGCAAGCCGTGCGAGTCCGTCAGACGCCGTCGAGCCCGGCCCGCGCGTGGTGTGCGGCCGGATAGCAGCCGTCAGCCGCTGCGGGCAGAAGCAGCGCTAGCGGAAACGCGCATCGCGAATTCTGCGCCATCTCCAGCAGTGTCGCATTCTGCTTGACCTGACGCTTGGCGCGGTTGACGGCCGACATCGCGCTTGCCGCCATCCGGCCGCGCAGGCTGAGCGGGACAAAGCTGTCGAAGATCGGCTCGTCGTCCTTGCAGAACTAGCCGCTTGTAGTCGTCCGATCCGATGCCGAGATCGAGGGCGCGATAGTCCTGCCCGGCATAGTGGTCGATGATGTCGCGCATCAGGATCAGGCCGGGGCTGTATTTGGCGTTGTCCGACATCGTGTAGGTGTTGAACATCATCGAGAAGCGGTGGCCGTCGGCGACGCCGGCGAAGATCGCGATCACTTCCTCGTCGCATTCGAGCGCATGGATATCGATGACGCGGCCGCCGCCTGCGAGCGGCGTCAGGCAGGCGGCGCGGATGAACGCCTCGATGCCCGGCTCGGCGAACACGTTGGGCAGTTTCTGTTCGGCCATCCGCAGCGGCTTGACGCGGAAGAACCAGTCGAGCAGGCGATTGATGTCGGCATTCTCGCGCGCGACATGATAGCGATAGCCGGCAAGCGGCTGCAGCTTGCGCTCCTTGCCTTTCAGCCGTCGCCGGAACGAACTGCTGACCAGGCTCGCGGGCGCCGCGCTCCGGCGCCATCGTCAGCAGCGGGCAGTCGTTGGCCGAGGGCTGGTGCGGCAACAGCGCCATCGGGTTCGGCAGGTCGCGCCAGCGCAGCGGCTGCTGGTGCAGCGCCAGCACGTCGGCGCGGGATTGATTCGACAGCGCCGAGATCAGCGTCGCCAGATCCGCCCTGGTGGCGTTGGCGGCAAAGTCCCTGTCTCGTACAGCGCCATGTTGAAGGTCGCGTGCTTGCCGCCCATGAAGCTCGCGCAGCGCACGCCGAGCACGGTTTTCGTAGCCGAGCGGCAGCAGCAACAGCGGCCGGCGTTCGCCGTCGTAGGCAACCACGATGAAGGGACGAGAGGCCTCGCGCTCGCCGACCTGCCGCTGCCAGGCGGCGAGGAAATCGAAGCGCTGATAGGGCGTGTAGGAGACCTGCGGATTTTCGCAGGCCCGCCAGATCGCCTCGGCCGCGCCGAGGTCGTGGATGATGTCGACGCCGGCGATGCGGATCGGTTGCGACCACGCCTTGGCTTCGGCCGTTCGGCCTTCGATCGCGGCAGCCATGGTCATCGCAGAACCCGTTTCGGGGAAATTGTTTGCAATTGTCGACTCCGGGCGGACCGTCGCAGGAAATGTCAAAAGAGTGATAACAATCGGCAGGCGCTGATGTGAGAACCGCAGCATCAGGCATTTCGCCTATCCGTTCGGTGGATCGCGAGTCGTGGCGCCGCCGAGCATGTGGTGATGGCAGAGGCGGTCGGCTTCGACAGCGCGGTTTCGACGATCCCGGGCATCGTGGAGGCGCAGGGACGCACCAATCTCCACGCGCTGCCCCGCGTCGCCTGGGACGGCCGCGAGCGCTCGTTGCGGATGATGCGCGTGATCCTTTCCGGGATTACCTTTGCGCCGGTCAGGCCAACGCGGAGCGCTCGGATCTAAACCCGATCCGGCCGCGACATCCAGGCCACGATCGGCATCGCCGGCAGCACCCAGCCAAGCCCGGCCACCACGTAGAAGATCGCCTGCAGCAGCCCTGAATTAGCCAGCCACGGCGTCTGCGCGATCGTCATGCCGAGCAGCGACCACACCACGACCAGCACCAGGAGCGCGATGGTTCCGAACAGTTTCCGGGTACGTATGGTCATGGCCGATCTTCTGGGTAATTCGCGAGACGTGGCGCGGCTTGCGCGCGGGACGCGGCGGACTATAAGGGGCGCGTCAATTCAATCAAGCACGGCTCGGAATGACCGGCTATTTCCGCACAAAGGTCCCGCAATACGGCGCCGTCCGGTGGTGGCTGTTGTCGGTCGCCGCCCTTGATCGCGATCATGGTGCTGGTCGGCGGCGCCACGCGGCTGACCGGATCGGGCCTGTCGATCGTGGAGTGGAAGCCCGTCACCGGCGCGCTGCCGCCACTGACGGAAGCGCAATGGAGCGCAGCCTTCGAGGGCTACAAGGCAGATCCCGCAATATCGCGAGCTCAATGCCGGCATGACGCTCGCCGAGTTCAAGACCATCTTCTGGTGGGAATGGAGCCATCGCCTGCTCGGGCGCGTGATCGGCGTCGCCTATCTGCTGCCGTTCCTCTATTTCCTGTGGCGCGGCGCGTTGAGCGGCGAACTGAAGCGGCGGCTGTGGCTGATCTTCGGCCTCGGCGCGCTGCAGGGCGCGGTCGGCTGGTGGATGGTGGCCTCAGGCCTGTCGCGGCGCGTCGAGGTGTCGCAGTATCGCCTCGCGGCCCACCTTGATGCTGGCGCTGCTGATCTTCGCCGCGATCGTCTGGACCCTGCGCCGCCTGGACCGATCGGCCGCAGGCCGCGGCGCCGCCGCGGCTGAAGATCACGGCCATGGCGCTGTTGGTGCTGACCTTCGTGCAGCTCTATTTCGGCGCGCTGGTCGCGGGCTTGCGTGCAGGGAGGGTCTACAACACCTGGCCCGATATCGACGGCGCCTTCATTCCCGTCGGCCGAGCGGCTGCTGTTCGAAGCAGCCCTGGTGGCGCAATCTGTTCGACAATGCGCTGACCGTGCAGTTCGAGCATCGCATGACCGCCTATGCGCTGCTGGCGCTGGCGATCCTGCACGCGCTCGATACGTTGCGTGCGCGCGCCGGCAGTGCCGTCATCGCCGGCGCCTGGTGGCTGGTGGCCGCGATCGCTGCTGCAGGCGACGCTCGGCATCCTCACGCTGCTGAACCAGGTGCCGATCGACCTCGCGCTGTCGCATCAGGCGGTTGCGATCGTGGTGCTGACGTTGTCGATCCTGCAGCTCGAACGATTGTCGGCGCGAAGGACGGAAGTTGATCGGCCGAAGCTCGCTGTGCCGGTCGGACAGCCCGGCTGAACGGCTCAGCGCGCACTGAACTCCAGATAGTCAGGCCGATGTCGAGCGCGGCTGAGCTGTGCGTGATCCAGCCGACCGAGATCAGATCGACGCCGGCTGGCAGCGATTGCCGGCGCCGTGCGCGGCCGTGATGCGCCCGGAGGCTTCCGTGATCACCTTGCCGCCGCGCCATGGAGACCGCCTGCTTGAGGTCGTCGACCGCTCATATTGTCGAGCAGGACCGCATCGACGCCAAGCGTAAGCGCCTGCTCGAGCTGCGCCAGCGTATCGACCTCGACCTCGATCTTGACCATGTGACCGGCATGCGGCTTTGGCGCGCGCGATCGGCGGTGCGGATGTCGCCGGCGAGCGCGATGTGGTTGTCCTTGATCAGCACGGCATCGTCGAGGCCAAAACGGTGATTGCCGCCGCCGCCGGCGCGCACCGCGTATTTTTCCAATGCCCGCAAGGCCGGGCGTGGTCTTGCGGGTGCAGACGATCTGCGCCCGCGTGCCCTTCACCGCTGATACCAGCGAGGCGGTCGCCGTCGCGACGCCGCTCAGATGGCAGAGGAAGTTGAGCGCGGTGCGTCTCGCCCGTCAGCAGGCCGCGCGCCGGCCCGTCGATGGTCGCGATCGATCTCTGCCGGGCGCCACCGTGCTGCCGTCTGGCCGCTCGACCTCGACCGTGATCGCGGGCGAGATCGTCTGGAACGCGCAACGTGCGACGTCGAGACCGGCGACGACGCCCGGCTGGCGGGCGCGCAAGACGAGCGAGGCGCCGCTGGTCGGTCGGGAACGATCGCGTCCGCGGTGATGTCGCCGGCGCGGCCGAGATCTTCGAGCAAGCGCGGTCTTGACCAGCGGTTCATACATCAGCGGCAGAAGGGGATTGAGTGTCACGACCGCGCGCTCCTGACTGCAGGTTTCGGTTTCAACGATCTCGCGCGCAGCGCTGAGCGCGTCCACAAGCGAGATCGACGACGGCACGGCCGCGGGCAGGGTGTCCGGAAAATCGGTGCGGCAATGGCCGCCGCGGCTTTCCTCGCGCCGGTAGGCAGCAACGGCGATCATCAATCCGACCAGCGCCGGATCGGATGCCGCGCTCTGGCCGGTGGCGATCGGATACAGGCTTTGCACCACGCGGCCGATCGCGTCTCGATCCCGCAGCACGCCGAGGCCTTGCGACACAATCGGACCGCACGATCGACGGATCGGATGGACCGGGAGCGCATCGGCGGTCGGCGACGCTGACAACGGTCCGGCGTTCGTGCCCTCGATGCTCTCGGCCACCCATCGCGCGCAGACGATCGCTTCCATCAGCGAGTTGCTGGCGAGCCGGTTCGCGCCATGCAGCCCGGTGCGGCTGACCTCGCCGCAGGCCCACAGTCCGCTCGACGGTGCTGCGGCCTTCGCTGTCCACGGCAATGCCGCCCATGTGATAGTGCACCGCGGGCCGTACCGGGATCGGATGGTCGGCGGATCGATCCCGGCCATCCTGCAGAATGCGCTGATGACGGGGTAGCGCTGCGCAAAATCCTTGCCCGGATGCGTTTCGCGCGTCGAGGAAGACGCGATGGCCTTCGCGCGCGGCGGCGCCAGACCGCGCGCGCCACGACGTCGCGCGGCGCAAGCTCGGCGCCCGAGATATCCGCCATGAAGCGCTGTCCGGTCTCGTCGATCAGGATCGCGCCGTCGCCGCGGATGGCCTCGGTGAGCAGCGGCATCGGGCGTGACGGTCCGTCGAACGCGGTCGGATGAAACTGGATGAATTCGAGATCGGACAGCTTTGCGCCGGCGTGCGCCGCGAGCGCAATGCCCTGGCCGAAGCAGCCGGCCGGATTGGTGCTGTCGAGAAACAGGCCGCCGATGCCACCGGTCGCGATCACGACGCGGTCGGTCGCGATGACGGCTGCGCCGCGCTCGCCCGCCGCGAGCACGCCCCTGACCGCATTGTCCTCGACGATGAGCCTGCGTGCCTCAGATCCTTCCAGCAGCGTGACCGAGGGACAAAGACGCACCGCCGCGATCAGCGCGCGCATGATCTCGCGGCCGGTGCCGTCGCCGGTGGCATGGACGATCCGGTTGCGGCTGTGCGCGGCCTCAAGGCCGAGCCGCCAGCCGCCATCCGGCCGCCGGTCGAAGGCGACACCGAGCCTGTGCAAGATGCTCGACGGCAGCCGGTGCCGCCTGGACGATCCGGCGCGCGACGGGCTCGTCGCACAGGCCCGCGCCGGCGGCGATGGTGTCCGCCAAATGCAGGGCAGGGTCGTCATCCCTCGCCCATCGCAGCCGCCAAGGCCGCCCTGCGCCCAGAGGCTGGAGGCTTCCGCCCCGAGCGGGGATTTCGAGAGCAGCACGACCGGCTGCGGAACCAACTGCAGGGCCGTCATCAAACCGGCGGCACCGCCGCCGATGATCACCGGCCGACCGGCCAGCGCTGAAATATCCGTACTCATAGCGCCAGCATCCTTTCCACCGTCAGACGCGCGCGATCGGCGATCGCGGGATCGATCGTCACCTCGTGCGTCGTTGGTCTCGAGCGCATGGCGGATGTTCTTCAGCGTGATCCGCTTCATGTGCGGGCAGAGATTGCAGGGCCGGATGAACTCGACATCGGGATGAAGCACCGCGACGTTGTCGCTCATCGAGCATTCCGTCAGCAGCACGACCCGCGCTGGCCGCTCTCTGCCGACAAAGCCGGACATCGCCGCGGTCGAGCCGGAGAAATCCGCTTCCGCCACCACCTCGGGCGGGCATTCGGGATGGGCCAAAATGGTGACGCCGGGATGATTTTCGCGAAGCTGCCTGACGTCGGCGGCGTTGAACAGCTCGTGCACCTCGCAATGGCCTTTCCAGGCCGATGATCTTCGACCTTGGTCTGCGCGGCGATGTTTGCGCCAGATATTCGTCCGGCAGCATGATGACGTGGTCGACGCCGAGCGACTCGACCGACCGCGAGCGCGTTGCCGGAGGTGCAGCAGATGTCGGATTCCGCCTTCACCGCGGCCGACGTGTTGACATAGGTAACGACGGGCACGCCGGGATAGCGCTGGCGCATCAGTCGGACGTCCTGCGCGGTGATCGATTCCGCGAGCGAGCAGCCGGCTGCAAGGTCGGGGATCAGCACGGTCTTTTCCGGGATTGAGCAGCTTTGCCGTCTCGGCCATGAAGTGAACGCCGGCGAGCACGATGATGTCGGCATCGACCTTGCGTGGCTTCGCGGGCGAGCAGCGAGGCTGTCGCCGACGATATCGGCGACGCCATGAAAGATCTCCGGCGTCTGGTAGTTGTGCGCCAGCACCACCGCGTTGCGCCGGCGCTTCAGTTCGAGGATGGCATCGACGTCGTCGGCGAAGGTGGCCCACTCGAACGGCGGGATCACCCGCTTGACGCGGTCATAAAGCGGCGCGGTGCGCGCAAGCGCGCTGGATGAGGATGTGGCCATTTATACTCTCCTGAGCATATTATGGCTTATACTTATCCTGAGCATAAGGCGAGTCAAGAGCGCGACAGCGGAAGCTTGGTGCCGACCACGGCCCGTTCGGCCACAACGCCGTGACGGAAGCGGAACAGCTTGGCGGGCCGGCCGACGGTCTCGGCGGCCATTGCGCCAGTTTCTTCAACGAGTTCCTGCTGCTCGATCAGGCGGCGAAAATTCTGCTTGTGGACCAGCCGGCCTGCAAGCGCCTCAACACTGCGTTGCAGCTGCAGCAGGGTGAATTCGGCCGGCATCAGTTCGAACACCACCGGACGGTATTTGATCTTGGCGCGCAGCCGCGCGATGCCGGTGGCGAGAATGCGGCGGTGGTCGCCGGTCATGGCACGGCCGGGTACGACGGCTGCCGCCGCCGCCCTTGTCGCGAACCGCTTCCGGGATCAGCGACGCCTCGTACAGCAACTCATAGCGCTGCAGCACCAGTTCCTCGTTCCAGCCGCGGCCCTCGAGACCGAAGGTGATTGCCGCCCGCTGCCAGCGCTCCCGCTGCAGCGGGGCGCTGGAGGCCGATTTTCGCCCAGGCGCGCAGCCGCGGCGTCAGCGTTTTCGCGATCAGCGCCGGCGCGCCCGCGCGATGATCTTCCCACGGAAAATAATCGTACCAGCCGGACCAGTGGGCGTCAGAGCCTTCGCGCACCTGATCCTCGCGGGTAAGGCCGAGATAGCTGATGGAGATGCGATGCAGCGCGCTGGCGTCTGCGGAGCGACCGCGGTCGGCGAAGGTGTAAAGCTGCTCGACATAGCCAAGCGGATGGTGCGTCTGGGCTTCGACCCAGGCCCGCAAGCCCGTCTGCAGCGAGCGGTGCGCGAACTCGAACGGGCCGCTCGGCAGCGCGCTCGCATTCGCAATCGTCATGATCTTGGGCTGGCCGTCGGTGACCGCCACCAGCACGGCGACAAGATCGGCGGAGATCGCATCGCCAGAACTCGATGCCTTGGTTTTCGCGGGGGCTTGCCACGTCTATCGATCGTTGCAGCTAGCAGTAGCCGTAGACGCCGCAGGCATAGGGCAGGCGATCCCAGTAAGGGACATACGGCCCGCCGTAATACGGACCCTGGTAGTCATAATCGAAGGCGCGGCCGTAATAGCCGGGTAGCGTCGAGGAGCCCGGCAACAGCGGCGCGCCGACCACCGGCGGGAAATAGGGGACATAGCCGCTCGACGGCGTGAACAGCACCTCCGGCTCGTCCAGCGACCACGACGTCGCGGCGGTAGGTCGGCGGCGCCACGGTGGTCCGGTATCGGTAATGCGCGCGCGGCAGGCCCGGCGGCAACTGGCTCGCCGCGCGATAGGCGCCGCGCTTGACGACGAGGGTGCCGTCTGCGGCGGAAGCGCTCGTTCCGGACGCGACGAGCGCGGCAACCAGGGGCATCGTCCAGCGCAGCATTGTCAGCTCCGATCCAGGGGATGACAGGATGCCACTTTATAACGGAATGGGGGTTAACGAGCTCCGACATTCCGGGGCGATGCGGAAGCATCGAACCCGGAATCTCGAGCATTCCGGGTTCGCTTCGCGCCCCGGAATGACGGTATTGCTGGCGGCGGACCGCTGACTACGCGTTCAGCGCCTGCTCCAGGTCGGCGATCAGGTCGTCCTTGTCCTCGATGCCGATCGACAGGCGCACCACGTCGGGGGCGGCGCCAGATTTGATCTTGGCGGCATCGTCGAGCTGGCTGTGGGTGGTGGAGGCCGGGTGGATCACCAGCGAGCGGGTGTCGCCGACATTGGCCAGATGCGAGAACAGTTTCAGGTTCGACACCAGGCTGACGCCGGCGTCGTAGCCGCCCTTGAGGCTGAAGGTGAACACCGCGCCGGCGCCCTTCGGCGCATATTTGCGCGCGAGGTTGTTGTACCTGTCGCCGGGCAGCCCGGCATAATTCACCGCGGCTACCTCGGGATGGCCGGCAAGGAATTCCGCGACGGCCTTCGCGTTCTCGCAATGCTTCTGCATGCGCAGCGGCAGCGTCTCGATGCCGGTGAGGATCAGGAAGGCGTTGAACGGCGACAGCGCCGGTCCGAGGTCGCGCAGGCCGAGCACGCGGCAGGCGATCGCAAACGCAAAATTGCCAAACGTCTCCTGGATCCTGATGCCGTGATATTCCGGGCGCGGCTCGCTCAGCATCGGGTATTTGTTGTCCCTGGACCAATCGAACGGTGCCGGCGTCGACGATGATGCCGCCAATCGAGTTGCCGTGACCGCCGAGAAATTTCGTCAGCGAATGCACGACGATATCGGCGCCGTGATCGATCGGCGTGATCAGATATGGCGTCGCCAGCGTGTTGTCGACGATCAGCGGCACGCCGGCCTTGCGCGCCACCGCTGCGATCGCCTCGATGTCGGTGACGCTGCCGGAGGGATTGGCGATCGATTCGATGAAGATCGCCTTGGTGCGCGGCGTCACCGCGCGCTCGAAGCTTTCGATCTCGTCGGGATCGGCCCAGGCCACGTTCCAGCCAAAGCTCTTGAAGGCGTGGGTGAACTGGTTGATCGAGCCGCCATAGAGCTTTCGCGCCGCGATGATCTCGTCGCCGGGCATCAGCAATTGCTGCAGCACCACGACCTGCGCGGCATGACCCGACGCCACCGCCAGCGCCGCGGTGCCGCCCTCGAGCGCGGCGACGCGCTCTTCCAGCACCGCATTGGTCGGATTGCCGATCCTGGTGTAGATGTTGCCGAACGCCTGCAGCCCGAACAGCGAAGCGGCGTGGTCGGCATCATTGAACACGAAGGACGTGGTCTGGTAGATCGGCGTCGCCCGCGCGCCGGTGGTCGGATCGGGCTGCGCACCGGCATGCACGGCAAGGGTGGAAAATCCCGGAACACGATCGGTCATTCTGTTTCCTTTTGACGGTGTCATCCGTTTGGGTTGAGAGCGGTCGGACGACCAACTGTTCGGACCAGTAGTCGAGTGGGTTCGGCTTGACGTCTTCCATATGGAGGACAATTGCGTCGGCCGTGTTTCGCCGTCAAGGCAAGTCGACGGTCGGTCGCTTGTTCGAAACGGTCGTGCTTTGGTATGTCGCGCGGCCGAAATAAATGTTCTGCATTTGCGTCAAGAAGTCTCGGTCTTGTTTTTGGCGGCGCGGTCGGAAGCTGCGGTCTGCGCCGCCGCCGACGCTCATGCGGTTCAATGACAGCCGCATGCCCTGCGTCGGTATCGGCGCCGCGCTTCGAACTGAGCGTGCGCGAATTGACACCCATCCATGAAATCTCCGACGATAGCCGGCCGTATTCGATCTTCGGGCAGCGGTTCATGACCACCTTGAGGCCGGCGGCCTCGGCCTTCTCGGCCGCCGCGTCGTCGCGCGCGCCGAGCTGCATCCAGATCACTTTTGGCGGCGGCGACAGCTTCAGCGCCTCATCGACCACCGGCATGATGTGGCTCGAGTTGCGAAAGATGTCGATCATGTCGACGGGCCGGCCGATGTCGGCGAGCGAAGCGACGAAGGGCTTTCCCATCAGGCTCTTGCCGACGTGACCGGGATTGACCGGGATCATGTCGTAACCGCGCTGCGCCAGATATTTGAAGGCAAAATAGCTCGGCCGCACATTGACCGGCGAGGCGCCGACCATCGCGATCGATTTCACGCTGTTGAGGATGCCGCGGATGTAATTGTCGTCATAGGCGTCGTGGTTCATTTTCGCGATTACTATCCAACACGTCATTGCGAGGAGCGAAGCGACGAAGCAATCCATTTTCTCTTGCGTGCGAGATGGATTGCTTCGCTTCGCCTCGCAATGACGGACACTTACTTGTCCTGCCATTTCGGCTCGCGCTTCTCGATGAAGGCGCCGATGCCTTCCTCGGCGTCGCGCGCCATCATGTTCTCGGTCATCACTTCGGCCGCATAGCGATAGGCGTCGGCGAGGCTCATCTCGGCCTGGCGATAGAAGGCTTCCTTGCCGAGCTTGACGGTGTAGGCGGATTTCAGCGCGACTTTTTGCGCCAGCGCGATCGCGGCGTCGCGTTCGGTGCCTTCAGGGACGACGCGGTTGACCAGGCCGATGCTCTGCGCGGTCGCGGCCGTGATCGGCTCGCCGGTCAGCAGCATTTCCATCGCCTGCTTGCGCGGCACGTTGCGCGACAGCGCCACCATCGGCGTCGAGCAGAACAATCCGATATCGACGCCCGGCGTGGCAAAGCCCGCCGTTTCGGACGCGACCGCGAGATCGCAGCTTGCGACCAATTGGCAGCCGGCCGCGGTCGCGATGCCCTGGACGGCCGCGACCACAGGCTTCGGCAGATGCACGATCGCCTGCATCATGGCGCTGCAGGCGTTCATGATTTGCGCAAAATAAGCGCGCCCGCGATCGGCGTCGCTGCGCCGCGCGGTCAGTTCCTTCATGTCGTGGCCGGCGGAGAAGGCCGGGCCGTTGGCGGCGATCACCACCGCACGCACGCTCGTGTCGTCGTGGATCTCCTGCAGCGCCCCATGCAATTCCGCGATCAGGCCTTCCGGAGAGGCTGTTGCGCGCGGCCGGGCGGTTGAGCGTCAGCACGGCGATGCTGCCAACCCGTCTCGCGGAGCAGGATCGGGGTTGCGGCGCTGGGGCGCGAGGCGGCTTGCGGCATTGCAAATTTTCCACTAGGAGCTTTTCTGTCAACTTAATGTAACAGGCGGACTTAATCGAGAGCAGGGGACGGCATGGCGATTGCGAAAATGAGCGTGGCTGAACTGGAGAAGTTCCTCCACGAGGAATTTCCGCAGGCGTTTTCGAACGGCGACATCACCATCGAAAGCGCCGACGGCGGACCTGCCTTCTGCGCCAGCGCTACAATGAAAGAATGCTGCGGCCGGGCGGAACGGTGTCGGGGCCGACGCTGATGGCGATGGCCGATTTCGCGATGTATGTGGTGCTGCTGTCGGCGATCGGCCCGGTCGGCCTGGCCGTGACCACCAATCTCAACATCAATTTCCTGCGCAAGGGAAGCCGGGGCAGGATGTGCTGGCGGCGGCCAGGCTGTTGAAGCTCGGCAAGCGGCTTGCGGTCGGCGAGGTCAACCTGCTGTCGGGGACGTCGCCCGATCCGATCGCCCATGTCACGGCAACCTATTCCATTCCAAATCAATAGAGGTTTTCCAAGGTAATATCGCACCATATTTATAAGCCATTGTTTTCATTGTATTTATTTGTCGACGCCGTGGCATTGACGAAAACGCGCTTCGCTTCTCTAGAAACCCGCTCAGTTCGGCGCTGCCATGGCAATGCCGATATCCCTTTCACGGATACCTCACATGAAAACCTTTTCGGCCAAGCCCGCCGAGGTGCAGAAGAAGTGGGTCGTGATCGACGCCAAAGGTCTGGTGGTCGGCCGGCTCGCTACCCTTGTTGCCATGCGCCTGCGCGGCAAGCACCTCCCGACCTATACGCCGCACGTCGATTGCGGCGACAACGTCATCATCGTCAACGCAGCCCATGTGGTGCTGACCGGTCGCAAGCGCGAGAACAAGGTCTACTACAAGCACACCGGCTTCATCGGCGGCATCAAGGAGCGCACCGCAAAGTCGATCCTCGAGGGCCGCTTCCCCGAGCGCGTGGTCGAGAAGGCGATCGAGCGCATGATCCCGCGCGGGCCGCTCGGCCGCGTGCAGATGGGCAATCTGCGCGTCTATCCCGGCGCCGAACATCCGCATGAAGCCCAGAACCCCGAGAAGGTCGATATCGCTTCGATGAACCGCAAGAACATGAGGGCGGCATAAGATGTCCGATACCATGCAGTCGCTCGACCAGTTGTCGCAGCTGAAGCCGGCGGCTCCCGAAGCGCCGAAATACGTCAAGAAGGTCGACAAATACGGCCGCGCCTATGCCACCGGCAAGCGCAAGGACGCGGTCGCCCGCGTCTGGATCAAGCCGGGCGCCGGCAAGGTCTCGGTCAACACCCGCGACGTCGAAACCTACTTCGCCCGTCCGGTGCTGCGGATGATGATCCAGCAGCCGCTGGTCGCAGCCGCCCGCGCCGGCCAGTACGATGTGATCTGCACGGTCGCCGGCGGTGGCCTGTCGGGCCAGGCCGGTGCGGTGCGTCACGGCATCTCAAGGCGCTGACCAATTTCGAGCCCGAGCTGCGCGGCGTCCTGAAGAAGGGCGGATTCCTCACCCGCGACTCCCGCTCGGTCGAGCGCAAGAAGTACGGCAAGGCCAAGGCGCGCAAGTCGTTCCAGTTCTCGAAGCGCTAATCGCGGCGCTGAAATTCGCGGCAATTGCCGAAAATACCGAACTGAAAAGGGCGCTGAGAAGCGCCCTTTTTGCTGTGAGTTTAGCGATGAATTAACGGAGTTTTTCCCGAAAACTTTCGCTGCGCGCGCAAACCTGATTCAAACCCGCAGCTCCTAGCGTGTGCAGGTATCGGCGGCGCTTCCGGTTTTCGAACGCCGCCGAGCAGTGCATCAAACGGCGCTCGGGTTGGTCATGTCGTTCGATACATCCACGCTTTATCTGTTCGCGACGCTGGTGGCCGGCATGCTCGGCGCCATGCTGGTGTTCTTCGGCAGGCAGGAGAAGATCGCGGCGCTGAACTGGTGGGGCAGCGCCTATCTGCTCGGCGCCGCCTCGATCGCGCTCTGGACCATCGCAGGCACAAGGCTCGGCGGCACGCTGTCGCTGGCGCTGAATGCGGTCGGCTTTATCGCCTGCGGCATGGTCTGGAACGCGGCGCGCGTCTTCCACGGCCGCAGGCCGAATCTTCCGGGCCTCCTGCTTGGCGCGATCGCCTGGGTCGGCGCCGTCTTGATCTTGCCGCCGCAGGATTCGACGCTGCGCCTGACCATCGGCGCGGCGCATCATCGCGATCTATGCGGCGCTGACGGCGGCCGAACTGTGGACCGAACGCCGCCGTGTCGATGCAGAGGCGCTGGCCGGCGATCGCGGTCCCGGTCATGCACGGCTGCGTGCTGATGCTGCCGATCCTGCTCGGCAATTTCCTGCGCCCGCACGACGAGGCCTTTGCCAGCAGCATCTGGGTGACGGTGTTCTCGGTCGAGCTCGTGCTCTACGCGATCGGCACCGTGTTCGTGATCTTCATGCTGGTGTCGGACCGCGCGGTGACCGCGCACAAGACATGCGGCGTCGATGGATCCCCTGACCGGCATGTTCAATCGCCGCGGCTTTGCCGAGGCTTGCGCGCGGGTGATCGAGCGCGAGGCCAATGCCGGCCGCCCGGTGACGGTGCTGATCTTCGACATCGACCATTTCAAGTCGATCAACGATCGCTTTCGGCCATCCCGCGGGCGACGAGATCCTGAAACTGTTCTCGGCCGTGGTGGTCAAGCAACCTGCGCATCAGCGACCTCTCGGGCCGCATCGGCGGCGAGGAGTTCGCGGCTCTGTTGCCCGTGCCCGCTGGAGGAGGGCGTGCTCGCGGCCGAGCGCGTGCGCGAGGCGTTCGAAGCTTCGGGGATCGTCTGCGAGGAAGGGCCGGTCGATACCACCGTCAGCATCGGCGTGGCCGGCGGGCCGGCCGGCACCGAGCTCGAAGTGCTGCTGGCGGCCGCCGACACCGCGCTCTATCAGGCCAAGCGCTGCGGGCCGCAACCGCGTCGAGGCGGCGGAGGAATTGCCGCTGTCGCTGGAAAACTGGCGGCGCAAGACCGCAGGCATCGCCGCGCTCGGCGGCGCGGCCAGAGCTCACGGCGTGAACGAGACGCGGCGGTAGCATTTCATTTACCATGCGGTCCGGTATCATCTCCGGTATGGACTCGGTACGTCGACAACAACGCTCACGCCGCCCTGATGTCGCTCGAAGCGGCGGCTGTTTCCGGCCGCGGCGGATTTGGCTGCCTGTTCTCGACGTCGGATGAGTATGAGACCGCGCTGATCGAACAACGTCGCGCGCAGGGCCGCTACGGCCGCCACCATGGCCGCTGGCCCGCCGATGATGTTCGTCGGCTGCGCGCTGATGGTGGTCGGCACCGTGCTGCTGTTTCGACTGAGACAGCACGAAAGCCGGGCTGCAGGGCGCCGCGAGGCGCCTTTTTCTTTCGCCGCGGGGCTTGGGCTAGAGACAGCCATTCCTCAGGGAGAGGTCCACATGATCACCGAAATCGCACAAATCGACGTCAAGCCCGGCACCGAGAAGGACTTTGAGGCCGCGGTGGCCAAAGCGCGTCCGCTGTTCTGCGCGCCAAGGGCGGCAAGGGCTTTGAGCTGCACAAGTCGATCGAAAAGCCGCTCGCGCTACCGGCTGATGGCGAAGTGGGAGACCGCTGGAGAACCACACCGTCGATTTCCGCGGCTCGGAGGATTTTGCGGCATGGCGCGGGCTGGTCGGTCAGTATTTTGCAGCGCCGCCTGAGGTCGAGCACACCGAGACCGTGTTGACGACGTAAGGCGCGTGATCACGCCGGCAACCGCGCGGCATCGCTCTGCCTTGAAATGGTCGATCATGACTTTGGCGATCGCCATCAGCGGCAAGCGCCAGCGCCAGGCCCCAGATGCCGAACACGACGCCAAGCAGGATCTGGAACGCAAACAAGCGTGGCCGGCGGGATATCGAGCGCCTGCCGCTGGATGATCGGCGTCAGCACGTAGCTTTCCATCGCGTGCACGCCGAGGAACAGGATGAAGGCGCGGAGAACGCCGCGATCCAGCCCGACGCAAGGCTCGCCAGCACCACGATCAACCCGCCGAGGATCGCGCCGACCGTCGGGATGAAGGCCAACAGTCCGGCCTGGATGCCGAGGATGAACGAACTGGGGATGCCGATGATGGCAAGGCCAACCCAGGTGACGAAGAACACCGCCGCCATGGTGATGATCTGGGCCATCAGCCAGCGTTCCAGCGTATCGCCGATGCGGTCGACGATGATGGTGGCGCGTGGCCGATGCCTTGCCGGCGCCATGAACAAGCAGCCCGTCGCGGTAAACGCTCGGGCTGGGCGGCGAAGGCGAGCCCAGGAACAGCACGATGAAGAAATTGCCGACGCCGCCGACGGTGCCGAAGCAGCATCTTGAAGGTCTGGCCGATGATCGCGCCGCCGCTTGAGGCGCATGCGCGCCGGCGCCGGGCAGATTGTGGCGTTGCCGCGGCGCCCGGCGTCGCCGGCGCATCGAACTGCCGACGCGCGGCTGCTTTCGATGAGAGTCGAGATAGCTGGTGTCGACGCCGTTTTCTCCAGGAACGATTTGACGTTCACCAGCTGCGACTTGATCGTGTTGCTGCAGCACGCGTGGCCTGCTGGGCGATGGTGGTGCCGCCGAGGACCACGACACCGGACAAGCATCGCCGCCAGCGCCACGCACACGATCGCGAGCCGCAGCGCATGCGGCAGCGCTGACGACCCGGCCAAGCAGGTTGGACATGGTGTTGAGGGCGACGCCGAGCAGCATGCCGGCAAAGATCAGGAACAGCGTCGCCGCGAAAGGTCAGGTGAACAACAGCAGCGGCTGCGAACAGCACGATGCCGATGCCGCCGATGGATATCGCCCACGCCAGATCGTTGCGGGCCAGAAGACGGTCGTCAGCGGGAGCTTGTCACGTTGATTCCTTCGCATCGGTCTGCGCACACTCTTTCGCAAAACGCGCTCCGGGATCAAGCCGCAGCCCGCGCCGGTTTGACGCTGGCGCGCCCGCTGTGCGAAGCGATGGCGGATCGATTCGCAAAGGCACGGCGAGGGCGGGATGAATTTCAAGTGGTTCGGGCCGCTGGCGCTGCTGGCCGCGCTCGTCATCGGTGACCAGATCCGGATCAACCGGCCCGGCCACAAATATCGCCTCGACGGTCGAGGTCGAGACGCCCGACGGGGTCGAGATCGGCATCCGGCGTCGTGGCGGTCACATCCGGACCGCAGCTACAGCCGCGGCGGGCGCACCCGCACCGCGGGCGACGCCGTTCATGTCGACCTCGGCGGCGGGCAAAAATCTCGTCGCGCTGCTCGCGCATGTCGACGAGGGAACGATCGATCTCGACGGCATCAACTATGTGGCGTTGCGCGCCTATACCGCGGCCTCCGGTGTGCGCGTGTCGTTCAATCAGATGAGCCAGCTCTCGGGCGCGGTGCCGGTCAACGGCGCGCTGATCCCGGTGCTGGTCTCCTTTGCCGATCCCGCCAATCCCGGCAGCGCGCGCGATTGTATCGGCCGACGATGCCGCCGCGGCGCTGGGGGCGGGATACCGCCTCCGGGCGCGTGACCGCTGAAGTCGTCCCGAACGGCTACTGGCCGCTTGATTTCGGCGGCGCGCTTCGGCGAGCCCGTCAGCCGCGGGATCGCTGCAAAGCTGCCCTGGCTGACCGGGGCGGACGCTGCATCCGGCGGCGGCGCTGCGGGCAGCTGGTCTGCCGGGTACTGAGGCGATCGATGCCAAACAGGCGTTCTCGCGCCCCTAGCGGCGCCAGGCCTCGCCTCGACCTGCGCCCATCGCGGGTGTGGGAGGCCCGCATAACAGATTGATCCGGTAGGGACTCGCGAGGCATTATCGCCTTGGAACCGCACCGGATGTAGAAAAGTATTTCTTGCGCGAGACGTCGAACAAAGAAGAGACTTGGACACAATGAGACGGCCCGTGGTCGGCGTGATCGGCAACGCCCATCGTATCGAAAATCGTTTCACGGTTCAGGGCTGTCGGAGAGCGCAACCTTCGCGCCATCGCCGAAGTCTGTGGTGCCATTCCGCTGATGTTCGCCGGCATCGCCCGAGATCACCGATGTCGGTGCCTTGCTCGACGTGGTCGATGGCGTGGTGCTGACCGGGCGCGCGCGCCAATGTCCACCCGACGCGCTTCAAGACCGAGCCGCATGAAAGCACTGAGCCCTACGACATCCATCGCGACGACGTCGCGCTGGCGCTAGTCGGAAGGCCTGCGTCGCGCGCGGCATTCCGATTTTCGGCATCTGCCGCGGCCTGCAGGAGATGAACGTCGCCTTCGGCGGCTCGCTGCATCCGGAGATCCGCGAATTGCCCGGGCGGATCAGCCACCGCATGCCGCGACTGGAGAACGGCGAGATCCATCCCGACCCGCAGGTGATCTTTGCCGACCGGCACGACGTCACCCTCACGCCCGGCGGCGCCTTCGCCAAAGATTTTGGGCTGCGAGACCATCCGGCGTCAATTCGCTGCACGGGCAGGGGATCCTGGAGCCGGAGAAGCGCGTGCTGATCGAGGGTGTCGCCGAAGACGGCACCATCGAGGCGATCCGGATCGCGGACGCGCCGGGATTTGCGCTCGGCGTGCAGTGGCACGCGGAGTATGATGCGCAGCGCAACCCGATCAACCGCAAAACTGTTCCAGGCGTTCCTGGCGAGTGCGGGGCATGGCGCGTGATCCGAAAGGATGGGCAGGCTTCCTGCGGCAAACGCGCAGCGTTTGCACGGCGGTATGCGCAGAAGCATAACGGTCGCCGCGATAAAAACTGGGAGGAAGCCGATGCGGGACCGTCGGTGGTCGCGACGCGACGGTGCTCAGGTGTCGGCGGCTTCCGCCGCCGGCGTGCTGTTCGCCGAGCCGCTTGAAGGCGGCCGCGCCGCCGCCGGAGGCAGTCACGCCGGCGTTGGTCCGAGGCGGCCAAAAAGAGGGGGCAGGCTTTCGTTCTATTCGGCGCTCGAGCTCAACACCGCCGAAAGCTGGCGCGGACGCTTTGAGGCGAAACATCCGGGCATTGCGGTGCGCGTCGAGCGCTCCGGCGCCGAGCGCATCTATTCAGCGCATCGCCCAGGAGCAGGGCGGCGGCATCAACGCGGTCGACGTCGCCAACTCCACCGATCCCGCGCATTATCTCGACTGGAAGAGAGAACGGCTGGCTCGCGCCTTATGTCCCCGAAGAGGTCGCAAAACATTTTCCGCTGACCAGATCGATCCCGACGGCACCCACGCCACCTGCGCGTGGCTGGAGGCGATCGGCTACAGCACCACGCTGGTGAAGCCTGGCGATGCGCCAAGAGGCTGTGCCGACCTGCTCGATCGAAATGGCAGGGACGCATGGTCAGGGCGCATCCCGGCTATAGCGGCGCGATCCTGACCACGACATTTTGCTCGCGCGCGATCTCGGCTCGGCCGTACCTGGAAAAGCTCGCCAGCAGAAGGTGATGCAGGTGCAGTCGGCGGCCGATCCGCCGAAGAAGATATTGCTCGGCGAGCGCGCGGTGATGGCCGACGGCAGCGACTGACAATCTCGTGCTCTTGAAGGACCAGGGCAAGCCGGTCGAGGTGGTGTATCCGACCGAAGGCTCGCCGCTGATCATCGTCCCCTCTGGAATTTTCAAGGGCGCGCCAGATCCGAACGCGGCAAAACTGTTCCAGAGCTATTTCTTCAGCGCTGAAGCTACAGGAGATGCTGGTGGATGTGTTCGCTCATCGCTCCTTCCACGGCAGGTAGGAGAAGCGTGGCGAGCACGCCGCTTGATTGTTTGTTGGCGTCGATCCGGGCCCAGGTGGCGTCTGTACAGCTTGAAGTGACCGCGCGCTACGCCAAGATCGTTCGGGGTGTGACTTCCGATTCCGCGCGAGTCGTCCGGGTGAATGCCAGGCGAGGCGAACGCCGGACCCATACCGCGCGATCTCTCTTTAGGGCGCCTCGAATAATTGGCTGCCGTTTCGTGCTGTGTGAATCTCGTTCGTGAGGACGTGATCTCGGCGGAGCGAGCGATGGGGCAGCTGGGATTTTTCGACGCGGACAGGCGGCTTGCAGCATTATCGGAGAAGGGTGATCCGCTGGAGGCGATCACGGCGCTGGTTCCGTGGGAGAGCTTTCGCGCCGAGATCGAGGCGGTAGTGCTGACGCCAGATGAGGCGAAGAAGAGCAAGGCCGGGCGCAAGCCTTTTGATGCGATCATGATGTTCCGGATGCTGGTGCTGCAATCGCTGTACAATCTGTCGGACGTGCAGATCGAGTATCAAGTTTGGGATCGGGCCACGTTCACGCGATTTGTCGGTCTTGGGTCGGAGGATTGCATTCCCGACGGCACGACGCTGTGGCTGTTCCGCGAGAAGCTCGCGCGGGCCGGGCTGATCGAGACGCTGTTCGATCGGTTCGACCAGCATCTCACCGCGAAGGGCTATATCGCGCGCGGCGGGCAGATGGTGGATGCGAGCATTGTGCCGATGCCGAAGCAGCGCAACACGCGCGAGGAGAACGAGGCAGTCAAGCGCGGCGAGACGCCCGCGGAGTGGGAGCGGAAGCCGGCCAAGAACCGCCAGAAAGATAAAGACGCGCGCTGGACGAAGAAGCACGGTCGCAGCTTCTTTGGCTACAAGAACCACGTGAACGTGGACCGGACGCACAAGCTGATCCGGCGCTATGCGGTGACCGACGCGGCCGTGCATGACAGCCGCAAGCTCAATGGGCTTTTGCACCAAGGCAACACCTCGCACGACGTGTTCGGAGACAGCGCCTATCGCTCGGCCGCGAATGAGGCGACGTTGAAGGGGCGAGGCTTTCGCAGCCGCATCCATGTGCGCGCGGCGCGCGGCCATCCGCTGTCGAAGGCTCAAGCGGCAGCGAACCGGGCGAAGAGCCGCATCCGCGCGCGTATCGAGCATGTGTTCGGCGCCCAGGAGATCGCGCCGGGCGGCCGGCTGTTGCGCACCATCGGCATCGTGCGGGCGCGGATCAAGATCGGCTTGCAGAACTTCGTCTACAACGTTCGCCGGCTGGCGACGCTCGAACGCAGGAGGTCTCACTCGTTCAAATTGGCGAGCCGACTGGCTGCCGCTTGAGGGCGGAGCCCGCCCGCCGCGGCGAAAAAGCCGGCGGCAGGCAGCAAATATGCGCCGCTACACAAATCGGTGCAACGTCCGATCGCCGATCTTCGATGAAATCAGGCACGAGTCCGAAGTTAGCCGCCGATCACATCGAGAAAGCGTCATTCTTCGAGGCCCCCTTTAGGCTTCGGTGGTAGACACCTTCCGGCAACAAATCTGGCTATGGGCTTGATCGGCGCCATGCCGCTCGCTTGTCCGACGATTGTCGGCGGAGAGTTCGTATTTATCGCAAACATTCGATCCACTTCAAACAGTCTCCGCTGTCATCGTCCGATGGCGCTTCGCTTCATGGCCCAGAGCAAGGCCTCGGCGAAACCGGACCATGATCCAGCATTTCCCAGAGGCGATCATACAAGAGTCGAGAAGCTGCGGCGTACTGGATGCCTCTGCAGCAGATCGCCATCGGGCTCGCCGAAGGCGACCCAGAAATGGGCATGATGATAGAGTGTGTGGATATGCGTCCGCCCGGTAAGATGCGTCCGAGCTTGCAAATCGCCTCGCCTCCGGTGGAGGCGCAAGCCGGGTGCCGATCGCCCGTGGGTCCCGTGCAAAGAAAGCACGGGAGCAGGACCACAGGTGAACCGAAACAGCCCGGCTTTCCCTGCGCAAGGGAAAATAAAGTAGCGCACAGTTGTGTGCCGTGCAGTTCTCAGCTTCGCTGATCGGTTCGCGCTTAGAATCCTCATAGTGTCATGCGTGCCCGTATTAGAAAAATCACAGATATTGACGATCGCGATATCTCAAATGGATACCTGATCTCAATGGCGGTCGTAATCAACTCCCAGCAGACTGAGAAGTCACAGCGTCGATTGAAATCGAAATCGTCAAAGGCCAGTATAGTCATATCGTTCAGAAAAAGAGGCATCGCCGATGGTTCGTAGAAATAAACCGGTGGTAAATCGGTGTTTCGGCGTCAGCGATAGTAACAGCGCACAATAACTGGTAGTTTGGTGCCGTCGATGATCAGAGAGGACGCTTCTGATTGCGTGTTCAGCTGAGCTGTCTGGCGCGACGCGCAGGACGCAGCAGCAGTTTGCGGTAAGTTATGCAAAGTTGCGTCTATCGCTCGTTGTCGACGGCACCGATCGCTCGCGCGATCTGACTGGAGCAACGCGCAGTTTGCGTATCCCAGTAACGCCGATCGTTGTGCGCAAGTACCGAAGGTGTGTTATTGTCAAAGTTTGGTGGTGGCTGTTTGCGGCCATTCGAATTTGAAAACAACCGGAGAGATAATGAAATGGTGACTGATGGAGAAACAACCAATATCAACCAGCTGGTTGCGCCAAAAATGTGCCGGAGCAGGCAGCAAAACGATAAGCGGATCCAAAACCGGAAGCTCAAACCGGACTCGCGATTTGCCGACGTGAGGCAACGTCATCATCTCCGATTTTATAGCAGAGTTCGTGTCGCCGCCATGCCGGATGACGCTCGGGGCCGACCGAGTGAAATTGATGACACATTTGCGCGGAGATGTTGTTTGAAGTGTGGTTTCGACTTGAGTTTGTTTCGTCCGTTCGCGTCGACACGATCATCCGCGCCTCGAATGATGATGCCGAACCGCTTGGCAGGCAGTGCGTGGTTCGCGCCCGGGAAAGTTTTTGTTGTGCCGTTCAGGCCGACCAACATCGCGTTGGCAGTCAATGCGCGCGTTAATCAGTTTCAGATTTTCATCGTACAGCTGGCAAATCGGGGCGATAATCCTGGCCAGTGCTATCATCGCGACGTGAACAAAGGGGTCACGCGTCACCCGCTGGTCGGTACCGGTCTCTGCCGAAGAGATGCTCGAAACAGATATAAATTCTGGTCGTCCGATGCTGGAAAGGAAATGTGCCGATCGGCTGAGGTGCCGCTAACAACATCTGAAGTCGCGGATGATTCAAAGCAACGACGCCCAGGCGTGCGTCGAGCACGATCGATTGAGCGATTACATGCGCTGGTTCCCAGCCGACCAGTACAGCGAAAGTTGAATACCGCGTGCTGCCGGATATCGTTAAACTTAATCTGGCTTGGTCATTCCCAATCGGCCGACGAAAGACCACCAGTTGGGAATATCGAATACCATCAGCCGCCGAGCGTTATGCCGAGCCTTCGCTCAGCCCCGCAACGTGCCGATTTGTGGATGGATCTGTAGCGTTTCCGCAGGCGTCAATGAAAAATTAAGTTCCATGTAATTGGGTATATCAAAAGTTCGATTTATCTCTGGATGGAGAGGTTACGAAATAGATCGTGGAGCATCTGTTAATCGCTCGGCAAGCTAATTAATTGACTTTACTTTGACTTTAAACAGCATTCCACATGAGCGTGGAGAGAACCAATGTCCCGCCGAATGCAGGAAGCTGGGCGTAAACCGATTTCAACAATGAGCCGCCGCCAAGCCCTCTCGCTTGTCTTTCAGCATTCCGGAGTTTGCTGAGGCACACGGCAACTCCGAGGCGCGGTCGCGCAGCGTAGTCGAAACAAGCACCCGCCCCGCCCCGCGCGAGATGCAGCGGGGTAGGCACCTCGGAACGCTGGATAACGCGCCGAGCGCAGCCGATTTGGCGTCGCGAACGTGAAGCTGCCAGCGTGGCCATGGCCGAGTGACGGCCGCGAAATCCGCCCAAGCACGAGGAAGTCGATCGCCGGGCAGGCTTGCCGGCCCTAGCCGCGTCGATCGGAAGTCCGATGCCGTTTAAATCAGAGGCGAAATGGCTTCCTGGTGAGCGACAGCCCCCGTTTCCGGTCCGATCAGCCTGCCAGATACTTGACCCCGGGCTCCCGGAGCTCGCGCAGCCGAAGTGTCTATTAGTGAAGAGCGAAGCCCCAGCCCGTCCTGGCGATTCCGGAATGACGTGCCCGCGGGGTGAATGATAGGCGATCCGAATCCGTCTAACGATTTCTCCGGACGAGTTTCAGAAAAGGCGCGGCCGCGCTCCGAACAAAGACGACATCTCCCGGCACATTTCACGAGTCTGTTCCGCGTCCGTTCGTGCAGCGAGCCATCCCGGATGGCCGGATCGAGATCGCGTATGCCGACCTGTCCAGGTAACGAAAGACCCGACGCAGCTCGACGAACACTTCTCCGCGTTCGCTGATCTCCAGCGGACGGCCGATTTCGCGCGAGAAGGCGACGCGCGAGCGGGCCGGATCTCAATAACTGCGTTGGCGCGCACTGCGGCAAGAAGAGCCTGCGGCGCAGGGCGGCGCAAAGGAACTCTTGCGGATACTTCCCATGCGTGGTCTGACTTTCGACGACCCGGGGCGACGCGCGCGTCTACGCCAAACCGAAAGAGAGAAACCCTCCAGCCATCGATGATAGTCAGGACCGGGCACACACCGCACCTTCGGCCTCAGCCCTCTATTTCAGGCTTGCGCCGGCGGCGTGGCGGCGACAGCTGATCGCGAGAGCGGCCAGCGCGGCGCTGGAAACGTTACTCGGCGGCGACAACGTCAAGAGCCCGGACCACCTGATGCGACTGGCGGGCACCATCGACCACCCCGACAAAGGGCTAGCAGCGCGAACGCGCGCGTATGCCGTAACTCGTGACGCTACGGATCAGACGGGACGCGCCAGCCTACGCCGTCGAACGCAACTGATCAACGGTCTCCCACCGCAGGCCGCAAGCCGGAGTGGTGCGGAACCGGCCGACGTTCAGCAAACCCCGCGCACCAGATCGAGCTGGTTGGCAACTGCCGGAGTAACCAGCAAGATTGCGACGGCGAGTGGCAACAGCGCAATCCGCAGCGCCAACGCCTCGATGATACCGCGACGCGCTGGTCCAACGGCATGATCCGGATGATGTGCCAAGCCGTATTGCAGAGACGGCTACGGCGACCGCTGATCCTCGGATGCCTGATCGATCGGCGCGCGCGGGAAAAGTGGGGCGTACCGGGGAACTGGCTGGGCTGAGAGCCATCGGCGCAGAGCAGGCGTCGTGCAGCCTGAATTCAGCAGGTGCGCGCGGTCTCGTGCCAGTCGACGCCAAAGGAACCCAGCAGTCGGTGACGTCGTCGGCGAGCTGGCGCAAGATTCCCCGGCGTAAGACCAACGTGATGACCCGGAACAGTTACGCCGATCTGCGTGTTCGCTTCAAAGCGAGTATCACTGGTCGCCATAGGATGCAGTAAGGTTAGCGAGTTGCGAATACACACCCTCGGCACCTACTGGAATCGGCAGTCCGGATGCGCCGCCAGTACGATGGCGGCATGGCGTTCATGCCGCAGCGTGACGGCGATGTCGGCGATCGATTGAACCTGTGTCGCGGCTTCGGCGTGACAGGCGGTCAAGCCTGCGCGGCAAGAGCGGCGCCGCAGGGTTGCCGAAGTTCCTCGACTTCATGCGCGACATCATCTGCAGCGGCAACGAAGCGCACTTCGATTATTTGCTAAAGCGCGAAGCGACCATCCTTCAAAGCGCATCCGCAGCGAGATAGCGCTCGGCCTGCAGACGAAAGAAGAGGGCTGCGGCAAGGGCTTCTACGAAGCGACGATGGGGCGGCTGCTCGGCAACCACGCCATGCAGGTCATCAATCCAAAGCACATCGTCGGCAAACTTCAACCCGCATCTGGAAACGCTGTTGCGATTGACGGCCGATGAGGCCCTGTTTGTCGGCAACCCCGAACATCGCAACGCCCTGTTCGGGCTGATCACCGAACCGACGCTGACAATCGAACCGAAGGGCTGCGGCCTCTACAAGGCCAGCCAGCTATCTCAAACCTGTCGATCACCAGCAACGCCGACCACTTCCTGCCGGTCAGCGGTACGGCGCGACGTTTCTTCATCCCAACCGTATCGGCCGCGCGCAAACAGGATCTTCGAATACTTTGCCGGCCTGCAGGCAGAACTCGACAATGGCGGATACGAGGCGCTGCTCTACCACCTGCTGCATGAGGTCGATCTCACGGACTTCAACGTCCGCAAAGTGCCGCAGACGGAGGCGCTGATGGCAGCAGCGGAGCTACAGCCTCCCGCCCCTTGAGGCGTGGTGGTGCGAGCTGCTGGAGACCGGCACCTTGATGGGAGCCGATCCAGACGAGCCACAACCGGGCGGTCAGCAACAGCTTACCAGCGCCAGATCGAGATCGAGACCAATTCCCGCTACGGCGACAAATACCCCCAGGTCCGGTACGTCCAACCAGCCCGGAATTTATGACCAGGCAAGGATGCTCGAACCGCGTCTCAAGAACTACCAGCGACCATCGTCTCGGGGGTCATCTGAGCGAGATGGGCTGCAGCGCAATGGGTGGGTGCTGCGCCGACGGGGCTGGACGTTTCCTCCGCTGGCGGATTGCCGGGCCGCATGGGCAAAGCGCTACCCCCGAGCTGGAAGTGGCGGAACCGCGGAGCTCAACGGAATGGCACGCCGAGGAATCCGACGCGTCCGACGAGTGAGCAAGAGGATGGTAATGATGACCCGTCTTGATCCAGCCGGAGGAAAGTGTTCACGCTTGCATCGCTCCCGTGCAAGCGCAAGCGACACGAAAACCCCAGCGCCGCAGGCACTCTCTTCATTTGTCTCACTTGTCTCTCTCTAAAAGATATAAGATAAAAAAGAAGAGGTGGCAGGGCTAGGGGGTGCGGGTTTTTTGCTCGCCGCGCAACTTGGCGCTGGAAAGCGTGGCAAGCGAGACAATCCGTTACGGTATTGATATTACTAGGTGTTTTCCTCGTCTCGCATTCCTCGCAAAGGAAGCGCGTGACACACTTGCTGAGTTCCCGCCCCATTTTTTGGTGAAACGGGTCGATGGGCAAGCGATCCAACTTCGAGCGCCGCGGTGCTGATTAGTGTCCCGCGGATCAGCAAAGTGGAGATGCTGATTCCGCAGGTTCGGCCGAAATCCGATCCCCGGCTGAGCTTGTGTGCTGCGTGATAAAGAATCATCCGCGCCTGCAACTTGAGTCCTTCGCTGAGATATGCAGTAAAGTCCGGAGCCAGAGCACGCAACGACCGGCCGTTAGCTACGCCTCGCGCTCGATTACGGCGCGGCCAGTCGATGCGGTCATTACCGCTCCGCCCTCGTCGACGCGACGTGTTGCCCGCGGCTGATCACTGACCACTTCCAGGGCAGCGAGGCGCCGACGATCGTGAAGGTTCGCCATCTGCGATGCGGCTTCGCGTCATGGTTACAATTGGCCCGCCTAGCGCTGCGGAGAAGGTTGCGCCGCGGATTCACGGGGGTTGGCGAAATCCACGGGGGCCGGTCGCGCCTTCGGATTTCAGTCCGAGACGCAGCGCGAGAACTTCATGGTTGGTCGCGCGCGGTTCTGCAATGGGCTGAACCGCGAGATGCCGCGCTGCGCTCGGCGCTCAACCGACTGGGCGAGCCCTGCAAGGCAGCGAGGATGCGCTGGCCATTCGACCTGCTTCCGCCATAGCGGTGCGTTCTGCCAAACGAGCGCGCGCCTGGCGGCCGCCCGCCTTTCCGGCGACCTGGACCGTAATCCAGCGCGCCGAGATGCGATCAGAACGCAACCGGCTGCGCGTCCTCTGGCGGCGCAGATCCGCGCGAGCCCGGAAGGACGATCATGCTCGTCGCCAACGACGAGGCGACCTGCCAGAGCATGGGCAGCGCGGCAAGGCTTTCAGCTCGATCTCCTCGACCGCGACCTCCCGGCGTTCGCCGATGCGTGCCGATGGACTTGGGCGCGGATGTCGCGCGGTCTGATCAGCGACGACGACCTGACCGCCAAGCTTGCGCGACTGCGCAACCGGATTGCGGAGGCAAGCCGTGCATTCGATCATTCGGGATGAGCGTGGCCGGCTCGTTCCGGTGGTGCGGCCGAAACACTGGCTGGCGGCTTCCGTCAAACGGAGCCGTGACCGGACCGACCGCATCATGCGCTCTCGGAAACAACGGAAGGCGAGGCTGGCGAGGACGCAGTGGGCGGGCGAGCTGGATCGTCGGGGCATTTGCGAACTGGAAGCGACCGGCATCGCGTGGGCGCTCCGTCGAACGCTGGCTCGACGCGCTGGACCCGCGCGAGGCCTTTGTGGCTCGGATGGTCGTGAAGCAGGTCTTGCAGACGCTGGCGGACGACAAGGCGCGACCGGCGGAACGGTTCGAGGCCAGGCGGGAGCTGTACAGGCGGCTGCGATCAGTAGGAGTCATGGAGTAGGCCGATCTGCCAATGCTGCGTGCGTGTGGTCGGTTGGCTTCTCTGATCATTTTTTCCCCGCTATCAATCGGTGGTGCCAGTCAGCGAGCGCTGGTCGGCCCGTGGCATGCATGGTCGTTCCAGTTCTTGCCGCCGCTCGGGGTAATTCTCAGCTGGAAGATAGTTCCGCCGCAGCGCGATGCACGCGCTGTCAATCAGATCAGCCCTTTCGTACTGGTTTCAGGACAGCATCCTGAGGTGCCGCTGCAGCGGTTTTTGAAGAGTCCGCTATCTTCTTGCTTGTCAGGAGTTTTTACAACGTGCGCCCCAGTTGCCTGGTTTCCGGCAGACGCGCTGGCTGATCATGCGTCGCTTTATTCGTAAGTGGCCGCGCAGGTGAGCGTGAACGGCAGTCGACGCTTTTCTCCGGGTCAGCGTGCACGATGAAGCGGCACGCGCTTATGATCAGTCTGCAAAACATAACTCTTATATATCGTGACAGGTAACCAGCTCGTGGTTGGAATCTATATACTACCTCATGCCTGCAGCGGCCTTCAGTGCAAAATGTCTGAGCTGTTTGCGCTGCGCGCGAGTGCATCAAAGGCCTTTTTACCAATCTCTGATTGTATCTGCCCGCAAGATGTGTCGAACCCTCTCAGCTGCAAAGAAATACGTGAGATCGCCTCGTGCCAAAGCCGGGCAGCCGAGGCCGATCGTCCTGGGTTTTAGTTTGACAATTTATAAGAGTTAACATTGATTTATGCAGGCATTTCGATCCATCTCAAAGATAAAGTAGAGAGGAAACAATGTGGGAAGTGATCGATTGTAAAAGGTTACCCTGGAAGTGGTCGGCACTTACCCGAGCAGTCGAAGGTACCCAATGCCGATCAGAGGCGTGACACCAGCTATTGCACGATTGACGCGTCCCCACAAACGAGAGTGTCCCCTTCCCTTCCTTCTTCCGTAAGTTTATGATATTTTCCTGTTCTGCTACCAGAACGGCCCGATTTGACCCCGCAGGTGCAGCGGTCGGCCTGCAACCTGTAAACCGCCTGCTTCCCAGACGAACTGGTGCTAGAAGCGGACGGCTAACCCCCGCCAAAATTTTGCTTTTGAACTTTCATTTAAACCTGAGTCTGGTTTTCCCGAACCAAAGCTTGCGATCGGAAGGGCAACTGAACTCAAAGCAAC